>WBZL01002561.1_pt1 | contig 17628 bp, 15 predicted proteins | sample 5204291 | NCBI WGS metagenome assembly WBZL01 (sample SAMN12344345, study PRJNA552823) | activated sludge metagenome | biome: Activated sludge suspended growth; feature: Nitrification reactor; material: Wastewater; isolation source: activated sludge from nitrification reactor of wastewater...
GGCCCGGCAAGTGGATTACGCGGAGAAGCAATCGAAGCTGCCTCCATCGCCGTTGATCTTCCGGCCGCATAACGTGATGGTGCTGACCGGCATCGTGGTGCTTGTGTTCCTGATCGTACACCTGCTGGGTAACCTGCAATTGTTGCACGACGACGGCGGTAAAGCCTTCAACCTTTACGCCAAATTTATGACCACCAATCCCCTGGTCAAGACCATTTCCTACCTCCTTTACCTGAGCATTCTGATCCATGCCGTTCAGGGTTGGGCGATCTGGCGTAAAAACCGGGCTGCACGCGGAGCAGGATATGCCGTAAAGGTAACCCGCGCGGTAAACACCAACGCGCGCGCCGCCTCCAATATGGGCTGGCTGGGTACGGTGATCTTCATTTTCATCCTGATCCACCTCTACCAGTTCTGGCTCCAGATGAAGCTCAACAACCTGCCCATGGCCGAATACGACGGCAAAACAGCCAAAGACCTGTACGCCATCGTAGCCGTTGCCTACCAGAACCTGGGGTATGTGGTCTTCTACGTGGTCTCCATGGCGGTCATCGCCTTTCACCTGGCGCACGGGTTTCAAAGCGCCTTTCAGACGCTGGGGCTCAACCACAAGAAATATACGCCGGCCATTCGGTTCCTGGGGCGCGTGTACGCGATTGCGGTACCGGCGCTGTTTGCACTTATCCCGGTCTATATGTATTTATTTATGAATTGATTACACGCAAAACCAATAATCTGTCATGATACTCGACGGCAAAATACCGGCAGGCCCCCTGGAGGAAAAGTGGACGCATTACCGCTCCACCGTTCCACTGGTAGCCCCTAACAATAAGAGAAGGATTGACATCATCGTCGTCGGCACCGGCCTGGCCGGCGCTTCTGCTGCCGCTTCGCTCGGCGAACTCGGCTACAACGTCAAGGCCTTTACCTTCCACGACAGTCCGCGAAGGGCGCACTCCATTGCCGCTCAGGGCGGGATCAATGCGGCCAAAAACTATCGCAACGACGGCGACAGCGTTTACCGCCTGTTCTACGATACCATCAAAGGCGGCGACTACCGCGCCCGGGAGGGCAATGTCTACCGCCTCGCCGAAGTCAGCGCCGATATCATCGACCAGGCCGTAGCCCAGGGAGTGCCTTTCGCCAGGGAATACGGCGGCCTGCTGGAAAACCGCTCCTTCGGGGGTGTCCAGGTGAGCCGTACGTTCTATGCCCGCGGCCAGACCGGCCAGCAACTGCTGCTGGGCGCTTATCAGGCACTCTCCCGGCAGGTTTCGCTGGGCGCCGTTGAGCTCTACAACCGCCACGAAATGCTGGATGTAGTGGTCGTCGACGGCAAAGCCCGGGGCATCATCGCCCGCAACCTCCTCACCGGCAAACTCGAACGCCACGCAGCCCACTGCGTCGTGCTGGCAACCGGCGGATACGGCAACGTGTTCTACCTGTCTACCAACGCCATGATGTGCAACGTCTCCGCCGCCTGGAGAGCCGTTCGGCGCGGGGCGCTGATGGCCAACCCTTGTTTCACGCAAATCCACCCCACCTGCATCCCGCAATCGGGCGACTACCAGTCGAAACTCACCCTGATGTCGGAAAGCCTGCGGAACGACGGACGGGTATGGGTGCCCAAAAAGCAGGAAGACGCCAAAGCCATTCGCGAAGGCCGGAAAACAGCCCTGGATATTGCCGAAGATGACCGGGATTATTTCCTGGAAAGGCGCTATCCCGCTTTCGGCAACCTGGTACCGCGCGACGTGGCCAGCCGCGCCGCCAAAGTAGCCTGCGATGAAGGGCTCGGCGTAGCGCCCACCGGGCTCGCCGTGTTCATGGATTTCTCGGCCGCCATCCAGCGTTACGGCCAATCCAAAGCCCATAACGCGGGCATGCACGACGCGGATAAAGCCGCCATCACCGAACTCGGGGAAAAGGTCGTGGAAGAGAAATACGGCAACCTCTTCGAAATGTACGAGAAGATCACCGGCGAAAACCCCTATAAAATGCCGATGAAGATCTATCCGGCTGTCCACTACACCATGGGCGGCCTCTGGGTGGATTACAACCTCGAAACCAATATTCCGGGGCTTTTTGCCATCGGCGAGTGCAATTTCTCCGATCACGGCGCCAACCGCCTCGGCGCTTCGGCCCTGATGCAGGGGCTCGCCGACGGGTATTTCGTGCTTCCCTATACCATAGGTGCGTTCCTGTCCAATGAGATCCGGACGCCGAAGTTCGATCCCGCCCGCGAAGAGTTTGCTAAAGCCGAAGCCGATACCCAGACCAGGATCAACACCCTGCTCGGCATCAAGGGCAACCAGTCTGTGGAAAGTTTCCACCGCCGCCTCGGCCATATCATGTGGACTTATTGCGGAATGGCCCGCACCGCCGAAGGGCTGAACCAGGCCCGGACCATGCTCCGCGAACTGCGCGACGAATTTTACAAGGACGTATTCGTGCCAGGCTCCAACGAAGAATTCAACCCAGAGCTCGAAAAAGCCCTCCGGGTTGCCGATTTCCTGGAGCAGGGCGAACTGATGATCCTGGACGCGCTGAACCGAAACGAATCCTGCGGCGGCCACTTCCGGGAAGAATACCAGGACGAAGGCGGCGAAGCCAAACGGGACGATCAAAACTACCGCTACGTGGCAGCCTGGGAATACACGGGCTGGGAAAACGAACCCGTTCTGCACAAGGAGCAGCTCGAATTTGAAAATGTTGAATTGAAGACTCGGTCTTACAAATAAAAATCCTGCAAGATGAAATTAACGCTGAAAATATGGCGCCAGGGCGGCAAGTACAAAGGCGAGCTCGTAACCTATCAGCTCAACGATGTCAACCCGCATATGTCCTTCCTCGAAATGCTCGACGTGCTGAACGAAGAGCTGATCGCAAAAAAGGAATCGCCGGTCGCGTTCGAGCACGATTGCCGTGAAGGGATCTGCGGCACCTGCAGCATGGTGATCAACGGCTATCCGCACGGCCCCCAGGCCAAAACGACGACCTGCCAGCTCCATATGCGCCATTTCAAGGACGGGGATACCATCGTGATCGAACCGTTCCGCGCCAGGGCATTCCCGGTCGTACGGGACCTGGTGGTCGACCGCGCGGCCTTTGACCGGATCATCCAGGCAGGCGGATACATTTCGGTGAATACAGGTCAGGCTCAGGATGCCAACTCCACGCCAATTGAAAAGGATCTTTCCGCTCATGCATTTGACGCCGCCGAGTGCATCGGCTGCGGCGCCTGCGTTGCCGCCTGTCCCAACGCTTCGGCCATGCTCTTTGTCAGCGCCAAGGTGAGCCATCTGGCCTTGTTGCCGCAGGGCAAACCCGAGGCCGCCCGCAGGGTGCAGAATATGGTCAAACAAATGGACGCCGAAGGTTTCGGCATGTGTTCCAATGTCACCGCATGCGAAGCCGAATGCCCCAAAGGCATCTCGGTCACCAATATCGCCCGTTTGAACCGGGAATTCATCTCTTCCGAATTCGGTTCGGAAACGCAGGTTTAACCCGCCACGGCAGGGCGAGGTCGCCGTCCGACCGCTGCCTCGCCCTGCCTCCGGTTCCCGCCGCATCAGGCAGCAGCCTGTTCCTCGTTTTGCGTTTCAATGGCATAATGGTGCAAACTTCCGGCCGCGATCAGGCTTTGGCAATAGCCGTTCAGGTTGGTCCAGGTCTCCGCATACGCCTTCATGATGCTTTTCCGGTAAAACAGGCGGAAAATGAGTTGCGTAAAGGGATTCCGCTTCATGAATCCCCGGGCAACCGCACGGGTCCGGCGGTCATCGACGCGGTACAGCGTATAGACGATCGAGAAATCCCGCCTCACATTGGTTTCCGAAAAGGAAATGGATTCGGGCCGACTGTGAAAATCGTGGGAAACAATGGCCGACCCCTTGGCCAGGCATTTATGGGTTGCCCCTTCCTGGAAGATCGCGTGGTTCAGATCCGTGACCTCCGGTTCGGCGTCAACCACCCACCTGGACCGCCACGGCAGGTCGGAAATCACATCGAAGACCATTTTCATCGGCGCATCAATCACGGCTTCCGAGTGCATGACTTGCGCCGTGACCCCCGGAATGCGGTAATCTTCCGGCGCGGGGTCGGGTACCCTTTCCATCAACGGCGCCAAGGCCAGGTAACAATACTTCACGGGGCCGGAATCGTATTCCTGCTCGCTGCGCTGAACGCCGGTCCAGGCAGCCTCCGGAACCTCCACCCAGGTAGAACAGGCCTTTACCAAGGGGTCCGTGAACAAGGCGTATTCGTGGTGCTCGATATCATTTTTCAGGAGCCGGTGCGCAACTATCACATCCTTTCCGAAGAGCTTGGTGTATTCCTTGATCCTGTTCTGGGCAATATCGCCGTAATGTGCGATGAATTTCAGCGTCAGGTCGTGCGCCGTCCGGCAGGCGCCGCAATGGCAGATCCGGTGCGTTTCGTATTTTTTCAGGTGGGCGTGGAATCGGACGAACATTTTCTGTACCTGCGCCAGCAGTTCAGCGGCCGTCGGCGCTTGTCCGAACCGGTAGAACAGAATGGCGTCCCCTTCAATTTCCGAGACTTCCAGGCCGATCTCGTTCGCCTCCAGCAATGTTTCCAGCAATTCTTCGATGATGTGCCGGCTGTGGGTTATTTCGGTGTTGCTGACAAAGTGGGTAAATCCGCTGATGTCAGGGATAAAAATCAAGGTGGGTTGGGTTGCGGTATTCATGTGATCTCATAATAGTTTATACCGCAAATTATTCCACCGGGTTGTCCAGAATCAAGCTCAACTCCTGTTCAATTTTTATTCAACAGCAAAAATTTCGGCAGCGCCGGCTTATTTTTGCCCCAACTGATCCAAATAACCTATGATCGTTTTTCAGAAATCATTCCAATTGAAGCCCTATCCCAGGGGATACCACCTGATCACCGGCGAAGTGTACAGCTACATGCACGAATTACCCTCCAGGGGGCTTCTGCACCTCTTCATTCAGCATACCTCCGCCGCGCTGGCCATCAATGAGAATGCAGACCCTTCGGTCCGGAAGGACTTCGAATCGGTGTTCAACCACATTGTTCCGGAAAACATGCCCTTCCTGACCCATACCCTGGAAGGCCCCGATGACATGCCCGCCCACATCAAGGCCGCTATGATCGGCAGCTCGGTAACCATTCCGATCACCGGCAGCAGGTTCAACCTGGGTACCTGGCAGGGGATCTACCTGTGCGAGTTCCGCAACAACGGCGGGGCACGGCAATTGGTGGCCACGGTTTGGGGGTGAGAGGGGTGTTGATTTGGTGATTTGGTGATTTGTTGATTTGTTGATTCGTTTATTTGTTGATTTGTTGATTTGTTTATTCGTTGATTTGCCGCCTTTGCCCGTTGGGCGCATCGGCCGCCGGAAGTTGATTCGGCTGGCTTATAAAAGAACGCCTGATTCGAATCATTCCAATCAACCGACTACGCCGCGGCGTGGCGAATCAATCCAAAAATCCAATCAATCGAATCAATCGAAAAATCCAATCAATCGACCACGCCGCGGCGTGGCGGCTCAATTATTTATCCAGCTGCAGGCGGCTCATGACGGGATAATGGTCGGAATACCCTTCATGGATGGTCTTATGGCTCAGGATCCTGAAAACGGGGTCGGCCAGGATATAGTCGATGCGGAGGGCGGGGATGCTGCCTTTGAAGGTAATGGCCAGTCCTTTGCCGCGCGAAAGGAAGGAATCCTTGCGGCCTTTGGCCAGTCGGCGGTAGGCGTAGGATTGGGGTACGTCGTTAAAGTCGCCGCACGTAATGACCGGTAAAGGGCTTTTGTGCACCAGTTCGGCGATTTCCTTTGCCTGAGCGGCCCTGATGGCGGTCGAGCGCTTATATCGCCCCAGCATGCCCTTGATTTCCAGCCAGGTTTTTTTCTCCTTCAGATGCCCTTCTTCCACTACGTGGTCGGCAATCCTGGACACGGCGTTGGTCTGCAGGTGGATATTGAACATGCGGACGGTTCCCTGGTCGGTTTTGATATCGACGTACTGGTATCCGTTGTTCTTGCCCTGGCCCTGGTAATAATGCGTTGACTTGGCGTCGCCCATGGGAAAGCGGGATAAAATGGCCAGCCCTTCCCTGGGCGAGGAATAATTGTATTTCAGTCCGGCTTTTTCAGCGAGCAGGTCCAGGGCGGGTTGGTAGGAATAGGGGGTCAGCGAAAATTCCTGGATGCACAGCACATCGGGCCGGTAGCGGCTCACCAGTTCGGCCAGCTCCCGGGGTTCCCATTTTTTGACGCTGTTCTTCATCGGCACCAGTTGCCGGCAATTATAGGTCATCACCTTCAACGCGGGCGAGGAGTCGGTATCCTGCGAATGGAAGCCCACAAACCGCTGGCAATGCTGGAACCCGACAAGAATAGCCCCCAGGGAGAAGATCAGGTAGCGGTGGCGGGCAGCCGACCAGAAGAGAATAAACAGGATATTGGCCAGCAGCAACCAGGGATAAAAAAGGCCGAGCAAGGCAAAGAGGCTGAAACCGGCCGGATCGACAAACGGAGAAAGATAGCACAGCAAGGTAAGCGTCACCAGGGTCAGGTTAATCCACCGCATCCATAGCCCCAAGTTGCTTTTCATTATTTGTTGCTGGCGTTAAATAAAAATTCTTTTTCCTCCCGGGAAAGGCTGTCGTACCCCGATTGTTTGATCTTGTCCAGAATGGCATCGAGCTGTTCCTGGTGGGATAAGCTCATATTGGAATTTTTCTTGAATGTCTCCTTGCGCGGAGCGGGGTTGGAATAGACCTTGCGCGGCCCCTGCCGTCGCGGCGGCGGCTGCGATTTCAGTCCGGTGAAAAAACCCCTGATCCGCCGGAAAAAGCGGTTGACGGGGATCGAAAGGTCGTTGCCCCGGTGCAATTGGGCGACAAAAAACCAGCCCATCAGCGCGCCGCCCAGGTGGGCAAAATGACCGCCCGTATTGAGATCGCCGGCCACCCCCACCAAATCGTACAGGATCCAGGCGCCGACGATGAATTTGAGCTTGATCGCGCCCAGCAAAGGGAGGTGGATGAGAAAATTGGGGGCTACAAATCCGGAAGCGACGATAAAGGCCATGACCGCCGCCGAGGCGCCGAGGGCAAAGTGAACGGTATTCTCGCCGCCGTAACCGAAAGCGAATACGGATATGAAGAATACGATGTTGCCGACAATGCCGCCCATCAGGTAGAGCGGCAATACCCGGGCATCGCCGATCAGGTCGCCGACAATCCTGCCGAACCAGTAAAAGAACAGCATATTGAAGGCAATGTGCATGAACCCTTCATGCAGAAAGGTGTTGGTGATCAGCGTCCAGGGATGGAGCAGATTGTGTTTCCAGTCGGAGGAGAATTCAAAAAACTGGATGATATTATGGTACAAAGGAGGCGTTTCTCCGGCATTCAGCAGCCGCATGATGACCCATAGCAAACACACCGAAACAAAAACAACCACGTTGATGATGATCAACCGGTTGACCATGTTGCCGTAGGAGAACTCCCTTTTTATATCGTCCCAAATTGACCCGAACATCGCACGTCAGTTATATCTTCCCAAATCTTCGCCAGTACAAAATTAACAAGAATCCGGTTAATGCGCCGCCCAAATGGGCATAGTGCGCAATATTGTCCCAGGCATACTGCTGCCTGGCAAGGAAAACCTCGACCAGCAGCAGGGCCGGAATAAAATATTTGGCTTTAACCGGCACCGGCAGAAAAATCAGCATCAGGGGGGCGTTCGGAAACATCATGCCGAAAGCGACCAATAACCCGCTGATCGCACCGGAAGCGCCGACCGCTCCGCCGTCCATCATCATTTTCAGGTGGGTTTGCATCTGGGTAGTCGCAAAAGCGATCGCATCCGCGCTGCCCGACCGGATCCCGGCGCTCATCTCCCGGAAGGCGTCGGCATTTTCCGGCAGGTCCGCCAACCCCGTCTTGTTGAAATAGGCCCAGAATGTATCCAGATCCGGACTGGCCTGAAAGGCGGCCAGCGCGTGCTGCAGCGGCGAGATCTCGATATAGTTGAACAGGGTATGCAACAGTGCGGAACCCAATGCGCAGACGATATAGAACAACAGGAACCGGTTGCTGCCCCAATGCATTTCCAGGATCGACCCGAACATGACCAGCGCAAACATGTTGAAAAACAAGTGGAACAGGTTGCTCAGGTCGTGCATGAAGAAGTGGGTGACGATCTGGAAGGGCTTGAACAAATCGGATCCCGGATAGTGCAGCGCCAGGATGCTCTGTATATCCGGAACCATCCCCGATCGGGCAAGCAGCAGAGCGCCTAAAAACACCAGAATATTGATAAACAGCAAATGCTTTACAGCGGGTGAAATCTGGATCATAACGATTTGGTCAAGTCAGTTAGCTGTTTGTTTAACTTTCAAAACGCCTGGCAAGTTCGTCCAGTTCAAAGGTCAGAAAACAATGCCGGCCGTAAGGGCTCTTGAACGGCACGCTGCAGGCGAACAATTTATCAATGAGTCCCTGCATTTCCGCAACCGTCAGGATCTGTCCCCGCTTGATGCCGGTACTGCGCGCCATGGCCCTGGCGATGTTTTCCCGCAGGTCCAGCTTCATGTCCAGGTTGGCCTTGTACTGGGCCAGCAGGTCTTCGATGGCCTGGGCCTCATTTTCCCGGCCGGCCATATCGGCAGGTACGCCGTTGATCACAAAGGTATTGGCGCCGAATTCCTGTACATCGAACCCCAACTGGTTGATCTGTCTGGAAATTTCCTTGAGAACGGCCGCGTCGGCAGGCGGCAGGCTGATCGTCCGCGGGAAAAGCTGACGCTGGGAATAGGTTTCCTGTTTTTCGAGGGCATCGAGGTATTTTTCGAACAGGATCCGCTCGTGGGCCGCCTGCTGGTCGATCAGCAAAAAACCCGACTTGATCGGGCTCACGATATACGTTGCGTGGATCTGGTAAGGCGCCTTCTGGGGTTGGGAAAAGCTGCCGGACGCATCATCCAGGGCGCTTTCATCGGCCCATTTGCTCTTGATGGTGATCGGGCCTTCAGGGCTTTCGTCCGGACCGGCGCCGGGATCGGCTTCGTCCAGGCCTTCGTACAGCGACTGCCAGTGGTCGGCATCATGCCTTTCCTGCCGCTGAAAATGGGGCGGTTTGCCCGCCGACGCCGGATTGGCGCTGTCCATTCCGCTGCTGCGCGTATAGCTTTCGATCGTTCTGCCGGCCGGTGAGGGCGGTGCGATCCGGGCGGCGGAAAAGCTGCCTTCCTGGTCAAAATCCAGGGTCGGCATGACGCTGAACTGCCCCAGGCTGTGCCGGATGGCCACTTTCAGGTAATTGTAGACCAGTTTTTCGTCATCAAACTTGATCTCCTGCTTGGTCGGGTGGACGTTGATGTCGATCTGCGAGGGATCTATATCCAGGAAGATCACATAAAAGGGATACGCGTCCTTCAGGATATCCTCAAAGGCGGTCATCACGGCGTGGTGCAGGTAATTGCTGCGGATGAACCGCTGATTGACAAAAAAGAACTGCTCCCCTCTGGCCTTTTTGGCAAATTCGGGTTTGCCGACAAAACCGTACACCTTCAGCAGGTCGGTCGGTTCCTGTACCGGCACCAGTTTTTTATTGTAGGTGGTGCCGAACACGCCGACGATCCGTTGCCGAAGGTTGCCGGGCGGCAGGTGGAAGACCTCGGTACTGTTGTGGTGCAGGGAAAAGAAAATGTCCGGATTGGCCAGGGCGATGCGCTGGAACTCATCCAGGATATGTTTCATTTCCACCGTGGGGCTTTTCAGGAAATTCCTGCGCGCCGGCAGGTTAAAGAACAGGTTCTTTATCGAAATGGTGGTGCCTGCGCTGCACTGGCAGGATTCCTGTGCCTTGATTTCGGAGCCGTCGATCTGAATGCGGGTACCGAGCTCGTCCGCGTGGCGGCGGGTGCGCATTTCCACCTGCGCAACGGCCGCCACGGAAGCCAGCGCTTCACCGCGGAAGCCCATGGTCCGGATGGCGAACAGGTCTTCAGCGTACCGGATCTTGGAGGTGGCATGGCGTTCGAAGGACATGCGGGCGTCGGTTTCAGACATCCCGCAACCGTTATCGATAACCTGGATCAATGCGCTGCCGGAGTCCTTGATCACCAGTTTTATGGTGCTTGCGCCGGCATCAATGGCATTTTCCATGAGTTCTTTTACAACTGAGGCCGGCCGCTGTATGACTTCACCTGCAGCGATCTGATTGGCGATGGCATCTGGTAATAGCTGAATGATATCAGCCATATTTGTTTTTTGTTTATTGAATTTGAATAAATGAACAGGTTGCCCTAGTGGCAAAGTTACAAAATATCCAGCTATGGAAAAACAGGATAAAACATAACTGACAACGGGCAGCCGGCATGCAAACCGGCTGCCCGTTGCAGGCAGTCAACGCAGGCAGGCGGGTTTACTGCAGGCGGAAGTTGGCGGCGCCCAGCAAGCCGATATCCGTATAAACGGCTACCCGGTAGAACCCTGAGCGGAGTTTTTCCTCCAGGTCATGGGTAAAGGAAAGCCGCTGGCTTTCGGTGATGTTCACATCCTGCGCTTTCTGGGCGATGATGTCCACCCGCTGATTATTGACCACAACCTGCGCCTGTGTCGTATTCTCGCTCCGGATCGGGGTCCCCTTTTCATCGGTCACCACCAGGTAAAGCGTCCGGGTCCCCTGGTATTCCGGCGGCACATTGGCCAGGTCGAAGGTAACGCGAATGCGGCGGGCGCGGGAAGATTTGGCGGTTGCCTTGCTCGATTTGCGCTCCAGTTCCACCTGGAAAGCCGTCGCTTTGAAGTTGGACAGCGTCAGCCGCCTCACTTCATCCTGCATGGTGCGGTTGAGGTTGGCCAATGCGGTATTTTCTTCTCTGGCGGCGCTGAGGTCCTGTTCCAGCATGCCGGTGACCTGGCGGAGCGAATCGTTTTCGGACTGCAGCACGGAAATGGAGCTTTCAAGGTCCGCTTTGGCCGCCAGGAGTTCCTGGATCTCGGCTTTGAGGTTGTTCGATTGGGCGGCAGCCTGTTTTTTGGCCGACCTGATCGCAGCGTCTTTTGAAGCCAGCTGGCTTTGGGCTTCGGTCAGGGATCCCTGGAGGGACTGGTTTTCCTCCGCCAGCGCGTCATAGGCTCGCTGCAGGCTGTCCACTTCTCCGGCCAGGGCGGTTTTCAGGTCTTCGAGGTCCCCCATTTGTGTTGTCAGTTCATCATTTTGCTGGGTCAGCGCTTTGTTCGACTTGCTTTGACCAAACCCCCACCATCCGGCAAGCAGTGCGAGCAAACCCAAGATCACGGCAATTACTATTAATCCATTCTTATTCATACCCAAGGTTTTGGTGAAAAAGCGATTTTGAGAAAGAAACGTGCAAAGGATGCCTGATGCGGCGTCCGGTTTCTATTGCTAAAACTCACAATATCGCAAAAAATTGCCGGCTGTGCCAAGGAACAGCCGGCAGTTTTTTACTGCAGCCTGATCTCGTCTTCCTGGTCGTCAAAAAACTTATATTCCAACATACCCAGATCGGGGCTGGGCGCGACCTTGATCCAGCGGTGGTATTTGAGGTACCATTTCATCTGGATGCTGGGAAATCCTTTCCGGAGGAAAGCCGCGAGGTAGGGGTGTACCTGCAGGGAGATCTTGGCCTTTTGTCTGGACTGGTGGATAAAGGTCAGGTCGCGTTCTACCTCATCCATCAACAGGATGGAAGCATTGGTCTTTCCTGTGCCGTTGCAGGTGGGGCACACCTCGGCGGTATTGATCTTCACTTCCGGCCGGACCCGCTGGCGCGTGATCTGCATCAGGCCGAATTTGCTCAGGGGAAGGATCGTATGCTGGGCGCGGTCCTTTTTCATATGATGGCGCATCATCTTCATCAGCTCCTTCTTGTGCTCCGGATTTTTCATGTCGATAAAATCCACGATGATGATGCCGCCGATATCCCGCAGGCGGAGTTGGCGCGCTATTTCTTCAGCGGCTTCCAGGTTGACGTTCAGCACTGCATCCTCCTGGTTGATGGTTTGCATTTTATGGCCGCTGTTGACGTCGATGACGTGCATGGCTTCCGTGTGTTCGATCACCAGGTAAGCGCCGCTGGGCATGGTGGCGGTCTTGCCGAAGGAGGCTTTGATCTGCCGGTTTACGCCGTACGCTTCGAAGATATGTTTGCCGGACGGTTTGTAGAATTGCACGATCCGGACCTGATCGGGCGCGATGGCGGACAGGTAGTTCTTGATGTTCTGAAAGAGCTGCTTGTCATTGACGACGATCTTGTTGAACGAGTCGTTGAGCACGTCGCGAAGGATGCTGGAGGTTTTATCCAGTTCGCTGAGCAGTTTCATGGGCGGCTTGGCCCGGGGCAACTGCCGGAAGACTTCCTCCCATTTGCCCACCATCATATTGAGCTCTTCGTGCAGGTCGGCCACTTTCTTGCCTTCGGCGGCCGTACGGACGATCACGCCGAAGTTTTTCGGCCGGATGCTTTCCACCAGCAGCTGGAGCCGTTTGCGTTCTTCCGCGTTGCCGATCTTTTTGGAAACGGCGACCGAATCGCCGAAGGGTGTCAGGACGAGGTAACGGCCCGGGATGGTGATCTCGCAACTCAGGCGGGGGCCTTTGGTGGAGATGGGTTCTTTCAGGACCTGGACCAGCACCATATCCTTGCGGCTGAGCACCTGGTCGATCTTGCCCGTTTTAATGATCTCGGGTTCGAGTTTGAAGCTGTCCAGCTTGTGAGTGGTGATCTCGCCGCTGATGGAGTTGGCGGTATATTTGACGAGCGACCGGAGTTTGGGCCCCAGGTCGGTATAGTGCAGGAAGGCGTCCTTTTTATGGCCGATATCCACAAAAGCGGCGTTCAATCCGGCCATTGTCCGGTTGATCTTGCCTAAAAATATATCGCCTACAGTGAAGTTATTGTTGGTCTTTTGGTTATGGAGCTCCACCAATTTGGAGTCTTCCAGCAATGCGATCTCTACTTCAGTAGGCGTGGCATTGATAATAAGTTCTTTTTCCACAGGGACATGGTTTGCTGCATACCGGATGCAGGCAATAAACCAGCCGTTGCCGACTTAAGGCGGGCAATTTGTGCCGTGGTGGAAAAAGCTGACCTGATATTTTTTTAGGGGTATTATTGGGAAAACTTCCCGATCCGTTCAAAAAACAACCGCCAACGGGACAAATCGCCTTTACCCAAAGGGACCTGAGGCGAGCTTAAACATCGCGCCGGTTCCGAAGAATCCGGCGGATCACAACCGGGCTCATGCCGCCTGCTTTTTCAGCTGTGCGGCAGAACGGTCATGCTTAGGCTTGAGCGCAACCTCATGTTGGCCAATGAGCGGGCCCATTCCGGAAATAAACTGCCTGACTGTTCCCGGGACAAGCCCGGAAAAAGGTCGGCAGATCCTATTTTGGCATTCAGGAATGGGCGCCGAAATATTTTGAACACCCGGACGAAGCCGGGAGAAGAAAAAGCCGGCAGCAGGGAAAATGCCTGCATTCCGATAACCCAAAATAGGACTATCTGTTCTTCTTCTTATGACGGTTTTTGCGAAGTCTCTTCTTCCGCTTGTGCGTGGCGATCTTATGTCTTTTACGCTTTTTTCCGCAAGGCATAATGCATCATTTTTTTGGTTAAAAAATCCGTTTCTTATCTGCCTGCAACGCGCAGGTCACTCCCTTCCTGACTGGCACCTTTGGGCGAAGGCCTCCGATTTATCGGATTGCCCGGCAGCCTGATAGGCATCTGCCAGCAGACAGAGGGTCTGATTATTTTCAGGCGCCAGCGACAAAGCCTGCTCGAGGCGTTCGATGGCGCGGTCGGTCTGACCGGTCTGAAGGGCTAATCGCCCGAGTGTATTCAATACCGGAACATTATCCGGGTACTTATTGTTTAATTCGCGCAACATCAGGATGCCCTTCATCGGGTTGTCCTGCGGCGGTTTCACCACATAAACGTTAGCCAGGTTCAGCTGGTATTCCGGGTTGTCCGGATCGAGCGAAACGGCATTTTCAAAACACTGTACGGCCCTCGACGTGCAAAACTCGCTGACCTTTTCTTCGTCAGCCTGCTGCTGACCGATGGCATAGGTCGTGCCGGCAATCGCCCAGCTCTCACCCGAATTCAGGATTTCGGCCACTTCCTGGGCGTAGTAGCCCGATATGGCCGGAAAGCCCAATTGGTACCATCTGGCGGACAGCTCCTTGAACCGTTCCGCTTTTTCCGCATCAGAGGCCGATGCCTGGGCATTGTCCTCCATAACGGCTACTTCGGCCGCAGCCGTTTCAGGCAGTTTTTGCCTTGCTTCTTTTAACAAGACGGCGGCGCTGGTGGTCTCTCCGCTGATCGAGCGTTGCCGGTCCAGATCCCGCAGGTGCCTGGGCCTGGTCTCCAGCCCGAATGCCAGTATGCAGAACAACGCCAGGGAAGCCGCGATAATGCCTATTTGCAACCTGGTCATACGCCTGGGTTGAAAAGGTGATCAGGATTAATCCTCATCTTCGTCGTCCCATCCGTTCTCAGGCAGGGAGGTTACGTTATCCTTCACTTGCTCAACAAAAACTTTGGCCGGTTTGAAAGCGGGGATAAAATGAGCAGGGATCTCGATCGCCTGATTCTTTTTAATGTGCCGCCCAATTTTTTTCGCGCGTTTTTTGATGATGAAAGAACCAAAACCTCTAACGTAAACGTTTTCGCCATCCGCCAAAGAGTTCTTAACCTCCTTGAAAAAGGTCTCCAGTGTAACCAATACATCAACTTTAGGAACACCGGTCTTTTCAGCGATAGCGGTAACCAAATCAGCTTTTCTCATCGTTAGTTCTTGGTTTATAATTAGTTATGAATCCTCTTGCTTTCGACAAACGAGCGGCAAATTTCGGATTTTATTTTTGATTCAAAAAAAAATTCTATCTATTTTTTCATCGATCTGCGTTATTTTTCAGGCAATTAGCTTTCCGGGGCCGCCTGAAGGCCCTCCGGGGCCCGGCATAATTGGCGGATAGGGGAAATAAAATCCTAGCAAACGCTATATTTGCCAATCTTTTATCACTGCAGCATTAAATTGCTGGAATATTACCATTATGCTTCTTTCAATGACAGGTTACGGCAGGTCGTCCGTCGCATTCAAGGAGAAAACCATCTCTGTCGAGGTCAAATCCCTGAACAGCAAATTTACGGACCTGCGGATCAAGATCCCCCAGAATTTCAGGGAGAAAGAGACCGAACTGCGGAAAATGGTGGTGGACAGGGCTGAAAGGGGCAAACTCGAACTGTCCATCGAGGTCAAATCCCTGCAAGGCGACGACGGCTTCGGGCTGAACCGCCCCTTGTTCAAGCGGTATTACCAGGAGCTTCAGTCCCTCCTCTCCGACGTTGCGGCCCCGCAAAGCGACCTCGTCCAGGCCATCCTCAAGATCCCCAACGTCATTTCGACCGAGGAGCAGGAAATCGACGACGATGAATGGTCTACCGTGATGTCGGCCATGACCGACGCCTTGTCCCTTTTCGACAAATTCCGGCTGGCCGAAGGCGGCGCCATGGAAGAAGACCTCCGCACCAGGGTCAGCAATATCCTGGACCTTCTGGGGCAGGTCAACCCCTTTGAAGAAGAGCGCGTGTCCAAGATCCGCCAGCGCATGTACCAGAACCTCGAGGAGTTCATGGGCAAGGAGAATGTGGACAAGAACCGCTTCGAACAGGAGGTATTGTTCTATCTGGAAAAAATGGACATCACCGAGGAAAAGGTGCGGCTCGAACAGCACTGCCGCTACTTCCTGGAAGAACTGGATAAGAAGGTCAACGCCAAAGGACGGAAGCTCGGGTTTATCAGCCAGGAAATGGGCCGCGAGATCAATACCCTCGGCGCCAAGGCCTATTCATCGGAAATCCAGCGGCTCGTCGTCACCATGAAAGACGAGTTGGAAAAGATAAAAGAGCTGGTGGCCAATACGGTCTAGAAATGTTGTTTATGGGCAAGCTCATCATCTTCACAGCCCCTTCGGGCGCGGGAAAAACCACCATCGTCCGACATCTGCTGAAAATATTCCCGAACCTGGCGTTCTCGGTATCCGCCACCACGCGCCAACCCAGGTCGTATGAAGAAGAAGGCCGGGATTATTACTTTGTCAGCGTATCGCAGTTCCGGTCCTGGATCGATGCCGGTGCATTCGCCGAATGGCAGGAAGTGTACGAGGGGCAGTTCTACGGCACCCTGCACAGCGAGATCAGCCGGCTTTGGGCCGAGGGCAAACACATCATTTTCGATATCGATGTCAAAGGCGCCGTCAACCTCAAAAAGACCTACGGCGACCAGGCCCTGAGCGTTTTTGTAAAGCCTCCTTCGCCTGAGGTTTTATTCGAACGGCTGAACCTGCGGCGGACGGAAGACCCCGTCAGCCTGGCTAAAAGGATCGCCAAAACGAAAGAAGAGCTGAGTTATCAAAACAAATTTGATGCAATATTAGTTAATGATGTATTGGAAACGGCCCTGACGGATGCCGAACGGCTGGTATCCGTGTTCTTAGGGATCGGCGCGAAGAAAAATCTCGAAAACAATCCATGAATACCCTGATTACGCACGACATCCGCGTAAGCGTTACCCCGACCTACCGGCCGGATCATTCCAATCCGGAACAGGGCCGCTATGTTTTTTCCTACGAAATCATCATCGAAAACCTGGGGGCGGAGGAGGTCCGGCTGATGCGCCGCCACTGGCTGATCCAGGACGCAACCGGTTTTGTCCGGGAAGTGGAAGGCGAAGGCGTCATCGGGCAGCAGCCCGTCCTGCTTCCGGGCGAAAAGCACCAATACGCTTCCTGGTGCCCGCTGGATACGGAGATCGGCCGGATGAACGGCACCTACCTGATGCGCCGCGAAACGGACCTGTCGGAGTTCAAGGTGGGCATTCCCGAATTTTACCTGATCGCTCCTTATTTGCTGAATTGACCCGGCGCCGTCAGAAAATAGCTTCCGCAATCTTCCTCGCCGACTCGGCGTCTCCCATCATATAATAGTGAATGCAAGGCACGCCCGCTGCCTTCAGGGCTTTGGACTGGGCAATGCACCATTCAACGCCCACCTGCTTTTTGGCGGCATCGGTCTTGGCAGCCGACATTTCCCTGACCAGTTCGGTGGGAATATCGACAAAAAAGTTGCGGGGAATGGAGGAGAGCTGGTACGCTTTGGTAATGGGCTTCAGGCCCGGCACGATGGGCACGTCGATGCCTTCCTTGCGGCAAAGGTCGACGTAGTCGAAATAGGCCTGGGTATTGAAGAACATCTGGGTGACGATATAATTGGCGCCGGCCGCGATCTTGGCCTTGGTATGGGCCAGGTCGGTTTCCATATTCGGCGCTTCGAAGTGCTTTTCCGGGTAGCCGGCGATCCCGATGCAAAAATCCGTCTTTTCGCCGTTCTCGATATTGTCGTCGAGGTATTTGCCCCGGTTCATGTCGGCAATCTGGCGGACCAGTTCGAGGGCGTATTCGTGGCCGCCTTCTTCCGGGATGAATTTGCCTTCGAATTTGCGGGCGTCGCCCCGCAGGGCCAGCACGTTGTTGATGTTCAGGAAATTGAGGTCGATGAGCGCGTTTTCGGTATCCTCGCCACGGCCGGCTCCGT
>WBZL01001358.1_pt1 | contig 17623 bp, 20 predicted proteins | sample 5204291 | NCBI WGS metagenome assembly WBZL01 (sample SAMN12344345, study PRJNA552823) | activated sludge metagenome | biome: Activated sludge suspended growth; feature: Nitrification reactor; material: Wastewater; isolation source: activated sludge from nitrification reactor of wastewater...
ATGCCCCAGCGCGCGGACGCGCCGAGACGTCTGCTTACAGCGGCGCCGGCCTACAGGCCGCGGGCGTGGTGGCGACCGGTGGCGTCGATGCCCAGCCAGGCCACGCCCTGCCCGTCGAGCAGGGCCGGCGCCTCGTCGCCCAGCAGCAGCCCGAGCGTGGCCAGCGCGCCGGCGGCGACGCAGGCCGGGGCGACGACGCTGATCGACTGCCAGTGCGACACCGGCAGGCCGCTGCGCGCATCGAGCACATGGCCGTAGCGCCGCCCGGCATGCTCGAAGTAGCGCTCGTAGTCGCCGCTGGTGGCCAGCGCGCCGTGGGCCAGTGCCACCTCGGCGGCCAGGCGCCGGCGATCGCGCGGATGCTGGATGCCGAAGCACCAGGCCCGGCCGTCGGCACGCGGGCCGAGCACCCGGATGTCACCACCGAGGTTGACGAAACCGTGCACCGCGTCCCGGGCCAGGGCCTGGGCGGCGGCACGGTCGGCGGCGTACTCCTTGCCGATGCCGCCGAAGTCCAGCTCCATGCCCGGGATCGGCAGGCGCACCCGGTGCCCGCTCCGCTCGACACGGGGCCAGCCCACCAGGGCGAGCGCGCGCTGCAGCAGCGCCGGAGCGGGCGGCACGCCCCGACGGAAGTTCCAGGCGTGGCGCAGCACGCCCGCGCTGAGGTCGAAGCGGCCCGCGCTGCGGGCATGCAGCTGGTCGCCGAAGTCCAGCAGCGCGGCGGTCTCGTCGTCGACCTCGACGCCCGCGTCGCCACCGGCGGCGCGGTTGATGCGCGAGACGACACTGTCGTCGCGGTAGCGCGAGTACTTGGCCTCGATGCGCCGCACCTCGTCGATGGCGGCCGTGGCGGCCGCCTCGAGCAACGGACCCGCGGCACCCTCGAGCTGCAGCTCGCAGCGGCTGCCCATGGCCTCGAAGGTCCAGGCGGGCATGCCGGGTCAGGACCGCGGCTGCAGGGAGCGGCGGTGCAGGTCCACGCCCGCTCAGCCCGCGGCCATGGCGCCGGCGATGCGCGGCTCCAGCGACTGCCGGTCCTCGTGGCGGAACCCGCGGTGGATCAAGCGCACCCGGCCCTCGCGGTCCACCAGCACCGAGGTCGGCATCGTCCGCACGTCCCAGGCCTTGGGCGTGCGGCCCTGCGGATCGAAGGCGATCGTGAACGGCACCGGCAGCTCGTCCAGGAAGCGCGTCGCGTCGCGTTGCCGGGCATCGACGTTGATGGCGACGATCACCAGGCCGTTGTCGCGCTGGCGCTCGTGCAAGGCCGCCATCCACGGGAACGACAGGCGGCACGGCGCGCACCACGAGGCCCAGAAGTCCACGTAGACCCAGCGGCCGCGCAAGGCCTGCAGGTCCACCTCGCCGACGCGGCCGGGCAGCACGAAGCGCGGGGCTGCGTCGCCAGGTTCGAGCGCATGCGCGGGGTCGGGCCAGCCGGTCAGCGCCGCCAGCGGAGCCAGTGCCGTCAGCGTGCACCAGGCACGCCGCTGACGGGCATGCGCGGGCGCAGCGCCGGGTGGCGAGGTGGGCATGCGGGGAGGAGCGGACATTGAGGCAACCGTGAAACCGGGGAGGGCAGGTCTGGGGCCAGCGCACCAGACGCCGGCCCCGATGATGCCGCGGCCGGTGCGCGCTGCACGGCGACGACAATCGGTGCGATCCATCGGCCGGCGGAGGCGCGCGCACCATGTATCGGCGACAGTGGCTGCAACTGCCTGCGGCGACCCTGCTCGGTGCCACGGCCCGTGCAGCCCGCGGCCAGGCCGCGCCGGCGGATGGCGACCCGGCGATCGACCGCCTCCTGGCGGCGCGCGTGCGGGTCCAGGGGGTCGGCCTGGTCGGGGCGGTCGTCGACGTCGATCGGGTGCGCGTGGGCGCTGCCGGCACGCGGCGCGCCGGCACCGACCTCGCGCCGACGGCCGACACCCTGGTGGAGTACGGGTCGATCACCAAGACCTTCACCGCGCTGCTGCTGGCCGACGCGGTGCTGCGCCGCGAACTGGCGCTGGCCGACCCCGTGGAGGCCGTGCTGCCCGATGGCCTGACGCTGCGCGACCGCGTCGGCAGCCCGCTCACCTGGGCCGACCTGGCCACGCACCGCTCGGGTCTGCCGCGCCTGCCCGGCAACCTGCGCGACCCGACGGGCGCCGACCCCTACGACTACTCGCGCACCGAGCTGTGGACCTTCGTGCGGGGCTGGAAGTCCGAGCGGGCGCGCGACGAACAGTGGGCCTACTCCAACCTCGGCTACGGGCTGCTGGCCGAGGCGCTGGCCCTGCGCGCGGGCCGCAGCTATGCCGCGCTGCTGGACGAGCGCGTGCTGCGCCCGCTGGGCCTCGCTGCCATGAGCCTGGCCCTGCGCGACCGGCCGGTCGCGGGCTTGCTGGCGGGCCACGACGCGAGCGGCCGGCCGGTGCCCAACTGGCGCTTCGACGCCCTCGCCGGCGCCGGCGCGCTGGTGGGGTCGGTGCGGGCGCTGGCACGTTACGCGCAGGCCGCGCTGGGGCTGTTCGACCACCCGTTGCGCGAGGCCTTTCGCCTGGCGCTGACACCGCGCGCCGATGGACCCTCGGCCCACAACCCGGTCGGCCTGGCGTGGCTGTTCGGTCCGCTCAACGGGCGCCGCGTGGCCAACCACGACGGCGCCACCGGGGGCTTCTCGACCTCGCTGTTCCTCGATCCCGAGCGGCGCCGCGCCGCCATGGTGCTGGCGCATGCCCAGGTGGGCATCAACGACCTGGCGCTGCACCTGCTGGATCCGGCGGTGCCGCTGCGCGACCTGTCGGCCGAGCAGCGCCAGCGCGAGCGTGCCGCCGCCAGCGTGCCGGCCGAGCAACTGCGTCCACTGGCCGGCAGCTACGCGTTGAACGCGCAGTTCAGGATCCACGTGCGCGAGCGCGACGGACGGCTGTTCGCCCAGGCCACGGGCCAGGGCGAGTTCGAGCTGTTCGCGATCGATGCGCGGCACTTCTTCGCCCGCGTGGCGGCGCTGGAGATGCACTTCGACGGCGACCGCGGCGTGCCGGCGTCGTTGCGCCTGCATCAAGCCGGCCAGACCCTGCGCTTCGTGCGCGAATGACGGGGTGGCGCGGGGCGGGCCTCACGAGCGCCACCAAGCAAAAGGGCCACCGGGTCAGCGGTGGCCCTTTCCGCTACCGGACAGCCACGGGGGACTGACGGGAGCTGGCGCCGGGTACGGGTTCCGGGATTCCGCCCATTGCTGCGGCCGGTTTTCGCCAGGGACGGCGTGCATTGTGCGCCGGCGCCTGCACGATCGATCGCCAGAAACGGGCCGGGTTTCGTGCGCAATTGCACCGCGGCGCGCGGCTTCGACGGCGCGGGCCGGCGGTGCGCGGGCGATCGGGCTTGGGCCAGGGCGCGCCGGTGCCCCGGGCGCCAGCGCGACGAGGCCGGTGCCGCTTCAGCGCCCCGGACGCGAACCGTCCGACGGGGTCGGCGCCGCCCGCTGCGCGGCCACCTTGCCCTGCCACCAGATGAACAGCCCCGCGCCGATGATCACGCCACAGCCGAGCAGCATCGGCCCGTCCGGCCGCTCGTCGAAGATCGCCGCACCCAGCACGATGCCGAACAGCAGCCGCGTGTAGCGGAACGGGGTGACCGCGGCGATCGAGCCGGTGCGCATCGCCTTCATCAGCGCCGCATAGGCGAAGACGCCGGATCCCGCGGCGCCGGCCAGTCCCCACGCCTGGCTGCCGGAGACCCCGACGAAGGGCTTGCCGCTCCACGCGGCGACCAGGATCCCGGCGACGACCAGGGTCAGGAATCCGTACAGGCCCAGGACCCAGGTGCTCAGCGATGCCGGGGCGGCACGGCTGGCCAGGTCGCGCCCGGCGAAGCCCACGGTGCCGATCACCGCCAGCATCGACAGCGCCGTGAAGTCGGCGGCGGCGGGCCGCAGGATGATCAGCACGCCGACCAGGCCCGCGACGATGGCGCACCAGCGCGCTCCGTCGACGCGCTCGCCGAAGAACACGATGGCGCCGAGGACGACGATGAGCGGCGTGGCCTGCAGGATGGCGGTGGCCGACGACAGCGGGGTCAGCGCGATGGCCAGGACATAGAAGGTCCGGCCGACGAGCTCGGCGAGCGCGCGGATCAGCATGACCCGGGACAGCGCCTGCGCGGTGAACAGGGCGGTTCCGCTGCGCCGCGCCAGGCCGGCGAAGACCAGGGCCCCGGCGGCGCCGAACAGCATCAGGACCTGGCCGACGGGCAACTGGCGCGTGGCGGCCTTGATGAACGCGTCCTCGACGGCAAAGGCGGCCATCGCCGTCGTCATCCAGGCGATGCCGACCAGGTTCGCGCGGTGGAGCGTCTGCTGCGGGTGCATCGCGGGCGGAGGTCCGGGCCGGGTGCCGGGGCCAGGGCGTCAGTGCCGCGCCGACAGCAGCTGCTGCACCAGCGGATGCTGGGCGCGGCGCTCGGTGTTGATGGCGAAGAAGTGCTCCTCGACGCCGACGCACTCGCCGACCCGGCGCACCTGGTAGCGCTGCACGAGATCGTCGTGAATCATCGTGGTGGCCGGGAACACCCCCATGCCGCCTGCGGCGAAGGTCTTGAGCAGGGCGCTGTCGTCGAACTCGCCGACCACCTGGGGGTGCAGCGCGTGCCGCTCGAACCACTGGTCGATGCGCAGGCGGATCGCGGCATGGTGCGAGGGCAGCAGCACCGGCACCTTGTCCAGCGAGGCGGGGAAGCCGCGCCGCGCCGCGCTCTCCCAGGCCTTGGGCGCGTACCAGGCCATCGGCGAGTGGCCGAGCGCGTGGCTGTACAGGCGCAGGTTGGGATTGGGCGGTGCACCGCGGTCGGCCAGCACGACGTCGAGCCGGTGCAGCGCCAGATCGGCCAGCAGGTCGTCGAAGTTGTCCTCGTGACAGACCAGGCGCAGGTCGGCCTGCGCCATCACCGGCTCGAGCAGGGTGCGCACCGCCAGCTTGGGCAGGCCGTCGGACAGGCCGACGACCAGGCGTTGCCCCTTGGTGGCCCGTACCGAGAGGCTCACCACCTCGGGCAGCTGCTCGCCGAGGCGGAAGATCTCGTCGGCCTGGCGCAGCGCGGCCTGGCCGGCCTCGGTGAGCGTCAACCCGCGTCCGGCCGGCCGCAGCAGCTGGTGGCCCAGCGCGCGCTCGAGCTCGTGCACCTGCGCGCTCACCGTCTGCACGGCCACGTCGAGCCGGGCGGCCGCCTTGGCCACGCCGCCCTCGCGAGCCACGACCCAGAAGTAGTGCAGGTGCCGGTAGTTGAAGCGCAGCGACATGGCCACCTCAAGCAGCATGTATTTACGAACTGAACGTCAGTCATTATCTTCTTTCTTCGAATGTTAGGCCGCCGTATGGTGTGCGCCGTGTTCAACACCCTGCCGAAGGAGTCGTCGATGATGCAAGTGCTGTTCGAGGCGCGCAGCCGCGAGGCGGCCCCGCTGCGCGACCTGGCCGTGGCGCGCGCGCGCTTCGTGATGCGAAGGGCGGCGCCGGGCCTGCCGCGCGTGAATCTGCGGCTGTCCGACGTGAACGGCCCGCGCGGCGGCCTGGACAAGCAGTGCCGGGTCGAGCTCTTCGCGCCGCGTGGCGGCCACCTGGTCGTGACCGCCGTCGCGCGCGACTGGCGCAGCGCGCTCGATACCGCGCTGGCGCGTGCCACGCATGCCCTGCGGCGGCTGTGGCAACGCATGCACACCCTGGCGCGGCGTGCACCGGGTGCACTCGAAGGTCCGCGGCGCCGATCCGGCGCGACGCTCGCGGCCTGACCCGGCCGCGCCCGGAGCCTTTCGATGACGAACGTCCCGAACCCTCGACGCGCCGGCCCTCCGGCCCAGGAGATCGATCATGCGCAGCTATGACCTCGACAGCCCGAAGGCCGCCGCACGCATCGTCGCGTTGACGATGCTGGCCGACGGACACATCAGCCAGGCCGAACTCGACGTGCTGCAGCGCCACGGCGGTTGCGAGCGGCTGGGCCTCGAACCCGACGACCTGCAGGACGTCCTGCTGGCCTTGTGCGAGGACCTGCTGCACGGCCGCAGCCTGTCGTGGGCCGACACCTGTTGTGCCGATCCGCTGTCCATCGCCCGCCTGCTCGGCGAGGTCGGCGATCCGGATCTGCGCGAGCGCGTGCTGGCGTTGTGCGTGTCGGTGGCCGAGACCGACGACCGGGTCAGCGACGGGGAGGCCCTGGTGCTGATGCACGCCATCGAGCAATGGGGCCTGCAGGCTCGCATGCTCGCCGCCCCGAACGACCCGGCGGCCGGATGACGAGAGCCCCGGCGCGATGACCTGGTTGCTGTTGCTGGCCGGCCTGGCGGCCCTGGCCGCGGGTGCCGACGTGCTGGTGCGCGGCGCCTCGCGGCTGGCGCTGTCGCTCGGCCTGACGCCGCTGGTGGTGGGCCTGACCGTGGTGGCCTTCGGCACCAGCGCGCCGGAGGTGGCCGTCTCGGTGGGTGCGGTGCTCAACGGCCAGACCGACATCGCGATCGGCAACGTGGTGGGCAGCAACATCCTGAACGTGCTGCTGATCCTGGGCGTCAGCGCGCTGATCGCGCCGCTGGTCGTGGACCGGCAGATCGTGCGCCAGGAGGTGCCGGTGATGATCGGCGCGTCGGTGCTGCTGCTGGTGCTGGCCCACGATGGGCGGCTGGGCAGGGCCGAGGGCGCGCTGCTGGCGACGCTGCTGGTGGCGTACACGGCCTTCGTGGTGGTGCAGGCGCGGCGCCAATCGACATTGGCCGCCGCGGCCAGCGACGGTGTCGACGCGGAGGCCGGGCCGGGCGCGAAGGGGCGATGGCCTCTGCAGCTGCTGCTGGTGGCCGCCGGCCTGGGCCTGCTGGTGCTCGGGTCGAACTGGCTGGTCGATGCCGCAACGGCGATTGCCCGCGCCGCCGGCATGAGCGAGGTCGTGATCGGGCTGACCATCGTCGCCGCGGGCACCTCGATGCCGGAGCTGGCGGCCTCGGTCGCCGCGGCGCTGCGCGGCCAGCGCGACATCGCGGTCGGCAACGTGGTCGGCAGCAACATCTTCAACATCCTCGGCTGCCTGGGTCTGTCGGGCCTGGCGTCGGGCAGCGAGGGGCTGGAGGTGGCGGCCTCGCTGCTGCGCTTCGACATCTGGGTGATGCTGGCCGCGGCACTGGCCTGCCTGCCGGTCTTCATCAGCGGGCGCGAGATCGCGCGCTGGGAGGGCGGGCTGTTCGTCGGCTACCTGGTGGCCTATGGGGCCTACCTGGTGCTGGCCCACCAGGCGCACGACGTGCTGCCGGCGTTCTCGGCCACGATGATGGGCTTCATCGCCCCGCTGACCGTGGTGACCCTGGTGGTGATGCTGCTGCCGCGGCGCGCGCGGTGATGAGCGCGGCGCTGCTGCCCGTGCTCGCGCTGCTGCTGCTCGCGGCGGCGGCGCTGCTGGCGCTGCTGCCGGCCTCGTCGCGGCGCGGTGCGGCGGTGCTGGCAGGCGGCGCCGCCGTGGCCGTGGCGGGGCTGGCCCTGGTGGCCGCCGGCGAGGTCTTCGCCGGCGCCGTGCCGGCCTGGTCGGTGCCCTGGCTGCCCGCGCTGGGTCTGCAGTTCGGGCTGCGCATGGACGGTCTGGCGTGGCTGTTCGTGCTGCTGATCGGTGGCATCGGCGCGCTGGTGGTGCTGTATGCGGCCTGGTACCTCGATCCCCGGGACCCGGCACGGCGCTTCTTCGCGTTCCTGCTGCTGTTCATGGGTGCGATGCTGGGCGTGGTGCTGGCCGACAACCTGATCCTGCTGGTCGTCTTCTGGGAGCTGACCAGCCTGGCGTCCTTCCTGCTGATCGGCTACTGGCACCGGCGCGACGACGCCCGCGAGGGCGCGCGCATGGCCCTGGCCGTGACCGGCGCGGGCGGCCTGGCGCTGCTGGCCGGCGTGCTGCTGGTCGGCCACATCGTCGGCGACTTCCGTCTCGACGTGGTGCTGCGCTCGGGCGACCTGATCCGTGCCCACCCGATGTACGAAATGGCGCTGGTGCTGGTGCTGCTGGGCGCCTTCACGAAGAGCGCGCAGTTCCCATTCCACTTCTGGCTGCCGCATGCGATGGCGGCACCGACACCGGTGTCGGCTTACCTGCACTCGGCCACCATGGTCAAGGCCGGCGTGTTCCTGCTGGCGCGCCTGTATCCGGCGCTCGGCGGCAGCGAGCCGTGGTTCTGGATCGTCTCGTCGGTGGGGCTGGCCACGCTGCTGCTGGGGGCCTATGCGGCGATCTTCCAGCACGACCTGAAGGGCCTGCTGGCCTACTCCACGATCAGCCACCTCGGCCTGGTCACGTTGCTGCTCGGGCTGGACGAGCCGCTGGCGGTGGTGGCCGCGGTGTTCCACGTGATCAACCACGCCACCTTCAAGGCCGGTCTGTTCATGAGCGCCGGCATCATCGACCACGAGACCGGCACGCGCGACATGCGCGTGCTCAGGGGCCTGTGGCGCGCGATGCCGTTCACCGCCACGCTGGGCATGGTGGCCGCCGCCGCGATGGCCGGGGTGCCGCTGATGAACGGCTTCCTGTCCAAGGAGATGTTCTTCGCCGAGACGCTGGCCAAGGACACGCACGCCGCGATGCAATGGCTGCTGCCGCTCGTCGCCACGCTGGCCGGCGTGTTCAGCGTGGCCTACTCGATCCGCTTCGTGCACGACGTGTTCTTCCACGGCCAGCCCACCGGCATGCCCAAGGCACCGCACGAGGCGCCGTTCTTCATGCGGCTGCCGGTGCTGCTGCTGGTGGGCCTGTGCATCCTGGTCGGCCTGCTGCCGGCGCCGGTCGTCGGGCCGACGCTCGCGGTGGCGGCGCAGGCGGCGCTGTTCGGCACGCCCGGTCCCGCGCTGCCGGCCTACGAACTGGCCATCTGGCACGGCCTGAACCTGCCGCTGGCGATGAGCGCGCTGGCGGCGCTGGGTGGCACGGCGCTGTACTTCGGGCTGCAGCGTTTCGTCGGGCTGCACCGCGTGGTCGACCTGCCGCTGCTGTGGAAGCGCAGCGGGCGCGAGCTGTTCGCCGCCAGCCAGCGGGCGGTGACCCACGCGGCCACCCGCACCACCGCGGCGCTTCAGACCGGCAGCCTGCAGCGCTACCTCACGTTGCTGGTCGGTGTCGCGCTGGTGGCCGGGGCCTGGCCCTTCCTGCGCCCCGGGGGCAGCCCGGTGGCCTGGGCACCCCTGCACCTGCAGGGGCTGACGCCAGGGGCGGTGGCCGTGGCCGCGCTCGGCGGGGCCGCAGCGGTGGGCTGCGTGGCCTGGCACCGCGCTCGCCTGACGGCCTTGCTGATGCTCGGCCTGGCCGGGCTGGCGGTGTGCCTGGCCTTCGTGTACTTCTCGGCGCCCGACCTGGCGCTGACGCAGCTGCTGGTCGAGATGGCGACCACGGTGCTGATGATGCTGGCGCTGGCCTGGTTGCCCGAGCGGGCACCGCCCGAGTCGGCGCCGGCGCGCCAGCTGCGCGATGGCGCGCTGGCGGTGATGGTCGGGCTGGGCATCGCGGCCCTGGTCTGGCAGGTGCTGGCGCAGCCGTCGGACTCGATCGCCGGCTTCTTCCTCGCCAAGGCCTTGCCCGAGGGGGGCGGCGCCAACGCGGTGAACGTGATCATCGTGGACTTCCGCGCCTTCGACACGCTGGGCGAGATCACCGTGATGGGACTGGCCGCGCTGATCGTCCAGGCCCTGCTGGCCGACCACGTGCCGCGCCCGGGGCAGGGCATGCCGGTGCCGGCGGGGGCGCAGCCGCTGCTGCTGCGCCAGGTGTCCCAGTGGCTGCTGCCGTTCGCGCTGCTGGTGGCCTTGCACCTGTTCCTGCGCGGGCACAACCTGCCCGGCGGCGGCTTCATCGCCGGCCTGGTGCTGGCGCTGGCGCTGACGTTGCAGGCCGTGGCGCATGGGCTGCCGTGGCTGGACGCCCGCACGCGCGTGGACTTCGGCGCCTGGATCGGCTGGGGCCTGCTGGTGGCCGCCGCCACCGGCGCGGCGAGCTGGGTCTTCGACGCGCCGTTCCTGACCAGCACCTACGACTACCCCTGGCTGCCGGGCGTCGGCGGCGTGCCGCTGGCCAGCGCGTCGGTGTTCGACCTCGGCGTGCTGCTGGTGGTGACCGGTGCGACGATGGTGCTGCTGCTGGCCCTCGCACGGCTCGGACGGGGAGGCACACGATGAACCTGCTGGTGGCCCTGGGCATCGGCACGCTCGCCGGCTGCGGCGTCTGGCTGCTGCTGCGTGCGCGCACCTTCGAGGCGGTGCTGGGCCTGACGCTGATGTCCTATGCCGTCAACCTGTTCATCCTGGCGATGGGGCGCCTGAAGGTCGACGCCGCGCCGATCCTGGCCGACAGCACGGCGACGCTGGCGACGACGGCCGACCCGCTGCCGCAGGCGCTGGTGCTGACCGCCATCGTCATCAGCTTCGCGATGACGGCCCTGCTGCTCGCGCTGGCGCTGCGCACGCACGCCGAGACCGGCAGCGATCACGTCGATGGCGAGGAGCCGCTCCGATGAGCGCCGGCGCGCAGCTGGTGGTGGCCCCGGTGGTGTTGCCGCTGGTGGCGGGCGCCGCCTGTGCGCTGCTCGGCGCGCGGGCCCCGCGCGCGGCGGCGCTGCTGTCGCTGGTGGCGACCCTGGCCTTCGCCGGCGTGGCCGCCGCCCTGCTCGCCCGCGCCAGCAGCGGCGGATTCGACGTCGTGCTGGTCGGCAACTGGGCGGCGCCGTTCGGCATCGCGCTGGTGCTGGATCGCCTGGCCGCGCTGATGCTGGCGCTGACCGCGGCGGTGGCGCTGCTGGCCCTGCTGTATGCGCTGGCCGGCGACGACCGGCGCGGCCGGCACTTCCACGCGCTGTTCCAGTTCCAGCTGATGGGCCTGGCCGGCGCCTTCCTCACCGCCGACCTGTTCAACCTGTTCGTCTTCTTCGAGGTGCTGCTGGCGGCCAGCTACGGGCTGCTGCTGCATGGCGAGGGATCCGGCCGCCGGGCGCGCCTGAAGGCGACCCAGCACTACCTGGTCTTCAATCTCGCCGGTTCGGCGCTGTTCCTCGTGGCCGTGGGGCTGCTGTACGGGCTGACGGGCACGCTGAACATGGCCGACCTCGCCGGCCGATGGGCCGCGCTGCCCGCTGCGCAGGCGGCGCTGGCCGAGGCGGCCGCCCTGCTGCTGCTGGTGGTGTTCGCGGTCAAGGCGGCCCTGCTGCCGCTGTACTTCTGGCTGCCCGACGCCTACGCCGGCGCCACCGCGCCGGTCGCCGCGCTGTTCGCGATCATGACCAAGGTGGGCGTGTACGCCATCGCGCGCACGACGACGGTGATCTTCGGCGCGGCACCGGACGCCGCCGACGGTGCCGCGTCGTCGCTGGTGCAGCCCGTGCTGCCGGCACTGGCACTGGCCACGCTGCTGCTGGCCGCGGTGGGCGCGCTGGCCGCGCGCCGCCTGCTGCTGCTGGTCGCCTACCTGGTCGTGGGATCGGCCGGCACGCTGCTGCTCGCGGTCGGGCTGGGCACGCCGGCCGGCATCGGCGCGGCGCTGTTCTACCTCGTGCACGGCACGCTGGTGGCGGCGCTGTGGTTCCTGATCGCCGATCGCATCGCCGCGGCGCGCGGGGTGGGCGACGTGCTGGACCATGCCGCCCCCGTGGCCGGGCGCGCGTGGACAGCCTTGGGCGTGGCCTTCTTCGTCGCCGCGGTCGCCGTGGCCGGCATGCCGCCGCTGGCCGGGTTCTTCAGCAAGGCCCTGATCCTGCAGGCCGCCGGTGACGCACCGCCGGCCGGGATCGGGACGGCCGTCGTGGTCGGCGTTGTCCTGCTGGCCAGCCTGGGCGTGATGGTGGCGCTGGCGCGCGCCGGCAGCGCGATCTTCTGGAAGCCGGCGGCGGCCACTGGATCCCAGGCGTCGCGGGCCGCGGGCGAGGCGGCCCTGCCGGGCCACCCTGCGCAGGCGGGCGCGATCGTGCTCGGCCTGGTGCTGGTGGTCGGCGCGGCAGTGGCGGCCGGCCCGGTGAGCGACTACGCCGGCGCCGCGGCGCGCCAGGTGTTCGATCGCGACGCCTACGTCGATGCGGTGCTCGGCGCCCGCCCGGTGCCGCCGGTGCACGACCTGCGCCGCGAGATGCGCGAGCGGGGAGACGCCCAGTGAAGCGGCTGCTGTCCGCGCCCGGCCTGTCGGCGGCGCTGCTCGTCGCCTGGCTGATGCTCAGCGAGTCGTTCTCGGCAGGCCACCTGCTGCTCGGAGCAGCGCTGGCGCTGGCCATCCCGCCGCTGACGGCGCGCTGGCGTGCCGCGCCGCGTCGGCTGCGCGCGCCGGGTGCCGCGCTGCGGCTGGCCGGCACCGTGCTGACCGACATCGTGCGCGCCAACCTGATGGTGGCGCGCCGGATCCTCGGCGACGAGCGCCGCATCACGCCGCGCTTCGTGCGCGTGCCGCTGCTGCTGCGCGATCCGCGCGCCGTCGCCGCGCTGGCCGGCATCGTGACGATGACCCCGGGCACCTTGTCGGCCGATCTGAGCGACGACCGCAGCGAACTGCTGGTGCACGCCTTCGACGTCGACGACGACGCGGCCGAGGCGGCGCTGGTCACCGAGATCCAGCAGCGCTACGAGGCGCCGCTGAGGCGCGTCTTCGAAGGAGACCCCGAATGAGCATCCTGCCGCATGTGCTGCCGGTCGTGCTGGGCCTGCTGGTCGTCGCACTGGCGCTGTCGGCCTGGCGTCTGTTCCGGGGCCCGTCGGTGCCCGACCGGGTGCTGGCACTGGATACGCTGTACATCAACGCGCTGGCACTGCTGGTGGCCTGGGGCCTGTGGCGCGACACCGCGCTGAACTTCGAGCTGGCCCTGCTGATCGGGCTGCTCGGCTTTGCCGGCACCGTGGTGGTGGCCAGCCGGCTGCTGCGCGGGAGGGTGGTGCCATGACGACCGTCGCGCTGTGGGCCGAGATCGTCATCGCGCTGCTGGCGCTCGGCGGCGCCGGCTTCACGCTCATCGGCTCGTGGGGCCTGGCCAAGCTGGGCGACTTCGCCAAGCGCCTGCACGGACCGACCAAGGCCACGACGCTGGGCGTCGGCTCGCTGCTGGCGGCGTCGATGCTGTGGTTCGGGCTGACTGGGCGGCCCAGCCTGCACGAGCTGCTGATTGCCGGGTTCCTGTTCGTGACCGCACCGGTGTCGGCCCAGCTGCTGATCAAGGCCGCGTTGAAGCTGGGCACGATCGAGGACCCGGGCGCGGTGCGCGGCGTCACCGCCCATTCAGGCCAGGCGCTGGGCGACCGCGGTGTACAGCGGGATGCCGACGAGGATGTTGAACGGGAAGGTCAGCCCCAGCGACATGCCGAAGTACAGCGACGGGCTGGCCTCCGGGATGGCCTGGCGAAGGACGGCCGGCACGGCGATGTATGACGCGCTGGCCGCCAGCACCATCAGCAGCGCCGTGTTGCCCGCCGACAGGCCGGCCACGGTGGCCAGCACCAGCGCGAGCGCCGCGTGCACCAGTGGCCCGCCGATCGCATAGGCCAGCAGCCACGGCGAGCGGCCCTTCAGGGCGCTGAAGTTGCGCGACGCCACCAGACCCATGTCGAGCAGGAAGAACGCCAGCATGCCCTTGAAGAGGTCGCCGGAGAACGGCTGCATGGCCTGGCGCCCCGCCTCGCCGGTGACCAGGCCGACCACCATCGCCCCCAGCAGCAGCAGCTGAGCGCCGTCGGTGAACGACTCGTGCAGGAGCTGGCCGACGCCGTGCGGCGCGGCGGCCGCCGACGCGCCCTCGTGGCGGCGCGCCCTGTTGGCGAGCACCACCGCCATCACGATCGCCGGCGACTCCATCAGCGCCATCGCCGCCGCCATGTGACCGCCGAACGGCATGCCCTGCGTCTCGAGGTGCTGCGCCGCCGTGATGAAGGTCACCGCGCTGACCGATCCGTAGGTGGCGGCGATCGCCGCGGCGTCGTAGCGCGACAGCCACCGCACCAGCAGCGTGTAGCCGAGGGCCGGCACGGCGACCGCCAGCGCCAGCGCGCAGGCCAGGCTCACCGCCACCTCGGCGGTCAGGCCCGACTTGGCGAGCGCGAAGCCGCCCTTCAGGCCGAGCGCCATCAGCAGGTACAGCGACAGGAAGCGCGCGATCGCCGGCGGGATCTCGAGGTTCGAGCGCAGCGTGCCGGCGACGAGGCCAAAGACGAAGAAGAGGATGGCCGGATCGAGGAAGTTGTGCATGGCGGGGCGCGATGCTCGGCCCGGCAGGTGATCCGCACAAGTGATATGTTCTGATCAAACACATCGAACTATCCGATGAACGACCCGACCACACCGCCTGGCCTGGAGCGCGCACCGCGCGCCAGCCTCGTGCAGCTGCGCAGCTTCGAGGCCGTGGTCCGGCTCGGCGGCGTCGGGCGTGCGGCGCGTGCGCTGCACCTGGCGCAGCCGACGGTGTCGACGCAGCTCAAGGAGCTGGCCGCGGCGCTGGGCCTGGTGCTGTTCGAGCCGCAGGGTCGTGGCCTCGTGCCGACGGCCGTCGGCGAGCGGCTGGCACGCACGGTGCGCGAGATCGGCGCGGCCTGGCAGGGCTTCGAGGAGGACGCGGCGGCGCTGCAGGGGCTGCGGCGCGGCCGCCTGCGCATCGCGGCGGTGACGACGACCGAGTACTTCCTGCCCGACCTGCTGGGCCCCTTCGCGCGCCAGTATCCCGGCATCGAGATCGAGCTGGCGGTGGAGAACCGCGACGCCGTGGTCGCCCGGCTCGAGCGCGGCGACGACGAGCTCGCGGCGATGATGCTGCCGCCGACGCACCTGCCGCTGGCGCGCTGGCCGTTTCTCGAGAACCCGCTGGTGATCGTCGCGCCGACCGGCCACCCGCTGGTGCTCCGCCGCCGCTTGAGGCTGGCCGACCTGACCGGCGAGCCGCTGCTGGTGCGCGAGGCCGGATCCGGCACGCGCGCCGCCGCCGAGCAGGTCCTGGCCGCCCAGGGCGTCGCGTGGCGGCCGCGCATGGCGCTGGGCAGCAACGAGGCCATCAAGCACGCGGTGCGCGCCGGGCTCGGCCTGGCCGTGCTGTCGCGCCACACGCTGGCCAAGGACCCGGCCGTCGACGGGCTTGCGATCCTGCCGGTGGTCGGCTTTCCGCTGCGTCGCCAGTGGCACTTGGTGTGGCGACGCGACCGGGCGCTGTCGCTGCCGGCACGCACGCTGCTGGACGACCTGCGGACCCGCCTGCAGGTGAAGGCACGGCCACGGGACTAGCTCGGCGCTGGCCGCACGGGAGGCCGGCAACGGCGGCCGCGCAGCGCTCCGGTCAGCTCACGGCCGGCGACAGCAGCCGGATGCTGCCGGCGTCCGCGTCGATCTCCACCGGCAGCCCCACCGGCAGCGTGAACTTGCGCCGGACGTGGCCGAACATCGCGCCGCGGTACACCGGCACGCCCAGGCCGAGGAAGTAGTCGTCGAAGACCTCGTCGAGCGTCAGCGTGCCGAAGCCCTCGCCCGGCGTGCAGTTGGTGAAGGCCCCCAGCACCACGCCGGCCACGCGGGCCAGCGCGCCCGACAGCATCAGCGTCGACAGCATGCGGTCGACGCGGTAGATGTACTCGTTGACCTCCTCGAGGACGAGGATGGCCCCGTCGAACGATGGCAGGTAGGGCGATCCGGCCAGCGAACTCAGTACTGCCAGGTTGCCGCCCACCAGCGGCCCCTGCGCGCGGCCGCCGCGGATGGTGGTGATGCGGTGCTCGCGCGGCACCAGGTTGTCGCCGGCATCGACCTCGTTGCGCAGCGTCGCGGCCTCGGCCTCGAACAGCACACGGCGGAAATGCCGCACCGTGAACGCGTTCCACTCCGACACGCCGACCGGGCTGTGGAAGGTCACCAGCCCGGCCCGCGCGTGCACGGCGTTGATCAGCGCGGTGACGTCGCTGAAGCCGGCCACGATCTTGGGGCTGCGGCGCATCGCCGCGTAGTCCAGCAGCGGCAGGATGCGGTTGGCCCCCGACCCGCCGGTGACTGCCATCAGTGCGTGCACGCCGGGATCCGCGAACAGCGCGTTCAGGTCGTCGGCGCGCTGGCGCGGCGTGCCGGCCATGTGGCCGTAGCGCGCCCGCAGGTGCGGTGCCTCGCGCACCTGCAGGCCCAGCGCCTGCAGGGTCTCGATCGTGATCGCGTAGGGCTGACGCTCGTAGATGGCGCCGGACGGGTTGAACAGGCCGACGGTGTCGCCGGGCTTCAGGCGCGTCGGGCGCAGCAGCGGCAGGCCCTGCGCGCGGATCTGCGTTCCGGTCCCGGCGGCAGCCAGGCCAGCGGCCAGGGCAAGCACGGAGCCGAGGGCGCGTCGTCGGGTGCTCATCGTCGAAGCGGCGGCGTCCGGCGGCCCGCCGTCAGCGGAACACCACCGTCTTGTGGCCGTCGATCAGCACGCGGTGCTGGGCATGCCAGGTCACCGCACGCGCCAGCACGGCGCACTCGACGTCGCGGCCGATGTGGGTGAGCTGCTGCACGTCGCAGGCGTGGTCGACGCGGGCGATGTCCTGCTCGATGATCGGGCCCTCGTCGAGCGCGGCGGTCACGTAGTGCGCGGTGGCGCCGATGATCTTGACGCCGCGCTCGTGCGCCTGGTGGTAGGGCTTGGCGCCCTTGAAGCTGGGCAGGAAGCTGTGGTGGATGTTGATCGCGCGGCCGGCGAGCTGGCGGCACAGGTCGTCCGAGAGCACCTGCATGTAGCGCGCCAGCACGACGAGCTCGGCCTGCTCCTGCTGCACGACCTCGAGCAGCCGCGCCTCGGCCTGGGCCTTGGTGGCGGCGCTGACCGGGATGTGGTGGAACGGGATGTCGTAGCCGGCCGCCATCTGGTAGTAGTCGCGGTGGTTGGAGACGACCGCACGGATGTCCAGCGGCAGCGACTGGCTGCGCCAGCGGAACAGCAGGTCGTTGAGGCAATGGCCGAGCTTGGACACCAGGATCACCGTGCGCATCCGGGCCTGGGCTTCGTGCAGCTGCCAGGCCATGCCCATCTGCGTGGTCAGGTGTTCGATCGCCTCGCGCGTCGCGGCGGCGGCGCCGTCGGGCAGCGTGAACTGCACGCGCATGAAGAACTGGCCGGTGCTCTGGTCGTTGAACTGCGCGGCGTCGGTGATGTTGCCGCCCTGCTGGGCCAGCACGCCGGTCACGGCATGGACGATGCCCGTGCGGTCCGGGCCGGAGAGGGTGAGGATCAGGGAGTCGGACATGCGGGTGCGGTGGGTCGATGCGGCGCTGGCGCCGGGCTGCCGCCGGCCTGGGGCGGCGCGCGCATTGTCTCAGCGTGCGCCGGACTCATAGGCGCGCTGCATGTCGGCCAGGGTCTTGCCGGGTTCGTCGCGAAAGCCCTCGTCCAGCACCTGCAGCTCGCGCAGGCGGTCGATGCGGAAGCTGCGGAAGTCCAGGCGCAGCTCGCACCAGGCGGCCAGCGTCCAGGCCGAGTCCCAGTACAGGCAGGCCAGCGGACGCAGCACGCGCGTGCTGTCCTGGCCCTTGACGTCGCGGTAGTCCACCCTCAGCTTGCGGCGCGCCTCGATGGCCTCGCGCAGCAGCGAGAGCCGCTCGCGCGTGGTGTCGTCGGTGGCGCTGGCGGGGGCGTACACGGCCAGGCTCTCGGCCGCCGCGC
>WBZL01002563.1_pt1 | contig 17609 bp, 16 predicted proteins | sample 5204291 | NCBI WGS metagenome assembly WBZL01 (sample SAMN12344345, study PRJNA552823) | activated sludge metagenome | biome: Activated sludge suspended growth; feature: Nitrification reactor; material: Wastewater; isolation source: activated sludge from nitrification reactor of wastewater...
CAAACTTGAAACAGTCGACTTGTTCAACTCGGTCATCACTGCCAACTTGGCGCGCGAAAGAGGCGCGTCATTATGAATGTTCCTCAGAACCAGAGATAAATTCGTCTCTCGAAAGAAGGCTTGATCGGTTGTTTTCTTCATTGTTAGTATGTTGGGGCAACAAACTAATCATAGCCCACCCTTAGAACCCTGTCAATGAAGATTTTCCGATTTACCCACCCGCCCAAAATAAGAAAACTAAATCGTTGACGTTTGTGCCTGTCGGATGTGTGCGGATTAAATCGCCAAGCGACTCGAAGAACGGAAACGCGTCATTTCTCGACAGGCTGTCTGCCTCGCTCAACCCCAGCCTCTTCGCCCTTTCAGCCGATTCCCCTGTGGCAACCGCGCCCGCCGCATCGGTGGGACCATCCTCGCCGTCGGTTGCTAATGCGATCAACATCACATTGGATAGATCGCGCAATTCATTGATAGCGGCTAACGCAAGTTCTTGATTCCGCCCGCCTTTGCCATTACCGCGAATGGTCACAGTCGTTTCTCCGCCCGCGATCAAGCAAAACGGACGCCGTCGTTTCGTCGCTTCGTCGCGCAGTTTGGTTGCCAGCATCACGCCAACTTCGCGCGCTTCGCCTTGCAATTCGTTCGTGAGTATTTCCGAATCAAATCCTTCGCGTTGCGCCTGTTCGAGCGCGGCTTGCGCGGCGAGTTTGTTGTCGCCGATGATAAGGTTTTGCGCGCGGGAGAATGTTGGGCGATTGGGTTTGTTGGTTTCAAAAAGAGAATTAGAGAATTGGAGAATTGTTGGTTGGATAAGCGCGTATTTTTCCAAAATTGCGCGAGCATCTTCGCGTGTTGTTGGGTCGGGGGCGGTGGGACCTGAGGCGATAGCCTCGAGCGGATTGCCGATCACATCCGAGAGGATCAGGCTGATGATGTTGGCTTTCGTCGCGCGCGCCAAGCCTCCGCCTTTGACTCGGTCCAAGTGGCGGCGGATGGTGTTGATCTCGTTGATGGTCGCGCCCGATGCTAATAACGAAGCGGTGAGCGTTTGCAGTTCTTCTAGCGGAATCACTGGCGCGGTCATCAGCGCCGAGCCTCCGCCTGAGATCAAACAGATGAGCGTGTCTTCTTCTTTTAAAGAAGCAACAAACTCAAGCGCGCGTTCGCCCGCGTGGACGGATCGCGCGTCGGGGATGGGATGTCCGCTGAGGAGGAGGGGAAACTGGCTCATTTCCGCGCTGAGCGGAGGTCTGAGCGGAGCGACAGCGGAGACGAAGACCGAAGTCGAAGCGGATGAAGCGTGCTTGCTAATGGCGAGCGCGCCCGCAAGCGGAATCGATTCGGCTAGGGCGGTCATCATCGGAACGGCGGCTTTTCCAACGGCGAGACCGTACACATCGCCCGCCACACTCGGCAAATGACTTTTTACCGCAATGTATGGGTCAACCGCATTCAACGCCGCAGACAAGATTCGCAAGATGCGCGGGTCGTTGAGGCTGTGTGTAGCAAAACGATTTGCATCCATGTTTGGTATCTTATCATCCTGAGAAAAAAAGAAGGCGGTCGCTTCGGGCAACCGCCTTCTCGATGCGCCGCTTTACGGCAACTTTGCGATGGCTTCGATCTCGATCAGAAATTGTTCATCCACCAGGGCGGCGACCACGGTGGCGCGCGCGGGACGCGGCACGGGGAAATATTCCATGTAGATCGGGTTGAACGCTTGCAGGTACTCCGGCTTGGTGATGTAAACGTTCGCCTTCACAACATCCTTGAAGTCACACCCTGCGGCATGCAAGACAGCGCGCATATTTTCCAGCGTGAAACGGGTTTGCTCTTCGATGGTCGCGCCGATGGTTCCATCGGGTGCGCGCCCCACCTGCCCGGCCACGAACAAAAATCCGCCGCTGACGATGCCCGGCGAATAAGGTCCCATGGGGTTTGCGCCTTCCGGTAGTATGGCTTGTTTATCGGTCATGGTAATGTCTCCTGGTTATGGAATGGATTGTCTCGGAAATAGGGAAGCGTCTATCAAAGCGTTTATTGCCCCAAACTCTCTGGTTTGAAGCATGGTTCGTAATCGTACCCTAAAATCAAAAGGAAGTTCGAGCCGCTGTTTGGGTCTGCGCCGGAGATCAGGCTGTTTGGCGGTAATCCCATCACGCTGAGGATCGGGGCGCTAAAGGCGGTATCCTGCACAATGGTCTTATCGATCAAGACCGACGAGCCATAGTCCTGCCGGTCGGAGGGGATGATGCGGGTTTCGTAGCCGGCGTAATTGAGACGCGTCGCCGCGAGCGTTTCATAACCGGGGATGGAGGTGCCGTTCATCACCTCGATTGTGACTGCCTGCCTCTCTGCGACCTTCACCGGAGGGGAGAGCGCTTCGGTAATCAATTGCGAGAGCCGGTCTTTGTCTGGCAACAACACGTACGCTCCTCCGTCGGTGATCCATGAGCTAACGTAAGGCGGGCGAATGTAGTAACTGCGGATGTCGGCATTCGTCATCTTGGGAGTGTAGACTGAGAGTTGTAGAAGATCTCCCAAGCCCAGATCGGTCTCAACCGAATCCTTCAGGTTTTCGTACAGTTCAGGGATGCGGGTCAGCGTTCCGGCTTGCAAGGCTTGGGTGAACAACGCGCGCAGGACTTCCTGTTGCCTGCGCCCGCGGTCGAAATCATTCGATTTTTGGCGCGAGCGGGCATACCACAGGGCAAGGTCGCCATCCATGTGAATGACGCCGGGCTCGGCGGTGTGCAAGTACCAGTTGTTTTCATTTTCAGGGTCGTAACTTGGGTCGATCAGCCGCCAATCGGTGTAGGCGCATGAGACGGGCACATCCACGCCGCCCAGGGTGTTGACGATATCGGAAAAGCCGTTGAAGTCTACGAGGGCAGTGTGATCGATGCGGATGCCGAGGTTGTACTGAATGGTTTCCTTGAGCAAGCCGGGTCCGCCGCCGGGGTAGTCGGTGGATTTCCCAACCTGATACGCCGTGTTGATGCGGTTGTTTTCAAAGCCCGGGATCGAAACCCACAGATCTCGCGGAATGGAAATAAGCGAGACCTGTCCCTCGGTGGGGTGCAGGATCGCAATGACCATGGTGTCGGTGCGCGTCGAACCGGTAAGAGAACGGCGATCGGAGCCGATCAGCAAAAAATTGATCGTATTTTGCCCATTGTTGAAGATCTGACTATCGAAGGTCGGTTGTGGCGCAATGGTGTTGTTCAACACAACTGCGTCGATGGTGGGGAGCAGGGTGGGAGTCTCCGGGGGCAGGGATGATGTGGCAAGGGCTGAATCAGCCGCACTGGTGAGAAGAAGCGGGTCGTTCGCGGGAATGAAAAAACTTGTCGCGCCGAGCGGCAACGGCTGGAAGGGAGTCGGGGTCGCGGATGGATTGGGCGCGGGCGTCACCAAATCGAAAAACGAGGAAGGTTGGGTCGGCGACGGCGATGCGGTTGTCCCACACCCGGCGAGCAACAGTGTCGCGAGTATGATCTGTCGGCTGAAGTTCATGGGGAGGGCGATGGCGAAGGGAATGGGGTGAGAGATGGCGTGACTGTGGGCGCGGGAGGAACGGTGTTTGTGATCGTCGGTTGAGACGATGCCGTTGGCATAAATGTTGCGGTGAGGGTAGGCATTTGGGTGGCAGTGGAGACGAAGGTTTGGGTCGGGGTTGGCGAGGCGGTAGAGGTGGAGAGGCGAATGGTCGCCGTTGCGCCGGGGAGCGGGGTGAGTGTGGGGATGTTGGGAACCCATAATAACTGCCCAACATAAATAGTAATGGAAGCGCCCATGCAATTGCCTTGTTGTAACTGCGGGTAGGTCAACCCATACGCGAGGGCGATGCGGTATAAATTTTCGCCGGGTTGCACGACGTGTCTCTTCACCCAGTTAAATGGCGGACTGCACGTGACAACGACGGCGGTCGATGCCACCGGCGGAACATAGAGAGTTGCGCCGAGTTGTAAGTTCACCGAGGCAAGGCAGTTGGCGTTCTTTAAAGCGTCTTCGGTGGTGGCGTATTTTTGCGCGAGGGTATAAATGGTATCGGCAAAAGAGACAACGATGGGAGTCCAGCCGCTTGGGGGCGGCGGGCAGGTGGTGGCTGAAGGCGCAATGATCGTAAACGTTGCCGCTGGCGTGTTTGTCAATGCGGGCGCGCTGGTCGAGGTTTCAGACGAGGTGGGGAGCGGAAGCAACGTTGGGGTGAAAAGGGTCACAGGCGCGGTGGGTGAAATAAAGACGGGAATCGATTGCGTGGGCGGCGAAGCGGATTCGGCGATGGCGAGCGAAACTCCCCCGATAACCAGAACGATGGAAACGATGGCGATGATGACGCCTCCCCCCAACTGGCGCAAGGCTTGCATGGATCAAATCTCCGGCACACGCGAGAGGATGTTTTTGGCGATCGGCAGGAGCACGCTGAAGGTCGAGCCGACGCCGGCGTCGGTCTCTACCCAAATTCGTCCGCGTTGCGCTTCGGTGAGGGTCTTGGCGATCGACAGCCCCACGCCGGTATCGCCGACACCCTGGATCAAGACATTATCGGCGCGATACAAACGCGTGAACACGCGCGAAAGATCCTCGGAGGGGATGCCTCCGCCGGAATCCTTGACTTGGATCAGGACGTATTCGTCTCCGCCTTCCGATTTCGTCTGCACGCGCAAGTGGATGGAGCCTTCCACCGGGGAGGCAGAGCCGGCATTTTGCAGGAGGTGGATCACAATCTGTTGCAGGGCTTCGCGGTCGGCATGGATGGGCGCCATGTTTTTCGGCAGGTCGAGATGCAGGGAAATATTTTTTTCCCTTACCTGACTGCTGGTATACGACATGGCATTATCGATGATGAGGTTTAAGTCTACGGCTTCGGGCTTGAGTTCATTTAGCCCGGTCTCGAGCGTGGTCACCTGGATGAGGTCGTCTACGAGGTTGCCGATGCGCTCGGTGGAGGCTTTGATACGCTCGACAAATTTTCGCTGTAACGCGCCGAGAATGCCGACCGATTCGCCGAGTAGCAAGTCGGTATACCCCACAATAGAGGACATGGGCTGGCGCAGTTCCTGTGAGATGGACGCGACCACTTCGGCTTGCTCGCTGGGTCGCGCAATAGTGGCTGAACCCATTTCCAGTTCTGCCACGCGCATATTTGCCCCCGCCAGTTGGTTTTGCAGGCGGGCAATTTCTTCCAGCGTCAGGCGCAACTCGCCTTCCACTTGTTGCGAGGCGCCCACATGTCCCTTGCCGGAGCGCAACGTTTCATTTTCCTGTTTGAGGCGCTCGATGGCTTTTTGCGAATCTTCCTGCATGCGGGTGAGCGCCGCCAGGTCTTCGGCTTGCGATAATCCCTGCGCGGCGTCGGCGCGCACTGCTTCCATTTGTTTGAGCAGGTCTTCATTGCGGCGTTCGAGTTCGAGAATGCGATCCTGCGCCACATCGAGCGCCTGCCGTGTTTGTTCGCCTTTTTGTTCGAGCGAGGTCATCTTGTTTCCGCGCTGGATGATCGGAACGAGCGCGACCGCAATGTTGGAAAGGAACGCCTGGTCTTCCGCGCTCCACAGACGGTTGGAATAGGGTGAGAGCAACAGCACGCCGCCGAGGGAATCTTTCTCCGGCGTGACGATGGGCACGCTCAAAATGTGACCTGGGCTTGCCAGCCCGAGCAGGTCGCTCAACCCTTTGATATCGGCTGATGTGCTGGATGACGGCAACCGCAACGGACGCCCGCGTTGCAGGGCATTGGTGAGCATGGGGATCATGCTTTTGTTCAGGCTTCCACCATCCAAATTTTCCTCGCGGATGAGGTCGTACCCGCTGGCGACCTGAATCTGATTCTTGTTATCGGTAAGGTAGATCAAAAAACACAAGTCGGCAAGCATCGTCTGCGCGATGGCGCGGGTGATGGCTTGGCTCAACCGGTCCACGCTTGATTCACCCGCCAGGGCAAGCAGGGCGTGGAAAGTTTTCGGGTCGGTGCTGTAGCGGCGGCGTTCGTCCACTGGCGCATGCAGTTTGACGGAGATCGGCCCCTTGGAGGGAGCGGGAAACCTCTGGGGCAGGGTGGTCAATAATGGAAACGCCGCAATATACATCAGCCGAACCGCGCCGGGAAAATTGCCATCGAAACGCCCCAAAACGACATAAATCACATGCCCAGCGATCGCAAGGATCAAGAATGCCAACCCATAGACCGCACCGTTCGGACGGCGAATGGCTAACAACAATAAACCGAATGAAGCGGTGGCAATGCTTGCCAACTGCCAGATGCCGTCATTGGTGGTGCGGTTATAGTCGGGGCGGGTGAAATCCTGCGCGTACGCCACGAGGCTGAGCCCCAGCGCGGCGATCAGCAGAACGCTTGCCAGCCCGGTGATCGCGTCGGCGGCGCGGCTTGGCTCGGGAAAATTCCACAGCCAGATCACCCATACTAATGAAAAGAGCGTGATGGCTCGATCCAATGGGGGAAGCACAACTGAAAAATTGACCAATCCGCCGTTGCCTGCCAACGTCACCGCAAAGAGGGCGATGCGCGCGATGAACAGCAGGGCAAGCCCAAACATGGTGCGCCGCGCCTGCGGGAATTCGCTCGACTTCCAAAGCAAATACGCGGAAGCCAACGCCCAGATCACCGAAAACAACAGCACGAGATGATAGATCAAACTCCCGCTGGGTGTGGTGAAAAAATTGAATGTGTTGGCAATTAAATCGAACATGACAATGACGATTATATTCCAGTTGGCGGTTTCCGGAGCAACCGCCAGAGTTACAGGAACGTTAACGTCGTTTAAATTCACGGGCTATAATTCCACACATGTCCCGGGCAGGTCTGCGTATCACCCTCGTTCTTCTCTTAATTCTTCTTGCGGTTGCCATCCCAATCCTTGTGGACGGAAACTCGGAGATTCGCAAAGCGGCTGAGGCGCAGTCATACCCCGAGATGGCGGAACATTATGTGCGCGCGGCTCAGCGGTTACCCTGGCGAACCGATTTGTATGAACTCGCCGGGCATGCTTATTTTCACGACCGCGATTTTGCCCGCGCCGATGCCATGTATCGCGCCGCCCGCGAAAAAAACGCCCTCACCCCGGCGGGCTGGGCGGCGTGGGGCGATGCCAATTTCTTGAACGACAATACGGAACGCGCCATTGAAATCTGGAAACAAGGACTCGAGCAGACTGAATTTTTACCCGGGCTGTATCAACGGCTGGCGTATGCAATGGAAGAGCAGGGAAAATTTTCTCTTGCGGCAGATTATTTTCAAGCCCACCTTGAGCGCGACCCCGACGATGCCGCCGCGCATTACCGCCTCGGGCTGTTGTTGACGTTGACCGACTCGCCCTCCGCGTGGACGGAACTCCTCGCCGCTTCACAACTGGACCCTCAATTTGACCCGCCAGCGCAGACTCTGCGTTCCGCTTTGAGTTTGGCGTCGCTGAGCGAAGCGCCCTCCGAACAATTTGTCATCCTCGGCGCCGGGCTGGGGTTGGTGAATGAATGGCAGTTGGCGCGCGCCGCATTCGAATCCGCTGTGCAAGCGGATGAGTCAAACGCCGAGGCGTGGGCATGGTTGGGGGAGGCGAGCCAGCACACAGGGTCGGAGGGAAGCGAGGCGTTGGATCGCGCGTTCCAGTTGAATCCCAACTCTGCGGTTGTCCGCGGGTTGCGCGGGTTGTATTTCGAGCGCGTCGGAAATTATTCGCAAGCGCTCACCGAACATCAAGCCGCCGCGTCGCTGGATGCGGACACCCCCGAGCGCTATTTCGCGCTGGGCAACGCGTACGCGCTCAACGGCGACTTGATCCGCGCGTTGGAGGCCTATCAATATGCCGCCAGCCTCGCGCCTGAGGATGCCAACGCCTGGCGCGCGCTCGCGGAGTTTTGCGGCCGCCTCGGTATTCACTTGAACGATATCGGCATCCCTGCCGCGCAACGCGCTGTGGCGCTCGACCCGAAAAACTCCGCATCGGAGGATACGCTGGGCTGGCTGTGGTACCTCAATGATGATTTTGAAACCGCCGAACGGCACCTGCTCACCGCCCTCGAACTGGACGCGCAAAACGCGTCGGCTCATTTGCATTTGGCCATGGTCTATTTACAGACGAATGACCGCGCTCGCGCCCTCGATGAATTTACCCTTGCCCGCGATCTGGGGAACGACGAAGCAGATGCGTACTTGAAGCAATTTTTTCCATAGCCGCCATGATACAATCCCAATCGTGAAAAAACTCGTCCCTCTGGTATCGTTCCTTGTTTTCCTGGCTGGGTGCGCCTCCTCACCGACCGCCACCGCGCCGCCCCAGCCTTCGGGAACAGTGTTGTTTCAGGATGAATTCGAATCAAACGCCAGCGGATGGGATCGCCTTGCCAACGACGGCGGCATCATGGATTACGATGAGGGCGGCTATCGCATGTTGATCCGCCAGCCGCAACTCAATTTCTGGTCGACCCCCGAGTTGAATTTGCGCGACGCCCGCATTGAGGCGGATGTGACCAAACTCAGCGGTCCAGCCGAAAATCGCGCCGGCGTGATGTGCCGCTACCAAAACGGCAATTATTATTTCTTCATCATCTCGAATGACGGCTATTACGCCATTGGTAAGTTTGTCGGCGGGCAGGTAACTTTGCTTGGGCAAAGTGAAATGCAAGCCTCCGAAATGATCCAGCCCGATTCCGTCAATCACCTCCGCGCCGACTGTATTGGCGACTCGCTTGTCTTCTATGTGAATTATCAATTGACCGCCGGCGCAAGCGATGCCGAACTGGCTACCGGGGATGTGGGTCTGCTGGCTGGCTCCTTCACCCAACCCGGCGTGGATGTGTTGTTCGATAATTTTGTGGTGATGCAACCGTAGGTAGAGAATAGAGAGTAGAGAGTAGAGAGTAGAAAGTAGTCTTTTGCTGTTTTCCACTTTCCACTTTCTAAACATTCAACATCTAATCATCTAATCATCTAATCTCTAATCATCCAATCTCTAATCATCTACCCCCCCCTGTCCTTTTATGAAAATCTACCTCGACACCATCGGATGCAGACTCAACCAAGCGGAGATCGAACACATGGCGCATGGATTCCGCTCGGCGGGGCATGAGATCGTCGCGTCTGCCGAACTGGCTGAGATGGCGGTGGTCAACACTTGCGCGGTGACGAACGATGCCGTCTCCGTGTCGCGCGGCAAGATTCGACAGATCGCGCGCGCGGGCGTGACTGACATCGTGGCAACAGGTTGTTGGACGACACTCCAACCCGAGCGCGCGCTTGAGCTGACAAATGTCACACGTGTCATTTCAAATGATCGCAAGGATCACCTTGTTGCTGATGTTCTTGACCTTCAACCTGAAACCTTTGACCTCCGACCTGATCCTTCGACAAGCTCAGGACAAGCCTTCGATCTTGAGCCTCTCACTCGCATCCCGCTTCCCGGTCTTCATCGCCGCACGCGCGCCTTCATCAAAGTGCAGGACGGTTGCAACAATCAATGCACGTTTTGCATTACCACCGTCGCGCGCGGCGAAGCGCGGAGCCGAACCGTCGCTGACGTGATCCAGGATATTCAATTCGCGCTCGATGGTGGCGCAAAAGAAATCGTTCTCACCGGCGTTCATCTCGGCTCGTGGGGTTATGAATTCGAGTCGCATCTCGCTGAACTCATCAAAGCGATTCTTCATCACACAGATGTCCCGCGCTTGCGACTCTCCTCGCTCGAACCCTGGGATTTGAACGCGGACTTCTTTTCACTCTGGGACTCTTCGACTTCGCTCAGAGCAAGTTCTCGCCTCATGCCGCACTTGCATCTGCCTCTCCAAGCGGGGAGCGACTCGACCCTCAAGCGGATGCGCCGCAACACCACGACGAATTCGTTCCGCGAGTTGATCCATTCCGCGCGCGAAATGATTCCCGATGTCGCCGTCACAACCGACATCATCGCTGGCTTCCCCGGCGAAACAGATGATGAATTCGCTCACACGCTCGATTTTGTCAACGAGATGAACTTCGCCGGTGGACATGTGTTCACGTACTCGCCTCGTCCCGGCACAGGGGCGGCGAAGATGAAAGGGCAGATCCAGTCCGAAGTCCGCAAGAAACGGAATCATATCTTGCACGATGCGCTGGAAGAATCCGCAAAATCCTACCGCGAGAAATTCATCGGGCAGACGATGTTCGTGCTGTGGGAGTCCACATCCGAGATGGGCGAGCGCGGCTGGCTGATGGAAGGGTTCACCGAAAATTATCTGCGCGCGCAGGCGTTCGCCGAATCGCCGCGCTGGAACGAGATCGACCGCGTCGCTTTGACCGATTGCGAATCGAATCAAGTGCGAGGCGAAATTTTGAACGAGGAAATGATCCATGACCGCACAACTTATTGACGGAAAAATGATCGCAGGACAGGTGCGCGAAGAGGTCGCCGCGAAAGTGGCAAAACGGATCGCCGCAGGAAAATCCAAACCCACACTTGCCACCGTGCTGGTCGGCGACCGCGCCGACTCTGCCGCGTATGTTGCCTCCAAACAAAAAGCCTGCGCCGAGTTGGGCATGGGTTCGGTCAGCCAGAATTTGCCCGGCGATATAGCACAGGAAGAATTGGAACGAATCGTCGGATCATTGAACGACGATAAAACCGTGCATGGGATTCTCGTGCAACTTCCCCTGCCATCGCATTTGAATGAAGAGCGCATTCTGCAACTCATCAGCGTCGAAAAAGACGTGGATGGATTCTCGCCGATCAACATCGGTCGGCTGGCGCAACGAGGGCGCGAGCCGTTATTCGTTCCCTGCACGCCATACGGATGTCTGTATCTGCTCGATCAAGCCGGCGCGCAGATCGAAGGCGCAAACGCGGTTGTGCTGGGCAGGTCGAACATCGTTGGGATGCCGGCGGCGTTGTTGCTCATGTCGCGGAATGCCACAGTGACGGTCTGTCACTCGCGCACAAAAGATTTGCCCACCCTAACGCGCATGGCGGATATCCTCATCGTTGCCATCGGCAAAGCCGAATTCGTGCGCGGCGATTGGATCAAACCCGGCGCGGCGGTCATCGATGTAGGCATCAACACCAAGCCCGACGCGACGAAGAAGAGCGGCTACCGGCTCGTGGGTGATGTCAATTTTGACGAAGCGAAAGAAACGGCGGGTTTCATCACGCCGGTGCCCGGTGGGGTGGGACCCATGACGATCGCCATGCTCATGCGGAATACCCTGCGAGCCGCTGAAATTCAGGACCCGTAACGTGCGCTTGAACTTTCTCCATTTCCTCAAAAAAATTCCACATTGTCTGCCCAACCCACGCATAAAGGACTTTCCCAGTGAACTCCAACGAATCGGCTTTTAACAGGCTTTTGCACTTTTTATCACAACAGCGTATTTGATATACTTGACCCATGTCCCCGGAGAAGGTAGGAAGATACAAGATCAAGTCGGAACTGGGGCGCGGCGGTATGGCAACCGTGTATCGCGCCCTCGACCCCAGTTCCAACCGCGAAGTGGCGATCAAAGTATTGCCCCGCGAAATGATGCATAACTTGCTCACCCGCTCACGCTTCAAGCGTGAGCTTAAGTTGATTGCCACCCTGGAACACCCCGCCATTGTGCCGGTTTACGATGTAGGAGACGACGATAACCAGCCCTACTTCGTCATGCGCTACATGTCCGGCGGCTCGCTGACCGAGATGATCAAAAAGGAAAAGTTTTCACTACAAGACGCCGCCTTGATCATCGAACGACTCGCCGCCGCGCTCGACCACGCGCACGCCAGAAAAATCATCCATCGCGACATCAAACCCGATAACGTGCTTTTCGACGGAAGCCACAACCCATACCTTTCCGATTTCGGCGTGGCAAAGTTAACCGAATCAGCCATCTCTGCCACCGGGGAGGAAGTGATCGGCACCCCAGCCTACATCAGCCCCGAACAGGCGCGCGGCGAAGCCGTTGACCACCGCGCCGACATTTACGGACTTGGCGCCATCCTCTACGAAATGCTGACTGGCAACCGCCCCTTTAGCGGAGAAACCGTCATCGGCATCGCCCTCCAGCACGTCAACGAACCTGTTCCGAATATTTTAAAAGAAAGACCCGACCTGCCGCCCGAAGTCGACGCCATCATCAAAAAAGCCCTGGCAAAAGACAAGACCCAGCGCTACAACACCGCCCTCGACCTCGCCCGCGCCTTGAACCATGCCGCCTTTGGCGATGAACGCACCATCCCAGCCATTGTGGGACTCAGCGACCGGCGTGCCACCCCCCGCAGAAATTTTTGGATCGGCGCCACCCTCGCCTTATTGATCGCGCTCATAGGGATCTTCGCCTTTAGAGGACAAATCCCCTTTCTGGCGCCCGCCTCCACCCCGACGGGAAGCCTGGTCGCTAACCCTGCCACGATTGCCCCAACCGACACGCCCGCTCCCTTGCCAACCCTCACGCCTGCCATAACGCAGATCACGCCAACCGTCCCGCCCCCGCCCGGCAACGCAGACCAGATCGCCTTCCTCTCCGGAAATGAGTTGTACTTTATGAACCTCAACGGCGGCGGGCTGATCCAGATCCGCACCGATAATTCCTCCAAATCGAACCTGCAATGGATCACCGGAAACCGCCTCGTCTATCTGTCTCGTAATTGCGCCTTCATGGTGGATGGCGCGACAAAACAAGTGGAACAGCTGGCGTGTTTCAATCTCGACGAAACGCTCGAGGGATTTCGCGTATCGCCGCGCGGCGATTATGTGGCGATCAGCATCCAACGCACCTTGAACATCCTGCCCTTTGATATCGAAGCCTTGAAAAAGATGGACACGCGCTTCAACCTTACCGCCCGCAGGGACAATTGTTTTTTTTCCGCATTCCCGTTCCGCGATGTTCTTTGGTCGAAAGATGAGATGCGCCTCGCCGCCCGCATCGTGGATACGGAACTGGTCAATTCAGATCAGATCGTTTTATTCAGCGCCGATGTTCTCAATTGCGCCAATGTCGGTCTCACCCGCATCGACAAATTCCCAGGCTTGAACTTTGCCTTCACTCACAAGGAAAGCCTGAAGACCATCGCCAGTTATGATTGGAACGGCGATACCCTCTTCCTGTTGAATGATTCCGTTCGCAACGACGGCTTTGGCGATCTGTATCTGTACGATAGCGCGACCCGCCAGGAGACGATCATCAACCCGATCGATGGCGACTGCTGTTATCGCGATGCCCGTTTCAGCCCGGATGGGAAATTTATCTTGTTCATCTTCCAGCGCTTCGACAGTAACGATATGGGAATGTATTACGCCTCGCTGGAGGATATTCAAGCGGGCAACCCGCTCGCGCCCATTGAACTCCCCAACGCATTTTTCGCCCCGCGCGATAAGCCTCAACCCGCGTTGAGACCCGCGCAATAAACATCACTCGCCCCGCAATGAACCTTTCGAGGGCAAGTTGGTTGCGCGGAGGGCGAAGGAACTGTAAAAGCGACAACCCGTCTTCGCTTCGACTTCGCTCCGCTCGCGCGGATAGCCTCCTCATAGTATTCGTAATGGCGCAAGCGTCATTTTATTGACGATTCCCCGACGGGCATGGTATCATTCGCCCACTTTAACCCAGCCGTTGGCTGGATTTGTCATGTAATAGGAGAAGCATATCAGCGCCGCAGAATTTCGAGTTAATGAAGGTATTCGGGTTCCCGAAGTCCGTTTGATCGGTCCCAACGGTGAAAACGTTGGGGTGGTTTCGATGAAGCAGGCGCTTCAAATCGCCCGCGATGCCGAGTTGGATGTTGTTGAAGTCTCACCCAACGCCACTCCCCCCGTTTGCCGCGTGATGGATTTTGGCAAGTTCATTTATGAGCGCGCCAAGAAGGAACGCGAAGCGAGGAAGTCGCAAACGAAGATCGAGGTCAAAGAAATTCGCCTGCGCCCCAAGACCAATGAAGCGCACCGCGGTTTCAAAGTGGACGATGCCCGTCGCTGGTTATTGCACGGCAACAAGGTGCGGGTGACGATCAAGTTCCGTGGGCGCGAGATGGATTACCCCGAGATCGCGCTGGAAGACCTGAAAGAGATCGCCGCGGCTCTCGCGGACGTCAGCGTGGTGGAGGCGGCGCCTCAGATGGAAGGGCGAACGATGCTCGTGGTGCTGGCTCCCAGCAAAGGCGGCGCGAAAAAGAAGGAGAAGGGCGAACCAGCTGTCCCTGAGAAAGAAGCGTCGTGAGGTGTGCGGACTTAAGTCCGCAATCCGAAGCGCTACGAGTAAGTCCCAAAGATTGAGAAAGTCCGCGGGCGAGAAAGTTTAGTCCCGCGGTTTTTATTGCAAATTTTTGAAAGGAGATATAGCGAATGCCTCGCAAAGCAAAGGCTAAAGGTAAGTTGAAACTCAAGACCCACAAGGCAACGTCGAAGCGTTTTCGTTTGACGGGCTCGGGCAAACTAATGCGCACCAAAGGCGGCAAGAGCCACTTGCGCCGAAACACGTCGAAGCGCACAAAGGCGCAGTTGTCTGAGATGCACGATGTGAAGGGTCGCAAGATCATCAAGCGCATTAAGCGCCTTGCGCCGAATATGTAGGGCAAAATTAATTTTGCCGTACGTCGTATCCAAATTTTTTAGTTGCGGCTTTCGGGTGTACACAACTGTCACGCTAATCGCTTGACGACGCCCGCGAGTTTGCAGGAGAGTAGAACATGAGAGTTAAAGGTGGACCTCAGGGGCACAAACGTCATAAGAAGATTTTGAAGATCACGAAGGGACAGCGCGGCGCGAAGAACCGTCTGTTCAAGCGAGCCAACGAGGCAATGCTGAAAAGCCTGTGGTACGCGACCCGTGATCGCCGCGTGCGCAAGCGCGACCTGCGCAAGTTGTGGATCGCCCGCATCAACGCCGCGGCTCGCCTCAACGGAACCACATATAGCAAGTTGGTGGCGCTGTTGAAGAAGGCGAACATCGAGCTCAACCGCAAGATGTTATCCGATATGGCAGTCCGCGACCCGCAGGCATTCGCCGCAGTGGTTGCGATGGCAAAATAAAGCAATTAAGCAAAAGAGCAAATTAGCAAATTAGCAAGAGAGCAAATTAGCAAGAGAGCAAATTAGCAAGAGAGCAAATTGGCAAGAACGTCCGATGAGGTGATAAATCTCGTCGGACGTTTTGTTGTAGAATAGCGGCATGAATACCGTCATTGTTGAACGCGTCTTGCCGACAGGTCAGATGATTCAGATCGCACAAGGCGACATCACAATTGAAAATGTGGATGCCATCGTCAACGCGGCGAATGAGAATCTGCAACACGGAGGCGGAGTGGCGTGGGCGATCTCGAAAAAGGGTGGAGCGGCGATTCAATCCGAATCGGATGACTGGGTTCTCCAGCACGGACCCGTCTCCCACTCACATCCTGCGTGGACCTCGGGCGGGACTCTGCCTGCGAAATTCGTCATCCACGCTGTGGGTCCCGTGTGGGGCGATGGCGATGAAGATAGAAAATTATCCGATGCTGTGACAGGTTCCCTGCGCGTCGCGGATGAATTGAAGTGTTCTTCGATTGCCCTCCCCGCGATTTCAACGGGCATCTTCGGCTTTCCAAAAGACCGAGCGGCGGGGATCATTTTTTCGGCGATTGAAAAGTATTTTGAGGGCAATACATCAAATTTGAAAATCGTGAAACTCGTTTTATTCGATCAATCGAGTGTAGACGTGTTTATCAACTCATGGAATGACAAGTGGGGACAATGATCACTTCAAATCAAAACTCAAAAGTAAAACTTGTCCGCGCATTGCTTGGACGCGCAAAGGAACGCCGCGAGGCGGGGATGTTTGTTGTGGAGGGTGTGCGATTGATTGAAGAAGCAGTAAAAGGAGACTGGAGACTGGAGACTGTTTTGTACGATGACTCGTTGAGCGAGAGAGGAAAGTCGCAGGTCGAAAGTCTCAAGTCAAAAGGAATTGAGGTGGAGGAAATTTCCACCGACTTGATGAAATCCATCAGTGAGACCGAAACCCCGCAAGGCATTCTCGCAATTCTCCAATTCTCTAATCCTCTAATCTCTACTCCTCTTGACTTTGTCCTCATCCCCGACCAAATCCGCGACCCTGGAAATCTCGGCACTCTGCTCCGCTCCGCCGCAGCGACGGGTGTGCAGGCTGTGTTGATTCCGCCCGAAACGACAGATGCCTTTGCGTCGAAGGTGTTGCGGGCTGGCATGGGCGCGCATTTCCGTGTGCCGATCCGTGAGATGGGGTGGGAGGAAATTGAGCAAGTGTGCAAATTGGCATATGAGCAAGGAAGCAAATCAGCAAATCGAGCAAATCGAGCAAATGAGCAAATGGGCAAAGCGGCGAATATGCAAATCTTGTTGGCGGATATGAATGGAAAATCTTGCTGGGAGACTGATCTTCGTCATCCGTTGGCGTTGATCGTCGGCGGTGAAGCGGAGGGGGCGAGTGAACAGGCGCGCAAAATAGCAAATCAGCAAATCAGCATTCCGATGGCGGGGAATGTCGAGTCGCTGAATGCGGGGGTGGCGGGGTCGGTGTTGATGTTTGAGGTGGTGAGGCAAAGACTTTCTTAACAAGGAGTAAATCTATGACTTGGCAAGATATTTTGAGTCTATTTGAAAATGAATTTGTGAAACTCTTGGCTTCAGGAATAATTGGGGGATTTACAGCACATTTACTGAGTATTCGGTTGTTTGGAATCCAAAGGAGAATTGAAACACAGCGCGAATTTCAATTGAAGAGATTAGATGCGTTGCGAGATTTACGATCAACTCTACACTGGCTTCGCAGAGATATTACCTTTAATTGGGAGAGACCAGCCAAAGAAGGTCAAACACCTGATGAGTACATGTTTGAATTAATGAACAAATTCAATTATTGGGAGACATTATTTCTAAACGACAAAGATATGTCTAACACTCTTAGATTATTCAATTCACTCATTGGAGCAAGTCACGATGAGTTTCATGGGGATAGCAAAATATTCAAAAAATCACTTGGGGAAATCATTATTGAAATCAAATCTTCCGTTGATCAAAAAATTGTTGAAATTGATAAGTTGATAACTAAATGAAAATCCGTTCAGTAACTTATTTCTGCAATCCCAAGTATCCACTCGAAGAAAAAGTCCTGCAAAAGGCGGGAAAGTTTCTTGCGGAGGCGAAGTCTGCGTACGAAGCGGCAGGCTACGAAGTGCAGACCGTGCGGCTGGCGACGATTCCTTTCCCGAAGTTGTTGGGCGATGAGAATATTGGCAAACTGATGGAGTTGACGAATCAAATCACGGGAGCCGTCGAGAAATATGGCGTCAGTTATGTCTCGCTGGGACCCGCCCTGCCCGAGTCGCCGCGCAGTTTTGAAGTGATCCCCGACGCGATCTTCGTCTCGAAAAATGTTTTCTTCGGCGGCGTGATGGCGGATAAAACGCGCGGACTGAATCTCGCCGCGATCCGCGCGTGTGCGGAGGTGATCGTGAGATGCGCGCAGATCGAACAGAACGGATTCGCCAACCTGCAATTCGCCGCGCTGGCAAACGTCCCTGCGGGCGCGCCGTTCTTCCCCGCCGCGTATCACGACAAAGATAAACCTGCTTTCGCCCTCGCAACCGAGTCCGCAGACTTGGCGGTACAAGCGTTTGAACATGCAAAGACCAT
>WBZL01002564.1_pt1 | contig 17607 bp, 18 predicted proteins | sample 5204291 | NCBI WGS metagenome assembly WBZL01 (sample SAMN12344345, study PRJNA552823) | activated sludge metagenome | biome: Activated sludge suspended growth; feature: Nitrification reactor; material: Wastewater; isolation source: activated sludge from nitrification reactor of wastewater...
CATGGACGCCAAGCTCGAGGTCCTCGACGTCGTGTTCGACGGCATCTTGGGCAACCTGGCCGCTGGCACCTGTGACCTGGTCGCGTCGTCGGTCACCATCAACGACGAGCGCAAGGCCGAGGTCGACTTCACCGACCCGTACTTCAAGGCCGACCAGTCGCTGCTGGTGAAGGTCGGCTGACCCAGCCGCCCCACCGCCGACGCGGTCACGAAGCAACCCATGACGGAAACGACCGCCGCCAAGCTCGGGGAGGGTGACGCCCTCCCCGAGCTGTACCGCTCCGGACGCGCCAAGCGAAGGCGCAGCCGTTCGCTGCGCCTAGGGGCATACGCCCTCGGGCTCACGGTGTTGGGTGCCGTGATCATCCTCGCCGACTGGGCGGTGGTGGCCGACAAGTACTTCGATCTCGAACGGGCCCGGGAGCAGTTCCCCGAGATCATCACGATCGCGGCCAAGAACACGCTCATCTACACCGTGCTGTCCTTCATCGGCGGCGTGGTGCTGGGCCTGTCGATGGCGCTTCTCCGCCTCAGCAGCATCCGACCGTACCGGTGGTTCGCCGCCACCTACATCGAGATATTCCGGGGGCTCCCGGCCCTGCTGACGATCATCTTCGTGGGATTCATCGGACCGATCGCACTCAAGTTCCAGTATCCGGAGATCCTCGGTGTTCCCAGCGGCGGGATCGTGGCCCTCTCGCTGGTGGCGGGCGCCTACCTGGCCGAGACGATCCGAGCGGGGATAGAGGCGGTACCACGTGGTCAGGTCGAAGCCGCCCGGTCACTGGGCATGACCCACATCCAAACCCTGAGGTGGGTGGTGATCCCCCAGGCATTTCGGGTTGTCATCCCACCGCTCACCAACGAGCTGGTCCTACTCCTCAAGGACACCGCCCTCCTGTCGGTGCTCGGAACCACCATCGAGAGCAAGGAGCTGACCCAGTTCGGACGCTCCAACGCCCAGGACTTCAACGGCACCTCCCTGGTGGTCGCCGGAGCTATGTACCTGGCCATAACCATCCCGTTGACCCGTCTGGTGGCAATTCTCGAACGACGCTCCAAGGCGACTAGATGACCACATCGGAATCGGTGACCCCAGCGATCGAGCTCCGCGGCCTTCACAAGTCGTTTGGGGCCAATCACGTGTTGCGTGGTGTCGACCTCGCGGTGGCCCCCCGCCAAGTGGTTTGCGTCATCGGTGCATCGGGATCAGGCAAGTCGACCCTGTTGCGGTGCGTGAACCGCTTGGAGGAACCATCGGCAGGCGCAGTGCTTATCGATGGGATCGACATCACCCACCCCGACTGCGACCTCGACCTGGTCCGCCGCACCATCGGAATGGTGTTCCAGCAGTTCAACCTCTTCCCCCACCTACGCGTCATCGACAACGTGACCATGGCCCAACGCAAGGTGTTGGGCCGATCCGCTTCCGAGGCCCAGGGTGTGGCGGAGGCCATGCTGGAGCGAGTCGGCCTGACCGACAAGGCCGACGCCCACCCAGCCCAACTCTCTGGCGGTCAGCAACAGCGGGTGGCGATCGCCCGGGCTTTGGCCATGAACCCAGCCATGATGCTCTTCGACGAGGCCACCAGCGCCCTGGACCCCGAACTGGTTGGCGAGGTGCTCGAGGTCATGCGCCAACTGGCATCGGAAGGCATGACCATGCTCGTGGTCACCCACGAGATGGGATTCGCCCGCCGGGTAGCCGACCACGTGGTGTTCATGGACCAAGGCGTGATCTGTGAACAGGGCCCTCCCGATCAGATCCTCGAGAACCCCGAAACCCCACGCCTCCAGCAGTTCCTGAGCCAGGTCCTCAACCACTGACGGCGCTCACCCGAAGCGGCCATGACACCGGGAAACCTGGGCGCTCAGGCCGGCCCGCCACCAAGCAGAAAGGCCCAGGCATCCGGCAAGTGCCAGACCCCAGGCCTCTTCGTGGAGCTAAGGAGAATCGAACTCCTGACCTCTTCCATGCCATGGAAGCGCTCTACCAACTGAGCTATAGCCCCGTAGGGAAGGGTCACTTTAGGCCGAGTCGCTGGATGGCTCCAAGTCCCACGGCACCCTGGCCACATCGGCCCACAGCCGGTCGAGGTCGTAGTAGGACCGCTGATCGTCGAGGAAGACGTGTACCACCATGTCGCCGTAGTCGAGGAGCACCCAGCCCAGGTCACCAAGCCCTTCGACTCGGATCGGCTTGGGTCCACCGGCCGCCACCACCTGCTCTTCTACCTCTTCGGCGATGGTCTTGACCAGGCGCGTGTTGTTGGCCGAGACCAGGACGAAGTACTGGCAGATCGACAGCACGGGGCCCACGTCGAGCACCACGATGTCGGTTCCCGATTTGTCCTCGGCGGCCCGAGCCGCGGCGATGGCCCACTGGGGATCAGGCTGGTCGGTCATTCAGTTGGCTCCGCTCTCACTGCTGTCGTCACTTTCGTCGCTGTCGCCATTGGATGAAGTCGTCGTCGTGACTCCCCGAGGTCGGGTCGTGGTAGCCGAGGCGGTCTCGATCACGTCTCGGCCGAGGATGACGGTGAGGCCCACCGAGTCCTCGGCTTCGGGATCGTGTCTCGGCTTTCCACCGCCGAGGCCGGCGGCCAGCAGTTCGGCATAGCCCCGAAGTTCGGGGTTGGCGTACACGATGGTGGTCACGTCCCTATCGAAGCTGGGGCCGTTGCCGACCACCGTTATGGCTCCTCCCACTTGAACCACCTTCTGGAGTACCTCTGCCGGGATGGGGTCGGCTGACACGCCGTTCAACAACCGGACCGTGGGACGAGCCCCAGGAGCCGGAGAGTCGGGCATTGGTACGGCCGCGAGCATGAGGTCGGCCAGGGCGTTGTCGTCGACTCGCAAGATGTCGGCCTGATCGGGATCTGCGTCGACGGGAACAGCAGAGAACTCGACTGGCCCAGCGGCCAGCTCTCGGGCGAACAAGCCGAGACCCGCTGAGCGTTCCCCAGGAACCACATCATCGCGGTCGGATTCAGCGATGGCCTCGAGCCATGCCGCCCACACCGCCTCGTGACGCAAAGACCGGTTGAAGGCTGTCTCCCCGGGAATCTCGGCTGCGAGGTAAGGCCCGACCTGTTCTGCACTGAGCTCGACGGGACCGGACTCGATGGTCCCGCCTTCCAGTTCGATCGGATCGGGGTTGACGATCGACAACGGGGCGACCGGACCGACGAGCTGGGCCCAGCCCCGGTCGTCGACCTCGACCACGCCGTCGATGCCCACGTTCAGCAGGCTGCCCACCAGGCCGGCAACGAGTTGGCGAGCGGCGGCCGGGTCATCGGCCAGCGCGTCGTAGGCGCCGATCAGTCGGTCTACGCCGTAGCCCGGACTTCGGGCCTCGGTCTGAAGGGGCACGTAGATGACCGAACCACCGCCGTTGGCACCCGACAGGGCGAGGAAGGTGGCGGCCACCGGTCGACCGGAAGCATCACTGTGGAGCACCAGCTGGGTTGGGGTCGAGATCACCTCTTCCTCATAACCGGGGTCCGTTCGCTTCTTGATGCTGGTGCTGAACTCGCCGTCGGTGCTCTCCGACACCAGCCGGAGGCCGATAAATCCGAGTATCGGCACCGATATCACGAGGACTCCAACGGTGAGCCCGAACAGCACCCTTCGCCAGGTAGGCACCGAGCGGCGATAGGTGTGGTGCTTGGCCTCGCGTCGACTGCGGGCCTCGGCTTCCTCGACGGCGGCGGCGACCAACCAGTCAGGAGCGTCCGAGGCCAGTTCGCTGACCATCGCCGGAGCGGCGACCAGACCTACCGCCTCGGCCGCGTCGAGCCCAGCCACCGACTCGATCGGCGCTTCACCCTGGCCGCAGGGCTCGGGCTCGGCGGTGATCACGAGGCTGTTGCCGTCTCGCTCGGAGACCTCCTCGACCTCGAAATCCTCGGGCAGCGCACCGTTGAGCAGTCGACTGGCGAATGACCGGAGACCTCCGGCGGTCGGCTCGCCATCGCCGTCGCCGTCGCCGTCGCCGTCGGTAACCACACCATCGGCGGCATCGACAGCAGCGGCGACATCGATGGGTTCCGAAGCTGCCGCCCCGTCGACACCTTCGATGGCGACCTCATCACGGTCGATGTCGGGGATGCGGGCCAACGCCTCCCGGAGGCTCTCGCGCCTCGGGGCCACCACATGAACCGGCCCGTCTCCAACCGCGGTCGGATCAGGGGCAAGCCCGAGCGCGGCGCGTCGAAAGGCCGGGCCGGGTCGGGGCGGCCGAGCGGGGCGCGTCGGCTGCTCCGTGGTCATCCGGACAACGATAGAGGGCCGGGCCCTACCGGTAGAGGCCGCGCCGAGAGATGTAGGTCACCACCGCTGGTGGCGTCAGGTAGTCGATCGATCGCCTGGCCTTCACCCGGGCCCGCAGCTCGGTGCTGGAGATCTCAAGCTCGGGTATGTCTACTCGGATCCACCGATACTCCGGATCTGGCATCGGACCAGGGCCGGGTCGATCCACGACCACCAGCTCAGCGCGTTGGGCCACCTCCTCGTGGCGTTCCCATGTGCTGAACCCAGCGGCGGCGTCGCGGCCCAAGATCACGTACAGCTCGGCATCGGGTTCGTGGCGGTGCAGCTCGGCGAGGCTGTCAGCTGTGAAGCTCTCGCCGCCTCGACGGATCTCCAGGTCGGACACCTCCAGCCCGTCGCGGTCGGCCACTGCGGCCCGCACCATGGCCAGCCGGTCAGGAGCAGGGCTGATCGCGCGCTCCCCCACCTTCTGCCACGGCACGTTGGCCACAACCATCAGAACCACATCCAGATCCAACGCTTGACGGGCATCGACGGCCGCTACCAGGTGTCCGATGTGGGGAGGGTCGAAGGTGCCTCCGAACACCCCGATCCGCCGATGATCTTTCGGGCGGCTTTCGTTGGACGCTGTCATCTTGGAACCACCAGGAGGAGCAATGACCCCCCACCAACTCCGGATGTGACGAGCGTCACCATGGAGACGGGAAGATCCGGGTGGACGTCACGGTTCGAAATTACCTGGATGCAACGTGCCGGAACCGGCTTCCATACGTGGAGCAGGGCCGGGAACAAACACGACGCGAACCGGCGTTGAAGAGGTAGTCATGAGTGATTCGGTTGGTCAGTACCTGAACGAGATCGGAGCGGTGGCGCTGCTCACCGCCGAGGAGGAGCGCGAGCTCTCCCAGATCATCGAGCGCGGCGTAGCCGCCCGAGAGCGCATCGCCCGAGGTGAGGGCACCGCGGAGGACCGACGGATGGACCGGGCCGCCGCCCGAGCCAAAGACCGCTTCATCCGCGCCAACCTCCGCTTGGTGGTGAGCATCGCCCGCCGCTACCCCTTGCCCCCGGCCATGGATCTCTTGGACCTAATCCAGGAAGGCAACCTGGGTCTCGAGCACGCCGTCGACAAGTTCGACTGGCGCAAGGGCTTCAAGTTCTCCACCTACGCCACCTTCTGGATCCGCCAGGCCATCGGCCGGGCCCTGGACCAGAAGGCGAGCCTGGTCCGTCTTCCCGGTGACCGCTCGGCCAGCCTGCGCGCTGCCCTACGGCAGGTCTCGGGCGACGGTGACGAGCTCGACGAAGAGCATGCCCGCCTCCACCGGCTGGCCACGCCCACCTCGCTGGACCGGGTCGTCGGCGACGACGACGGCTCCGAGCTGATCGACCTTCTGGCCGACGACACCCCCGGCCCCGAGGACATGCTCCTGTCGAGCGAAGAGGACCGTGAGGTCCTGGGACTTCTCGACGTGCTCGATGGCCGTGCCCGTCGGGCGGTGGAACAGCGATTCGGGATCCACGACGGTCGTCGCCGCTCCTACCGTGAGGTCGGCGAGGAGCTGGGTGTCACCGCCGAGGCCGCTCGTCGCATGGTGAAGCGGGCTGTCATCGCCGTTCGCAATGAGGCCGCATCCCGTATCGACGCCGCCTGACGGCGCTCCGCACCGATCTCGCTTTGCGCCGAGCCACCCCGTAGACCACGCTTTTCCCGTGACCTCCGCCGATACCACCTGGTCCCCGAGCTCCTGGCGAGACAAGCCGGCTGCCCAACAGCCCGACTGGCCTGATGAAGCCGCGCTCGAAGCGGTGCTCAAGCAGATGCGGACCTTGCCGCCGCTGGTGTTCGCCGGTGAGGCCCGAGTCCTGACCCAGTCGCTGGGCCACGTGGCCAACGGCGAGGCCTTCCTCCTTCAGGCCGGAGACTGCGCCGAGTCCTTCGAGGCGTTCAGCGCGGACGCCATTCGGGACAAGCTCAAGGTCATCCTCCAGATGGCGGTGGTGCTCACCTACTCCTCGGGTGTTCCCACGGTGAAGGTGGGCCGCATAGCCGGGCAGTTCGCCAAGCCCCGCTCCTCACCCACCGAGACCATCGGCGACCTGACCTTGCCCTCCTTCCGGGGCCACATGGTCAACGACATCGCCCCGACCGAGGCCGCCCGGATCCCCGACCCGGCTCGCCTGTTGGCCGCGTACAACCAGTCCTCGTCCACGCTCAACCTGTTGCGCGCCTTCACCAAGGGTGGCTACGCCGACCTCAACCGGGTCCACACCTGGAACCAGGAGTTTGTGGCGTCGAGCAACGAAGGCCAACGCTACGAACGCGTGGCCAGCGAGATCGACCGAGCGCTGCGCTTCATGAAGGCGTGCGGAATCGACACCACCAGCCTGCCCACCCTTCACGAGGTCGACTTCTACACATCCCACGAAGCGTTGGTGTTGGGCTACGAAGAGGCGCTGACCCGCCGGGACTCCCTCACCGGAGACTGGTACGACTGCTCGGCCCACATGATCTGGATCGGCGAGCGAACCCGAGACATCGATGGCGCCCACGTCGAGTTCTTCTCCGGCGTGAACAACCCGATCGGCTCCAAGATCGGCCCGACCGCGTCGGCCGACGAGGTCTTGGCGCTGTGCGAGCGTCTCAACCCAGAGCGCGTGCCCGGTCGTCTCACGCTCATCACCAGGATGGGCGCCGACAAGATCGAGGTCGGACTCCCCCCGTTGCTGGCCGCGGTTCGAGATGCCGGGCATCCGGTGGTGTGGGCCTGCGATCCCATGCACGGCAACACCTTCACCGCGTCGGGCGGTCACAAGACACGCCGCTTCGACGACATCCTGTCTGAGATCGCCGGCTTCTTCGCCGCTCACGACGCCGAGGGCACATGGCCCGGTGGCGTGCACGTGGAGCTAACCGGAGACGACGTGACCGAGTGCTTGGGCGGCGCCGAGGAGATCTTCGACACCGATCTTGGATCTCGCTACGAGACCATGTGCGACCCGCGCCTGAACGGGCGCCAGTCCGTCGACCTCGCCTTCGCCGTTTCCGAACTCCTCCGGCGCTGATCTCACCTTTCGGTCGGCGGGGACAGGCCCATCGGTGACATCGGTCGGCATTCTTGACCTGAGTGGTCAGCTTTTGCGATCGTAGAGGTATTGTTGACCTCCTGAGTCGTATTTCAGGCGGTCCCACCGAAGGGTCATCCCCATGCTCCAACGAGAGTCCACGATCGCTCCCGTATCGCCCGTCCCCGTAGACCCCGGCCAGCAGGCCGACATCGACAAGTTCGAGCGGGTGCTGGCCGGCTACCTCGCCGGCGAGATCGATGAAGACGTGTTCCGGGTGTTCCGGCTCCACAACGGCATCTACGGACAGCGCCAGGGTGGGCACAACCAGATGGTGCGGGTGAAGCTGCCCGGCGGCGGCATCACCCCCGAGCAGCTCGACATGATGGCCCACATCGCCGATGAGTACTCCCGGGGTTGGGGTCACCTCACCACTCGACAGAACGTCCAGTTCCACTTCGTCGAGTTGGAGCGGATACCCGATGTCATGCGAGACCTGGCCTCGGTCGGGCTCACCAGCCGCGAGGCGTGCGGTGACGCCGTGCGCAACGTCATGGGTTGCCACCTCGCTGGCGCCTGCCCGAAAGAGCAGCTCGACATCAGCGCATGGGCCGAAGCCGCCTACCGGCACTTCTTGCGCAACCCGCTGAACCAGCGCCTCCCCCGCAAGTTCAAGATCAACTTCTCGGGCTGTGAGACCGACTGCGGTCAGGCCATGTTCAACGACGTCGGGGTGATCGCCACCACCCGCACCCTCGAAGATGGCTCCACCGAGGCTGGGTTCCGGGTTTTCGTGGCCGGCGGCCTCGGCGCCAACCCGTTCCCGGCCATGGCCCTAGAGGACTTCACCAGCCGAGAAGACCTGCTGGCCACCATCGAGTCGGTGGTACGGGTGTTCAACGCGACCGGTGAACGAGACAACAAGCTCCGCGCCCGGATGAAGTGGGTCGTCCAGAAGCTGGGATGGGAAGAGACCCAGCGCCGGATCCTCAAGGAACGCCGCTTCCTTCTGGCCTCCTCGTCGTGGCCGGGTGGTATCCCCGCCGAGGTGCTCGAGGCCGGTGACGAGCCGGCCGGCGCCGACGATCAGATCGAGATCACCGCCATCGGCCAGGGCACCCCGGTCAGCATCCGCTCGGCTGACCCGTACACCCGCTGGGACGAAGGCAACGTCGTGCGAGGACGGGCCAAGGGCACGGTTTCGGCCATCGCCTACGCCAAGCTCGGAGACATCACCTCGGCCAACTTCCGGGCGTTGGCGTCGATCCAGCGGGAGCTGAACGCCACGGTGCGGATCACCAACCGTCAGAACCTGGCCTTCCGGGACCTCACCGAAGAGCAGCTCCCCGTCCTGTTCAGCCGACTCCAGACCATAGGGATGGCCGAGCCGGGGGCCGAGTTGGCCCGAGACGTGGTGGCCTGCCCTGGCGCCGACACCTGCAACCTGGCCGTCACCCAGTCCCGGGGCCTGGCCGACGCCATCAGCACCAGGCTGGACGAAGAAGGCCTGTCGGAGGTCGGTGGCATCCGCTTCAACATCTCGGGCTGCACCAACTCGTGCGGCCAGCACCACATCGCCGACATCGGGTTCTCCGGTGCCGAACGTCGAGCCCACGGCCAATCGGCCCCCGGCTACACCATGCTTCTGGGCGGCTATGTGGGCGAGGCTCAGATCCACTTTGGTGAGCGAGCGCTTAGGCTTCCCGCCAAGAACGCTCCCGAGGCGGCCGCCCGTGTGGTCCGGCGCTTCAACGACGAGCGCCAGGCCGGCGAGTCGTTCCGAGGCTGGATCGACCGATCCGGTGGAGTGTCGACCCTGGCCGCGGAGCTGAAGGAGCTCGACGAGTTCCCCACCCCCGACGCCGCCCCCGACTTCTACGTCGACTACGGCGAGACCGGGCCCTACGTGGCCGAGACCGGCGAGTCGGAGTGCGCCACCTGATGAGCATCACCGAGTCTTCGATCCGTAGCATCGCCACCACCAACGGCAACCGACTCAACCTCATAGACACGTCCCGACCCGTCTACACCGACGAGGAACTGGCCGAGATCAGTCGTGAGCTGGAGAAGGTGTCGGCCACCAAGGTGATCCGCTGGGCTGTCGAGAACTTCTCACCTCACCTGGCCATGACCGCTTCGATGACCGACGCGGTGCTGATCGACTTGGCCATCAAGGTGGATCCCGCCATCGAGGTGATCTTCATCGACACCGGCTACCACTTCCCCGAAACGCTCGAAACGGTGGAGGAGGTACGTCGCCACTACGGGCTGAACCTGCGGATGATGACCGTTGCCCGCCAGCAAGAGGAGTTGTGGGAAGCCGACCCCGAGAACTGCTGCTCGGCGGTCAAGGTCGGACAACTCGACCGGGCCTTGGCCGGCAAGGCGGCCTGGATGAGCGGCCTGCGGCGCGCCGAAGCCGAGAGTCGGGCCAACGCCCCCATCGTCTCCCGAGACCTACGCGGGTTGGTGAAGGTGAGCCCCATCGCCACCTGGACCAACGAGGATGTAGACGCGTACATCCGAGACAACGACATCATCGTCAACCCCCTCACGTTGCGGGGTTACCCCTCCATCGGATGTGAGCCCTGCACCACTCCCGTGGCCGAAGGAGAGGACCCGAGGTCAGGCCGCTGGCGCGGCAAAGAGAAGTCCGAATGTGGTCTTCACCTGGCCTGACCGCGCCAACCTGAGGCGAACGCCCGGTTGCCGGGCCGGTTCTTCTGCTGGTCGTCGCCAGCCGTCAGACCCGTTCGATGATGGTGGCTGATCCCATGCCACCGGCGGCGCACATGGCGACCGCGCCCCATTGGGCATCGGTGCGGATCAGCTCGTTGACCATCGTGACGATCATGCGGGCACCGGTGCACCCGATCGGATGGCCGAGCGAACAACCCGAGCCGTTCACGTTCACGATCTCGGGGTCGAGCCCCAATATGCGGGTGGATGCCACCGCCATGGACGCGAACGCCTCGTTGATCTCCACGCTCTGCAGGTCCGAGATGGCAATTCCCGCCCGCGACAACGCCTTGGGCAGAGCATGGGTGGGGGCAAGGCCGGTCTCCACAGGGTCCACGCCGGCCGAAGCCCATCCGCGGATGGCGGCCAGCGGCTTCAGTCCGTGGGCATCGGCATAACCACGGCTGCACAGCACCAGCGCCGCGGCCGCGTCGTTCAGCAGCGGGAGTGAGGCCAACTTGTCCAGGCTCGAGTTACGCCGGGGGTGCTCATCCACCGAGAAGGTGGTGCCGTCAGCCAAGGTCACCGGAACGATCTCGTTGTCGAAACGGCCTTCGTCGATGGCTCGGATTGCTCGCTGGTGGGACTCGAACGCCCAGGCGTCGGCCTGTTCTCTAGTCACGCCGGCGATGCGAGCGGTGTTGTCGCCCACGGTGAGCGCCATGTTGAACGGCGGGGCCTCCGCGGTTTCGGGGTTGCCGGGAGACAGCCAGAAGGCGGGAGTCCCATCGGGACCGGGCTTGGAGGTACCCGGAGCGGTGGACATCGACTCGGTGCCACCGCCGATGCCCACATCGACCATGCCAGCGGCGATGTTGGCCGCCACCCACTGGGTACCGGCCATGCCCGACGCGCACCAACGCTGGGTGGCCACCGACGGCACCCCGGTCAGACCGAGGCGGACGGCGACGTTCCGGCCGATGTTGCCGCCACCCTGGAACGACTCGCCGAATCCCATGTCCTCGATCTCACCGACCGGGATCCCCGAACGCGACACGGCGGCACCTACCGCTACCTCGGCCAAGGTGAACGCATCGACACCGGTGAGCGAACCCTTGTAGGCGGTGGCGATCGGGGTGCGGGCGGCGCTGACGATGACTACATCGGTGGGCACGGGGTCTCCAATGGTCGCGATGGCCGAAGCCATTCGATCTGACGGGGTGTCAGATCTTGGCAGAACCTGAGACCCGGGTAAACCGGGGACCGCCCTCACCTGTGTATGTGGTGTGTACGTTCAGACGCCAGACCTCCACCGAGTCTCCGTCACCCCCACCTCTACGATGACCGACCTTCCCACCACCCTCCCCGATCCTGGGGCCGACGGTCCGTTGCTAGAGGTGGTGGTGGCCGACTTCGACGAATTCTTCGCCACCGAATACCGCGGCCTAGTCGCCATGCTGACCGCTCTCACCGGCAACCGGATGGTGGCCGAGGATCTGGCTCAAGAGGCCATGGTCAAGGCCCACCAGCGTTGGGCCCGGATCTCCCGCTACGACAAACCGGCCGCCTGGCTTCGACGGGTGGCCATCAACCTGGCCCACAACAATCGGGCCCGCAAGCGCTCCGAACAACGAGCCATGGCCCGCCTCGCCGGCGAACGCCCAGCGTGGGAGGTTCGCCTCGGCGTCGACGACGGCGGCGACGAGTTCTGGGCTCAGGTCCGTCGTCTCCCGAGCCGCCAGGCTGCCGCCATCACCCTCTACTACCTCGAGGACCGCGCCGTCGCTGACGTTGCCGCCGTCCTCGACTGCGCCGAAGGAACAGCCAAGGCGTTGCTCCACAAAGGTCGGGCCAACCTGGCCCAAGCTCTGCGACTGTCCGAGGAGGCATCATGAGCCACGATCCGTCCGATCCGATCGCCAACCGGGCCCGGCAGGCACGGTCCTCACTTATCCACCAGGTCGGTGACCCCGACGTCGCCGGTGCCCGGCGCAACCTCGCCACCCGGGCCCAGCGTCAACGCTCAGAGCAGGTTCGAGCCCGACTGGCAGCCGCGGCCGTGGTGCTGGTGGCGCTGGTCGGAGGGGCGGGACTGATGTCGCTCACCACGAACCGGGTCGGCGACGGCCACGACGGCGAAATCAAGGAGATGAGCACCGAGGATCAGCGAGCTCTGCTCGAGAACCTGCCCGGATCTGCCATCGACGGCAAGGCCTCCTGGCGCCTGCCGGTGGGAGCCACCCCCCAGAGCGGACTGAGAGACGGTGACACCGTCACCATCTACGGCCGTGGCTTCAACCCCGACGACTCACTCGGGGTGGTGCACTGTGCCGCCGAAGCCGACACGCTCAACGCTGGTGTAGATGCCTGCGATCTCGGCATCGACTCCGGTTTCAGCACGGTCCAGTACGTCACCGCCGATGCCCAGGGCAACGTGGTGGCCGAGGTGACGGTTAGGCGCTTCATCGAGACACCGGGATTCGGCCGGGTGGACTGCGCCGCCGCCGCCGAACGCTGCCTTCTGGGTATGGGTGCGATCTCGGACTACGACCGTTCGGGAGGTGCCTACATCAACTTCGAAGGGGCACCCGAGTTCGAGGTTCCGGCCCTGAGCGTGGCCGGCGCCGACACCGGCCTGTCGCCCGGACGGCCGACCCCCATCTCCGTGACCGGGTGGGTCGCCCAACGAATGGTGAGACTGCAACAGTGCTTCACCGGTGGAGACGGAGTTGAGCAGTGCCAGACGGTCTTCGATGGAGCCGCCGACCAGGGCGGAAGGGTCGACGTCGAACTGGTGCTGAACTCCAGCATTCTGGTCGACGGCGCCGAGATCCGTTGTGGCACGAACTGTGAGCTACGCGCCACCGGGATCGGGGTTCCCGAAGGAACCACGGCACCCTTGCCCGAGCCGGTGAGGCTGTTGTTCGCCACCCCTGAACCCGGTGCCGAGACGGTGCCCCCCACCACCTTGGCACCCTCGACGACCACCACCACCTTCCCGGCCACCGGTCCCACCACTACCAGCACGGTGGAGTCAGCCCCAACCACCACCACGGGCACCGCTACCGGGTCCACCACGGGCGCTGGGTCCACCGCTGGCATCGGCTCCGACACCGGCCGCTGACCCTCGGGTCGGTCACCGCTGGGGGCCGAGCCACTCCAACCAGGTGCCGTGAGGGTGTTGATCACCGAGACGGTGTTCGACACCCTCACCACCGCGCCAGTCGATCCGCACGAGGGCGGTGGCTGTACCGTCGGGCCTACCATCGGGACGAGGCGGCACCCCCAGACCGGGCACCAACTCCGGCTGTTCGGAGTACACGAAGCTGAGGTCTCTCTCGGTCGCCAGCTCGCCCAACACCGCCATCAGGTCTCGTTGCCGATCGGGACCGATGTAGGAGAGCACCCACGTCGCCACCACCACCGGCAGGGAGCCGTCGGGGACCGAGCGCACTAGCTCGGCCAGGCCATCCACGGCGTCCCCGACGACCACCCGGGGTCGTCGACCGTGAGACAGGGCGATGGCGGTGCGGGCCCGATGGACGCGCTCGGGCTGGTCGGGCCACTGGCACGCCACCAGCCAGCGGGCCTGGGCCCGCTCACCGGGATCGACCGGGTGGAGGTCCAATCCGACCCGGTAGTCGATGACCGGCATCACCTCCGGAAGCGGTGGCGTGCACGGACCACGCAGCGCGCATGTGAGCACCAGCGGCGCGTTGGGGGCCAGCCACAACGCCTCGCCATCGGACTCGTCGGCGCTGAGCGCGTCACCGGTTCCGGGAACGACCCGAGACCGGGTGTAGCAGTACCCGTAGCGGTCGAGCAGCAGGTTGAGCCCGGCACTGGCGCCGATCTCCACCAGTCCGATTCCCCGGCCAGTGGTTCCAGCCCCCACCCCAGCCAGGGCGGCCAGCAGCGGGGCGCACCGACCGACCTCGTTGGTCTGGGTGGAACAGGTCCCGATTCGCTCGGCCACCACCTCGTGGTCGAGGGCGAGCGCCCGGAAGTGGGGCCAGGGGTCGTCTACCCCACGCCCCACCACCCATGGTTCGGGTGTGACCGACCCGTACCACCGTCGAATCGCCTCGGCATCGGGATGGTGATCACCAGCCAGCACCACATCGTGGACCGCTGCCAACAGCAGGTTCGGGATCCGTTGCGCGGGCCGGGGGGAGATCAGGAGCCGGGCCGCCACCTCTCGGTCGCCAGCAACTCCTTCGCAGAGCCGGCGATAAAGGGGAAGGTTACGGACCACGCCCTTCGCCCAGGTGTCGAAGCGAGCCGCCAACTCGTCGGCATTGGCGGGTTCGGCATCGACGGGTTCGGCTTCGCGTGGCACTCAGCCCGCGCCGTAGACCGAGGTCGGGGTGGGTGCCTCGGCCAGCAGTTCGAGCACGGCGTTGCCGACCTCGATCGGTTCCCAGCGAGCGCCCTTGTCGATCACGCGACCGTGGTTCCATCCGTCGGCAACCGACACCTTTCCGGCCTCGACCTCGAAAACCCGACCGGTGACACCGGCCGAGTCTGGCGATCCCAACCACACCACCAGCGGCGCCACGTTCTCGGGGGCCATCGGGTCGAAGGCATCCGGGTCATCGGGGGCGGCCATCGTCGAGGCGAAGACATGCTCGGTCATGCGAGTCCGAGCCGCCGGCGCCAGGGCGTTGACCGTGATCCCATAGCGGCCCAACTCCGCGGCCTGAACCAGGGTGAGGGCGAGGATGCCGCCCTTGGCTGCCGAGTATGCGGCCTGACCCACCGAGCCCATCAACCCAGCCCCCGACGAGGTGTTGATGATCCTGGCGTCGACCGCCTCACCGGCCTTGGCCTTGTCTCGCCAGTAGGCAGCGGCGTGGCGCGACGTGGTGAAGTGACCCTTGAGGTGGACCTGCATTGTCAGGTCCCACTCGTCCTCGGTGGCGTTGGCGAACATGCGGTCGCGCACCACCCCGGCGTTGTTGACAACCACATGCAGATCACCGAAGGCATCGATCGCCGCCTTGACCAGGTTGGCGCCACCGTCCCAGGTGGAGATGTCGTCGCCGTTGGCGACGGCCTCACCGCCCATGGCCCTGATCTCCTCGACGACCTCGCCGGCCGGGCCCGTCGACCCACCCGACCCGTCCAGTTCGGCTCCGATGTCGTTTACCACCACCTTGGCTCCCTGCCGGGCGAACTCCAGGGCGTGACCCCGGCCGATGCCACGACCGGCTCCGGTGATTACGACAACGCGACCCTCACAGATCGAACCCATGGGACTCCTCTGACGGGCACCCGCCCGTGGGCGTGGTGCTGGTTCCTGACGATCCGTCAGATTAGCGTCTCGTCCCGTGGACCTCGGAGTGACGATCTTCCTGACCGACCGAACGATCGACCCAGCCGAGTTCGCTCGCGCGGTGGAGGACCGGGGCTTCTCGTCGATCTGGGTGCCCGAGCACACCCACATCCCCACCAGCCGCCGAACCCCCTCACCGATGGGTGAACCTCTGGCCGAGGAGTACAAGCGCACCCTTGACCCGTTCGTGGTCATGGGCATGATGAGCGCCGTCACCTCCCGGGTCCGGCTCGGCACCGGCATCGCGCTGCTGGCCGAGCGAGACCCCATTGTCACCGCCAAAGAGGTCGCCACCCTCGACCACTGCTCGGACGGCCGCATACACCTCGGCATCGGCTACGGATGGAACATCGAGGAGCTGGAAGACCACGGCGGATCCAAGGCCACCCGCCGGGCGGTGGTGCGCGAGCGGGTGTTGGCCATGCAGGCCCTTTGGGGTGACGAGGTCGCCGCCTTCGAGGGTGACCACGTCAAGCTGAGCCCGTCATGGGCGTGGCCCAAACCGCGCCAGACCGTCCGAGGCCGGCCCGGAGTACCGGTGCTGGTGGGCGGGGCGGCCGGACCCATCCTGTTCCGCCATATCGCCGAGTTCGCCGACGGTTGGATTCCGGTCGGTGGGGCTGGCGTCGCCGACGCCATGGCCGACCTCCACCGAGCCGCCCAAGACGTGGGAAGAGACCCCTCCGAGCTGACCGTCGTCCCCTTCGGCACGCTTCCGAACGCGGACAAGCTCGGCTACTACGAGTCACTCGGGATCCCCGAGGTGGTTCTGCGGGTCCCATCGGCCGAGCGAGACGAAGTCCTGCGCGTGCTCGACGACCACGCCCGCTTCCTCCCCTGACCGGTCGAGGACGTCACCGGTGCGCGTGAGGCCGGAGGCCGCCGATCTCCGGGTCCGCAGTGACATGGCGAGCGGGGTGGATTCTCTGAACGCGGACACCACCACCGCCATAGCGCTGCACCACCTTCGGCGCTGACCTCGCCCCTCAGGGTTGGGTGGTGGGCGGCCCGTTGGCAGAGATGTTGGATGCGATCACCAGCACCGCTATCACCCACAGCACGATCAGACAGGTGGCGATGATGGCCAGGAGACGGCCAGCCCGGATGAACCCTGCATTGGAGTAGGTGTAGCCCGAGAACCGCACCTGGCTCATGGCCTTGTTGCCCATCGACCACGCCAGCGGCCCGATCAGCGGGCACACAACGATCGACAAGATCCCCAACACCAAGATGGTCGTGCCCTCGGGATGGGCCTTCACCTTGCGGACATAGGCGGGGGCCGCCACCCCCGCGTGGATGGGGGGACCGCCGGTGGGACGGGCCAACGGCGGTCGGTACATCTCCTCGGCGGGGACGTTGAAGGAGATCCCGTAGTCGGTGTAGCCGGGGTCGTCGCTGGGCTGTGGGCCCGGACCGGGGTTGCTCACGACCCGATGAATGGGCCCAGGCCGACCAGGCTCTCGTAGTCGCTCTCGATCGATGTGGTGGTTCCGAAGGTGATCATTGCGATCATGAAGAACACGAAGGCCACCAGGGACAAGATCATGAGCACAGACGCGATGATCCCGCAGATCCGACCGGCCTGGATGGTCCCCCGGTTTGAGTAGGCGATGCCACTGGCGTCGATCTCCTTCAACGCCTTGTTTCCCATGCTCCAGGCGAACGGGCCCAGGATCTGACAGAAGACCAAGCCCAAAACGCCCAACACCAGCACCGTGGTCCCTTGTGGGTGTTCGACCTGCTGGGTGTATCCGCCATACCCGGGCGGGGGCGCCTGGGGCTGCCAGCCGGGTGGAGGTGGGGGTTGGTCAGGGGTCCAGGACATCGCTTACCGCCTCTTCAGGGTCGGACCGGAGAGTATCGGCATCAGCCCAGCCGCTCGATGATGGTCACGTTGGCCTGGCCACCACCCTCGCACATGGTCTGGAGGCCGTAGCGGCCACCGGTCTTCTCGAGGTGGTTGAGCATGGTGGTCATGAGTCGGGCACCGGTGGCTCCCAGCGGATGACCCAGAGCGATGGCTCCACCGTTGGGGTTCACGGTCGCCATGTCTGGTTGCAGTTCCTTGGCCCAGGCCAGCACCACCGAGGCGAAAGCCTCGTTGATCTCCACGGCATCGATGTCGTCCATGGACATTCCGGTCTTTTCCAGTGCATAGCGCGTGGCAGGGATGGGTGCGCTCAGCATGAAGATGGGGTCGTCGCCCCGCACGCTCATGTGATGGATCCGGGCTCGGGGGGTGAGGTCGTGAT
>WBZL01002567.1_pt1 | contig 17600 bp, 25 predicted proteins | sample 5204291 | NCBI WGS metagenome assembly WBZL01 (sample SAMN12344345, study PRJNA552823) | activated sludge metagenome | biome: Activated sludge suspended growth; feature: Nitrification reactor; material: Wastewater; isolation source: activated sludge from nitrification reactor of wastewater...
GATGGTGCCCGGCGTTACCTACGAGCGCATCGACGACGCCGGCCTGCACGTGGTGATCGACGAGCAGCCGCAGGTACTGGCCGTCGACACGATCGTGCTGTGCACGGGACAGGAACCGCAACGGGAACTGCTCGCCGACGTGCAGGCCCTCGGCGTCGCGTTCCAGGTCATCGGTGGCGCCGACGTCGCCGCCGAGCTGGACGCGAAGCGTGCGATCAAACAGGGCACTGAGGTCGCCGCTGCTTTGTGAGCGTGTCCTAATAACCCCATACGGGTATAGGGTATGCGCATGGCCCGAACAATCATCATGGGGGCGGGCATCGCCGGCCACACCGCCGCCCTGCACCTGCGCCGGATGTTGCCCAAGCATCACGACGTCGTCGTCGTCGCGCCCAATTCGAAGTGGAACTGGATCCCCTCGAACATCTGGGTCGGCGTGGGCCAGATGAGCACCAAGCAGGTCACATTCCCGCTGGCCCCGATCTATGCGCGCAAGGGCATCGAGTTCCACCAGGCACTCGCGGTCGAGCTGCACGGCGAGGGCAGCCCGGACCTGCCGCGACCGCACATCACGGTGCAGTACACCGATCCCGCTCGCAACGGCCAGACCGCGCGGTTGGAGTACGACTACCTCATCAACGCCACCGGCCCGAAACTGAATTTCGGCGCGACCCCGGGCCTCGGCCCGGATGGGAACAGCTGGTCAGTGTGTACCGCAGGGCACGCCGAGCAGACGGCTGCCGCGCTGGCAGAGGCCATCACGAAACTCAAGGCGGGACAGCAGCAGACCTTCCTGATCGGCATGGCCACGGGACGTGTACCTGCCAGGGTGCGGCGTTCGAGTACACGTTCAACGTAGAGGCCCAGCTCGCCAAGGAGGGCGTGCGTGACCGCGCCGAGGTCATCTACATCACTAACGAGGCTCACCTCGGGGACTTCGGGATGGACGGCATGAACTTCGGTACGAAGGCCGGAGTGGTGCCCAGCCAGATGTTCACCGAAAGCCTGTTCCAGGAGCGCGGCGTGAAGGCCATCTTGGGCGCTCACATCGAGAGCGTGGAACCGGGGGTTGCGCACTACGAGCAGTTGGACGGGACAAAAGCCGAGCAGCGCTTCGACTTCGCGATGCTGCTACCGCCGTTCCGGGGCGCGGACCTGAAGGCCTACGACGCACAAGGACAAGACGTCACCGACCAGGTGTTCGCGCCCAGCGGGTTCATGAAGGTCGACGCCGACTACAACCCGAAGCCGTACGAGGAATGGCAGGCCAGCGACTGGCCCAGCACTTACCAGTCGGTGAAGTACGACAACGTCTGGGCCGCGGGCATCGCGTTCGCCCCGCCGCACCAGATGAGCAAGCCGCAGAAGACCCCGAACGGCACGATCATCGCGCCGGCCCCGCCCCGCACCGGCATGCCGTCCGGAGTGATCGGTCGCGCGGTCGCCCAGACGATCGCCGCTCGCATCAAGCACGGCGCTGGTGGCAAGGTGCACACGGCCTCGATGGCCGAGATGGGCGCGGCGTGCATCGCCTCGGCCGGCACCGGCTGGAAGGACGGCAAGGCCGCCGCGATGACGGTCTTCCCGATCATTCCCGACAAGCAGAAGTACGGTGCGCAGGGCCGCGACACCAAGGAGACGTACGGCGAGATCGGCCTGTCCGCGCATTGGATGAAGGTCATGCTCCACCACTTGTTCATCTACAAGGCCAAGGCCCGGCCGTTCTGGTACCTGATCCCGGAGTGAGGTGCACTGATGCCCACAACTTTCCCCGCCGCACAACTGCCTGACGAGAGCGAACTGAAGTCCCGGTCCAGCCTCGTGCGGCAAGCGTTCCGTTTCGCTGTGCTGAACCTCAAGATGGTCACGATGGTCAACAAGGGACACCACTGAGCCGGATCAGCCCGAAAGAGCCGATTCGTTAGTTTCGGGGGCGGGGTTCTGCCGCCCGCGGTGCTCACCGATGCCCGTATGCTCACCGATTGCGACCCGCCCTGTTTCAGCCTTCGATGGACTTCCGGTCGTTTACCGAGTCGTCACTCAGCGTTGGTATCACGTTGTTCACACGCGAGTAGCGTCGTGTGTGAGGGGATGGCAGCCATGACTCTGGATCACGTCACCGCACAGCAAGAATCTCTGGCCGATCACGCGGTGCTGCTCGCCGAGGGCGCTCTCGTACTGTCCGCTCTGGCAACCGCCGGCACGCCGATGCACCGCGCTGAGGAACTCGCCGACCTGCGGGCCATCCACGCCGAAGCGGCTGACCTCGGCCACGAGACCAGAGCCGCGTCCGATCTGGCGCAGATCTTCGACGCCATGGTCCGCACTGGGACGGACCTTTCCCGGCAGTCGCAGACAGCACCGGCGATGCAGTCGCGCATCAAGCATGTGCTGCAACTGACCCGGTGCCTGGTCGCGGCCCTGGACGAACCCTTCGCGCCGGGTGCTTTGGAACAACTCAACGCCGCATTGCGCGCGCTCGATCCGCTGTGCGGACCTGCCCTCGATCTCGACTCTGCCGTAGCGCTGGCAGCGGAGGTCACTGTCCGCGCGCTCTGACCCCCCGCGGCATGCAACGATTCGTGGGGTGAGGCGCTGGTGGAGCGCGGTGCTGGCCGTGGATTCGGGGGATCCGGACTACGACCGCCGCGCTCGCACGCTCAACGCGATCGTGCTGTTCGCCTTCGTGGGCTCGCTGGTCGCCGCCGTCGCCGTACTCCCCTTCCGCGATGGCCGGATCAGTTCGCTGGTCCTGCTCATCGGTGCCAGTTGCCTGCTCGGCATTCTCGGGCTGTCGCACTCCGGGCGGCTGGCGATGGCCGTGACTCTGTTGGCGATCGTGCTGTGGCTGTTCACTGTGATCCAGCCCGTCGTCACCGGTGATCTCAGCACCAATGTCGTGGTGGTCCCGCTCGGCGCCGTCATGCTCGTCTACGTGCTGCCGGGGCGGTTCCTCGGCTGGGTCGCGCTGTGGGTCGGCAGTGCGCTGCTCGTGCTGCTGTTTGCGACAGACGACGTCGACACCGTGCCGGTACCGCGCTTCCTTTGGATCGCGAACACCGCGATCGCGACCGCCGTCACCGTGTCAGTGGTGGTCTACGGGGCGAGGCAGCTGGCCCGGTTGGTGCGCCGCGAGCACGAACTCGCGCAGGAGTTGAGCGCCCGCGAGCGCACCATGCAGCGCCTCGAGGAACTGGCGACGACCGATCCCCTCACCGGGTTCCTCAACCGGCGGGCGCTGGAACACGACTTCCCTGCCATCGGTCCCGGAGCTGCAGTGGCGCTGATCGACATCGATCGTTTCAAGGGGGTCAACGATGCCTTCTCCCACGCCACCGGTGACAGGGTGCTGGCCGACGTTTCCGCTGTACTGGCGGAGACGGCCGAGATGAACGACCGGCTTTATCGGTTGGGCGGCGACGAGTTCCTGGTCGTCCGGCAACCCTCGACGGCCGTCGGCCTGGCTGAGTGGCTGCACACGGCCCGGGCACGGCTGCGGAGCCGGGCCAGCGTCCAGCGGGTGACGTTCAGCGGCGGTGTGGTCGACGTTGCCGGCGACGATCTCTCAGCCACGCTGACCCGTGCGGACCGGGCGATGTACGCCGCCAAGCAGGCCGGCCGGGATGCGATCGTGGTGATCGACTGACCTGGGTCCTTCGGGCACCCGAGTCTGAGTGGCCGATCCGTGAGCATTCCGGGCATCGGTGAGCACGTAGGGCAGGGTTTGGGCATCCGGCGTGCTCACGGATGCCCAGAATGCTCACCGATTGCGGCTCTTCTCCCGAGCCATTCACCGCAGAAGCTGCAGCGCCTTCGCTGCCCGCTTGGCCACCGCCTTGCGGGGATCGTCCGCGTGGCGCTGTATCCGCTCGAGGGCGGCCGGCCGTAGCGAAGGATCCCGAGCGGCGAGAGCAGCTAGGGACGACAGGGCGTGGCTGAGCACGATCCAGTCGCTGGCCTCGTCCAGGGTCTGGCACAGCCATGTCGCAGCGTGCTGCTGCTCCGCGGAAGTGAGGGGCACTTCGCCGAGGATCTGGGCCACGTGCCATTGCACGCTGGGCTGGCGGCTCGGTCCCAGCTCGGCGAAGAGCCGCTCCAGTTGCGCCGCCACCAAATCGGGCTCCTCGCGCGCGAACTTCTCCAGCGCATCGGCCGCCCGCATCCGCACGACCTCGTCGGCGTCGCAACAGCAGTCGATCAGCTCGCCGACTCGCTGCGGGTGGGCACGCAGATCGGCGAGCACCTGCTCTGACCCGCGCAGGGTACGGGGATTGCCGCCGCGCAGGACCTCGGCGTATCTCATGCGGTCGCCAGCCGCACGGCCTCCGCGGCCGTGTGAGCGCGCACCGGCCCGTCCGGCAGATCCCATCCCGCCAGCGTCACGACCGGCACCCCGGTACGCAGCGCCAGCGCCACCTCGCTCATCGTGCCCCAACTTCCGCCGATGCTGATCAGCGCGTCGCTGGCACGCACGACCAATCCGTTGCGCAACTCCCCGAGTCCGGTCGGCAGCGCGACCGTCACATAGGCGTTGGCCGCCGTGCGGTCCAGGCCCGGCAGCAGGCCCACAACCACCCCACCGGCAACCCGAGCGCCGAGGGCAGCCGCTTCCATCACCCCACCCAGACCCCCGCACACCACAACATGTCCCTGCTCCGCAAGCAGCGTCCCGACCTCCTGGGCTAGTGCCACTTGCTCGGGCGTCGCCTCGCCCGCTCCAACCACCCCGACGTACACACCTCACACGGTAGGAGGGACGGCTCGTAGTGTCGATCACATGCGGATCCACATCTGGCACGGCTATCTGCTCTCCGGCACCGGGTCCAACGAGTACACCCGCGCACTGGCCCGCACCCTGACGGCGCAGGGTCACGACGTCACGGTCTTCTGCCAGGACTCCGATCCCAATTTGAACGTAGTCCGCCCGCAGTTGCCCGGACCGCTTCCGGTGTTCGTTCTGGATGCCTACGCCGATGCTCAGCCTGCGCTCATCGGCGACCTGTCTCAACAAGACCTCGACGCGTTTGTCGAGGCCAACGCCGCTGCCATCCGCGCCGCGGGCCCTGCGGACCTGCTCATCACCAACCACGTTCTGCTGGGGGGCCCGGTCGGTGCTGCGTCGGGACTCCCGTTCATCGTCAAAGCCCACGGTTCCGAGCTCGAATACGCCATGCGCGGCAACCCGGCGCTGTGCGATTGGGCTGCGCGGTCTCTGTCTGGCTGCCTGCAGGTGGTCGCCGGGTCGGAGCACATCGCCGGGGTCGTGAAGCAGCTGGTCGGCTTCGACCAGATCTCCGTCATTCCGCCCGGTGTGGACACCGAAGACATGCGCCCACGCGACGACGCTCTGAGCGGACTGCTCGCGGAGTGCGAAGCCGATCCGCCGAATGCCGGCAATCCCCGGTTGCCGGATCCGGACAACGCGCAACGCCTGGCCGAGTTCTTCGACCGGCCGGTCGTCGCGTACGTGGGCAAGCTCAGCCGGGAGAAGGGGGTGCCGCTGCTGGTCGAGGTGCTGCGGGAGTTGGGGCAACGGGCGGTGATCGTGGGCTTCGGCCCGACCCGGCTCGAACTCGAGCCCATCGCCGGTCCGGACATCCTGTTCACAGGGCCGTTGCAGCACCGGCACCTGCGTTATCTGTGGCCGCTGTGCGACGTCAGCGTCGTGCCCTCGGTGTTCCCGGAGGCATTCGGCATGGTGGCCGCCGAGGCGGCGTCTTGCGGCTGCCCTCCGCTTGTGGCCGACCACAGTGGTTTGGCTGAGATCGCCGCCGGGTTGCGGCAGTTCTACCCGGCCGAACTCGCCGACCTCGCGGCGTTCTCATCGCGAGATGAACTTGTTGATCGTTTGCCTCAGGTTATGGCCATGCGAGACGTCCTCTCCCCCTGCGCCCGGCAGGCGGCCGAGCAGTTGTGGAGCTGGGACAGTGTCGGTCGGCGTATCACCGATCTCGCGCAGGGTTTGCTGTGAACCAGGCCGAAGCAGCACTGGCTGCCTCCCACCGCACGCCGGCGCTGCGGCATGCCCGCCCGGTTCTGCTCGTAGCCCACCGCGGCTCCGGCCATGCCGACAACGATCCGGACGGACCGCCCGAGAACACACTCGCCGCGATCCGCTACGGCTTCGAGCAGGGCGCCGATGCAGTGGAGGTCGACGTGTGGCGCACCGCCGACGGTGAGTTGGTGTTGCACCACGACCTCACCAGCGATCGCACGACCGGGCTGGCCGGGTTCGAGATCCCCAACGTCACGTATGCCGAACTCAAGGCCGCCGGTGCAGGTCTCTGGAAGCATGCGCGCTGGGAGGCGGAGTACGTTCCCACGCTGGCCGAAGCGGCGGCGTTGGTGCCCGCCGGCCGCAGTCTTGTTGTCGAGATCGAGCAAGGTCCGGACGTGGTGCCCGCATGTCTGGAGGCGGTTGCTCGCGCTGAGGTCATCTGGATCTCCAAGAACCTGGACACCGCCGGGGCTCTCAAAGCCTCCTGTGAGCAGCCGGTCTTCTGGATCGTCGACACCACCGCCCGCTACGAGATCGGGGGTTGGTCACAGGGCCATCGCCGGGGCCCGCACAGCGCGCGGGCCGGATACGACCAGCACGCCGATGTGGATTGGCTGGTCGAGCAGGCCCATGAGCGCGGGCTGGACGGCCTCGACACGATGTTCGTCTACCCGCCGGATCTGCCGAACGCGCTGCACGACGCCGGGCTGCGCTGGATGGTCTGGACGGTCAACGACCCGCGCGCTATGGATCAGGTCCTGGCGGACGGCGCCTGGGCGATCACGACCGACAACACGCGTGAGGTTCGGTCGTGGCTGGCGGAAGCCGGGGGTTCCCGGTAGTTCCGTCCCTGCAAAGCGGTGGATAGGGGCCAGATCCGACCCCGATCCACACGTTTGTCCGGGACCTTCGTACAGAACGATGGAAACGGGTCATATCTAGCCCGCATCGACACGTTTGTCCTCGTATCAGCCGATCAGCACAACCTGCCGGGGAGCCACACGGGCCAAGGCCTGGTCAAGGGTCGCCAGCAAACCACCGTTGGCCTCGGCCAGTGCTGTCAGGTAGGCGTCGGTGACCTGGCGGTGACCGACCACATGAGACAGGTCCGTGTCAGAGTAGGAAAGGGAATCCGGCCAGAACTCGCACCTTCCGCCTGTGCGCAAGGCGGCAAGCAAGTCCCTCGCCGTCGCCTGACTCTGGCCCAGACGGATAAGGAAGCGCACCAAGGCCCCCTCCACGATCGGGCACACGGCAATCCGGTCGACGCCGGCTGCCCACTGCGTCACACGCAGGTGGTGCTCGTGGTCGGCGAGGGTCAGCGCGATGAGCGCGTTGGCATCCAGCAGGTACGGGCTGCTCACTCGTCGTCCAGCGCCTCTGCCACATCCGAGGAGGTAACAGGCCGCCCGAGGGTCAGAACGGGAAAGCCGGTGGTCGGGTCCGTGGACACCGTTGCGGGCTCACCCAATGAGGCCAGGCCCCGGATCATCAGGTCTGCCAGAGTGGCCGACAGAGATTGGTGGCGCTCGGCGGCAAGTTGCTTGGCTCGCCTGTGCGCGTCAGGTGGCAGGTCCACAGTCGTTCGCATGGTTGCATCATACCTGCATCACAATGATGCGACTGCGCGCGAGACGCTTCAAGATCGACAGCACCCTTCGTGCAATGTTGCACCGTTCCGAACGGTGAAGGACTGTCCAAAGGGTGAAGTCGATCTCCAGGTGCCGCTCAAGCGATCTCGGACGCGAGGCGGCGATGCGGTGAATCTCGCGCGCTCAGATCAGCGCAGTACGTTGAACTTCCGCGTAGTTCTGCAGCACCTCAGGTCGCGCCTCGCTGTCATACACACGGGCAGCCGTAACTCCCGGGCAGTTCGTCGCATCCCACTGCGGCAGCGCCCCCTTTAATACCCACGCCGCCTGCCGGGCAGCACCCGCAGCCACGTACTCCCCCGGCTGCGGCACGACCACCGGCGACCCGAACACCTCGCTGGCGATCCGAGCCACCGCGGGCGACTGCGCACCGCCGCCGACCAGCAGCACGCGATCACACGGGACCCCCAACTCGCGCAGGGCATCGAGACCTGCGCCCAATCCGCACAGCATCCCCTCGATGGCCGCCCGCGCGAAGTGGGCCGGAGTCGAGTTGGCTCGAGTCATCCCGTGCAGTGAACCGGTGGCATCGGGCAGGTTCGGTGTGCGCTCGCCGTCCAGGTAGGGCAGCAGCACCAAACCTCCGGCATCGGGAACCGACAACGCCAACTCGTCCAAGCCCGCGTAATCCACGCCGAGCACTGCAGCCGTCGCGTCCAGTACCCGCGCGGCGTTGAGCGTGGCGACCAACGGCAGGAAACCACCGCGGGCATCAGCGAAACCGGCCACGATGCCACTCGGGTCGGCGGTGGCCACTGGACCCGACGCGAAGACCGTGCCGGACGTGCCGATCGACACCACCACGTCACCGGGGCCGGCACCTACCCCGAGCGCGGCCGCCATGTTGTCGCCTGTGCCCGGCCCCAGCACTCGACGGCGAGAAGTACCCCGTCCCACTTGCATCGCCGCGGTCGGTCGTCGCTTCCCCGCCGCCCCGAAGCCGCCAGGTCAGCCAGTCGTGGGGAAGCATCACCTGCGCAACCCGGGCCGCAATCTCCGGCCGCTCGCGCGCCAGCCACGCAAGCTTGGTCACCGTGAACGAGGCCACCGGGACCGAACCGGTCTGCTCGGCCCACCAGTCGGCGCCGTAGCGCTGAACAAGATCCTGGGCGTCGGCCCCGGAGCGGGTGTCGTTCCACAGCAGCGCATCGTGAACCGGCTCTCCGTCGGCGTCCAGAGCGACCATGCCGTCCGCGGATCTTCTTCCAGCGGGTTCCGGAAGCCAAACAGGTCAAGAACCGCCTGCATCTGGATGTGCGCGCGGCCCCGGGCATGCAGGGTGACGAGCGAATGGCCGCCCTGGAGGCGCACGCGCAGCGGTTGGTCGCGCTCGGCGCGGTGCGGGTGGCGCGTTTCGAGCCCACGCCCCCGCTGGACGCCGGGCACATCGTGATGGCTGACCCCGAGGGCAACGAGTTCTGCCTCGACTAGCGCGGCCGATCGGTGAGCATTCCGGGCATGCGTTAGCCTCGCGGGCGGGTTTTCGGCGTCCTGGATGCTCACCGATGCCCGGCGTGCTAACCGATTGCTACTTCACCCGTGCTGCAGGCGTTGGCGCACTACCTGGGAAAGGATTCCTTGCCCACATCTGCTGAGTCGGATGACAGGCGTCCCTGTGGACACTCGACCGGTTTGTCGTGGCCCGTGGTTACGGTGCGGCTGACGGAAGGGACGGAACTTGAGTGAATGGGCAGCCGCCGAGGACCAGGCGGTCAAGGTACGGGTCACGATCGACGGCTTCGGCGAGAGCTTCTGGGTCAGGCGAACCGACACAAGTGCCGGGATGGTGAACAACGCGCTGCTCAATGGCGCCATCAGCTACGGCGACATCGTGGAATGGAACAACGACGGCGAGGTCATCGCGGTCCGCTCCAGATCCGATCGAGCGACGATGGTCGTCTGGGTCGATCTGGACGAAGACGACCTGCCAGTGCAGGCCAAGTGGGCGCAGGCAAGCGCCCACGCACGAAGGGTGTGGATCGGACGCGGCGCCGTCGTGGAGGCCGGTTTCGGGTCCATGCTGATGGCCGCGTTCGTGGTCCGCGACGGGTTGAGCCTGCAGCTGCAGTGCCTGAAGATGCTCGAGGTCCTCGCGGATGAGGACTGGACCCTCCAGTGGGAGGTCTCACCCCACCCCGGCACGCCCACCGATGCGGCCGCGCTCGGACTCACGGTGCCGCCACCCTTCAACGACGACGAACCGGACGTTCTCGATGCCAGCGACTTACCCGACATCACCGACACACTGGTGTCGGACAACGCGCAGCGCGATCTCATTCCGCGGCTCAAGGAGCTCGGTCACGTCCATGCCGCACTCGATGACCACGAACTGCTCGGAGTTGCCGTCGATCTGGTCCGCAACGACCTGAACTTCTACCGGGCGTGCCAAGCGGGCCATAACGACCGTGTGCTGGTGGGCGCTGCTGTCGTCACGAGCTGGCACCGAGGGCTGATGACGCCCGAGTTCGAGCGCGATGTGCTCGACATGGACTTTCTGGAGGACTGATGGCGGCGACCGGCCTCGGTTTGGCATTGACTCTGACTGCACAGGCGCGCGGATCAGTGAGCATCAGACCCCAGGCCTAGAACAAGGCGTCCGCCTGCTGCCCTCGTCACGAGTGCGAATTAGGCCGTTCCGAGGCTCTACACCTTCGGATGCAGGGGTCCCGAGATCCCGGTCGATGCAAACGTGCTCGACGTAATCGCGCCACCCCTTGGACAATCGGATCACTTCTAGTCATACTTGTGACTATGGCGACGATCCCCCTCGCGGAGGCCAAAGCGCACTTCTCAGATGTAGTGCATCGGGTGAACACCCAGCACGAGCGCGTAACCGTCACAGTCCACGGGCGCCCTTCGGCCATCGTGCTCGCTGTGGAGGATTTGGAACGACTGGAGGAGACGATCGCCGTGCTGTCGGACAGCGAACTCGTGCGACAACTCGCTGCCTCGCTTGGGGACATCGCTGCCGGACGTGTTGAGTCCGCGGATGACCTCGCCGCCGCCATGCGCCGCCGGTCCAACGGTTGAAGATCCACGCGCCCTATCAGCTCGAGGTCACGTCGACTGCCCGCCGGCAGCTCGCCGAGGTGCTCCCGACGGCAATCGCGTTCGCCGCGTACGAGTCCATCACGGGCCCGCTTCTTAAAAATCCCCACCGCGTCGGCAAGCAACTGATGCCGCCGCTCGATGCCCGGCACAGTGCCCGCCGCGGTACCTATCGGATCGTCTACCGCATTGACGATGAGACCCGGCGCGTGACCGTCTTGGCAATCGGTCCGAGGTCGGACATCTACCGAAGTCCTGGCGCGCAGTTGGTGTGGGTTTGATGACCGGAAGCTGGCGATCAGTCTTCTTGTCGTCTTCGGTGAAGCGCGAAGTCCTACCATGCGCTCCCCCAAGCCCGGCCATGCAGCACACGTAGTAGCGAGCGGGCAGGTGAGCCTCGCTACCCCCGATGCATATCCACGAACCGGCTGTAGTGTCCCTGGAACGCAGTCACCACCGTCGCGGTCGGGCCATTGCGGTGCTTGGCCACGATCAGGTCCGCCTCGCCCATCCGCGGACTGTCCTTCTCGTAGGCGTCCTCGCGGTGCAGCAGGATCACGACGTCGGCGTCCTGCTCGATCGAGCCCGACTCACGCAGATCGCTCATCATCGGCTTGCGGTCGGTGCGCTGTTCGGGCCCACGGTTCAGCTGGCTGATCGCGATGACCGGTACTTCGAGTTCCTTGGCCAACAGCTTCAAGGCCCGCGAAAACTCCGCCACTTCCTGCTGCCGCGATTCCACTCGCTTGCCCGAACTCATCAGCTGCAGATAGTCGATGATGATCAAGCGCAGGTCCTGCTGTTGTTTGAGCCGGCGGCACTTCGCGCGGATCTCCATCATCGACATGTTGGGGGAGTCGTCGATGTACAGCGGCGCACTGGAGACCGCCGACATCGTGTTCACCATCCGCGTCCACTGCTGCTCGTTCAGCGTGCCCGAGCGCATGTGGTGCAGCGGCAACTCGCCCTGCGCGCTCAGCAGCCGCATGACGATCTCGTTGCGGCTCATCTCCAGGCTGAAGATGGCGCTGGTCAGACCGTGCTTGATGCTGCAGGAGCGGGCGAAGTCCAGGCCCAGCGTCGACTTGCCCATGGCAGGCCGGGCGGCGACGACGACCATCTGACCGGGGTGCAGGCCATTGGTCAGCTTGTCGAGGTCGATGAATCCCGTCGGGATGCCGATGATGTCGCCGGTGTGATCCCGGATCGACTCCATCTCGGTGTACACGCCCTCAAGCAGGTCCGAGAGCGGTGCGTAGTCCTCCGCGGTCGTGCGCTGCGTGATCTCGTAGACCTCCGCCTGCGCGCGGTTGATGAGTTCCTCGACCTCACCCTCGCCCTGGAACCCGGTCTGCACGATCCGCTGCCCGACCTCCACCAGGCGGCGGCGCATGGACGCATCGCGCACGATCTGGGCGTAGTAGGACGCATTGGCGGTCAGCGGGGGAGAGGCCACGAGCGTGTGCAGGTAGGGCGCGCCTCCGATCCGCTGCAGCTCCCCGGACGCCAACAGGCCCGCGGACACGGTGATCGCGTCGGCGGGTTCACCCCGGGAGTACAGGTCGAGAATGATCCGGTAGACGGTCTGGTGGGCGGGCAGGTAGAAATCCTCCTCGCGCAGCCGCTCCACCACATCGGCGATGGCGTCCTTGCTGAGCATCATGGCGCCCAGGACGCACTGCTCTGCGGCAGTGTCCTGCGGCGGCGTGCGATCCACCGTGACCGACGGTGGTCGATCCAGTGGAGGCGGCTCCATGTCCAAGCTCATGACGTCAGTTCTAACGCGGGGCTACGACAAACTCACGGGCAACGGACCATGCGGTGAAGCAGCCTGTGGACCTGCTAGTGCATGACATGTGGACAGGGGTCGATGGGCGGAAGTCACAACTTGTGGAAAACCTGGGGGCTGGAAACTTTGTGAAACCGAAAACATGGCTCTGATCAGGCTGTTTACCCGCTCGTAACGTGTGGATGAAAGTCGGACAACTCGCTATTCCTCGAGATGAGCACGCAAGCCCGGAACCGTCGCCTGGATCATCTCCACGACTTCGTCGAACTCGGCGAAGGTGCCGTAGTAGGGATCGGGCACATCCTCACCGACGCCCCGCGGGTCGAAATCCCTGATCAGGACGGCATCGACGCCCAGCGCCTGCAGAAACTCCAGGTTGTCGGAGTCCATCGCGAGCACCAGATCCGAGTCGGCCAGCACGTCGGCGCTGGCCTGCCGGGCGGTGTGCTCGAGGTCGTAGCCGGCCCGCTGCAGTGCCGCGATCGCGCGCGGATCCGCGCCTTCACCGACGTGCCAGCCGCCGGTACCCAACGAATCCACCTCGACGTCGAGGTCGGCGAGCTCTGCGGCCAGAACGGCGGCGGCGATGGGGGAGCGGCAGATGTTGCCCAAGCAGACGGTGGTGATCCGGGTGGTCATGCGGCCATTGTCGCGTTGTCGTCGGGACACGCCGGGGGGAGCAACGACAACGCAACAAAATGCGGCTGGGCACAGGACATGCGAAAGCCCCCGCCGCAGCGGGGGCCTTGCGCACACGTCAGGTCAGGCGGACACCACGTGCAGCGTCACCGTGGCGACGACGTCCGGGTGCAGCGACACCCGCACGGGGTAGTCGCCCAGCGCCTTGATGTGACCGTCGAACTCGATGGCCCGCTTCTCGACCAGTGGCCCACCGGCGGCCTTGATGGCAGCTGTGATGTCGCTGCTGGTGACCGAACCGAACAGCCGGCCCGAATCGCCGGACTTCGCCTGCACGTTCACGGTCAGCGCCTCGAGTTGGGTGCGCACCTCGTCGGCGTGCTCCCGGCCGCGGATCTCGCGCGCACTGCGCGCACGCTTGATCTGGTCGATCTGCTTCTCGGCACCACGGGTCCAGCGGATCGCCTGGCCACGCGGCACGAGGTAGTTGCGGCCGTAGCCGTCCTTGACCTCGACGATGTCGCCGGGGCCACCGAGGTTGTCGACGTCCTGGGTCAGGATGATCTTCATGGTTCTCCTCAGCGAGCCGTGGACGAGTACGGCAGCAGCGCCATCTCACGGGCATTCTTGATCGCCCGCGCGATCTCGCGCTGCTGCTGGACGGTCACCCCGGTGACGCGGCGGGCACGGATCTTGCCGCGATCGGAGATGAACTTGCGCAGCAAAGCGACGTCCTTGTAGTCGACGCTTTCGACGCCTGCGGCCTTGAGTTGGTTGGCCTTCTTCTTGATCGGCTTTACGGGCCGAGGTGGCTGCTTCGCCATTGTGGTGCTCCTACGTTCGAGCCCGGCTGTTCATCGCCGGAACAAGCCGGAATGGGATGGATGGGTTTAGAAGGGGGGTTCGTCGACCGCTCCGCCGCCCCATGAGTCGCCGCCACCGGCGGGTGAACCCCAGGGGTCGGACGCTCCGCCGCCGGCTGCCGGGGCTGGCCCGGAGTCGGAGGTCGAAGAGCCACGGGAGGTCTTCTGGACCTTGGCGGTGGCGTAGCGCAGGGCCGGGCCGATGTCGTCGATGTCGACCTCGTACACGGTGCGCTTCTCGCCCTCGCGGGTCTCGTAGGAACGCTGCTTGAGCCGGCCGACGACGATCACGCGGGCGCCCTTCTGCAAGGACTCTGCCACGTTCTCGGCGTACTGGCGCCATACAGTGCCGGACAGCCAAACGGTCTCGCCGTCCTTCCACTCACCGGTCTGGTTGTCCCGGCTGCGGGGGGTGACGGCGATGCGAACACTCGCCGCGGCGACGCCGGACGGCGTGAACCGCAGCTCCGGCTCTGCGACCAGGTTGCCCACCAGGGTGATTTGGGGTTCACCGACCATGCTCAATAGCCTTTCTGGTTATGCGGTACGCCGCAGGACCTTGGTCCGCAGCACCGCCTCGTTGAGGTTCAGCTGGCGGTCCATCTCAGCAACGGTCTGCGGGGTGCAGGTCAGTTTGAGCACCACGTAGATGCCTTCAGACTTCTTGTCGATGTCGTATGCCATGCGACGGCGGCCCCAGATGTCGACCTCGTCGACGGTGCCGTTGTCGTTGCGCACGACCTTCAAGAACGTCTCCAGGCTGGGCTGGACGGTCCGCTCCTCGAGATCGGGATCGAGGATGATCATGACTTCATAGGGACGCAACTGCGACCACCTCCTCTGGACTCAAGCGGCCACGGTCCTTCCGTGGCAGGAGGTCTTGGCGTCACGCGATCGAATCACCGCGTCTTCTCAGGGTACCGGATGGGTGGAATTGCCCGGTACGGGTATGTGGATACGCGCACTTGCCGGCCAACCATAGGAGGGGTTATGACCACCACAACCGAAACCACCACGACTGCCCGATCCGATGGTGCCGTGAAAATCGTCGGCATCATCACGTTGGTCGCCGGCGTCATCATGATTCTGGCCGGCACCGCTACCTGGCTGCAGGTCACCAATGAGCTGAAGGACCAACGGATCACGGTCGCCGAGGACGCCTCGATGTACGCCGGCAAGCAGGTGAGTGGTCCGATGACTGCTTACGCCCAGGCCGAGATCATCAACAAGCACGCACTGGAGGCGACCGGCGGCAAGACCTACGCCGAACTGGACCGGGAGGACCCGCTGCGGCAGACCGCGATGACCGCGTCGTTCCTGCGGGCATCCCTGTACACCTCGGTGGTCGCCTACGGAGTCGCCGCGATGGCTATAGGACTGGGAATTCTGAACATCCTGCTGGGCTGGGTACTCACCCGCCTGGCCAGGCGCTGACCTACGCGTAGGCGGCTCACAACATCGGCGGGAGGGCTCCCCGCCGCCCGTTGTCTAGACTCGACTTCCGTGATCTCGGTCCGGCCCATCTCCGCCCAGGAGCATCTGGCGTTCGTGCAGTCCCAGCCCTCGGTGTCCTTCCTGCAGACGCCCGCCTGGGCCGATGTGAAGGCCGAATGGGACAGCGAATCGGTCGGCTGGTTCGAGGGTTCGGAACTGGTGGGCGCGGCGTTGGTGCTCTACCGGCAGGTGCCCCGGGTCAAGCGCTTTCTGGCTTACGTTCCGGAAGGGCCCGTGCTGCCGTGGGAGAAGGTCACCCCGCAATGGCTCGACCCGCTGCTCGAACACACCAAACGCCGCGGCGCGTTCGCGCTGAAGATGGGGCCGGCGGTGGCTACCAGGCGCTGGCATGCAGAGACCGTGAAGAAGGCCATCGCGGACGACTCGATCACCCGCCTGGCCGACGTGCCCGCCGACGAGGAGAGCGCCGTCGGCATGACACTGCAGACAGCCCTGCGGTCCGCGGGCTGGGCACAGGAGGCCGGCGGCGGCGCGGGTTTCGGGGACGTCCAGCCGCGTTACGTGTATCAACTCCCGCTGGCCGGCCGAACCGCTGACGACGTGTTCGCCGGGTTCAACCAGCTCTGGCGGCGCAACATCCGCAAGGCCGAGAAACTGGGTGTGGAAGTCAGCAAGGGCGGCCGCGAGGACCTGGCCTTGTTCCACCCCGTCTATGTCGAAACCGCGGCGCGCGACGGCTTCACCCCGCGTGGGCTGTCGTACTTCCACCGCATGTGGGACGCGATGAACGCCGAGGACCCGAACCGGCTCGCGCTGTACCTGGCCCGACACGAGGGCGAAGTGGTCGCGGCGACCACGCTTGTCACGGTTGGCGACCACGCTTGGTACTCCTACGGAGCGTCCACGACGGCCAGCCGCAACGTGCGCCCGTCCAACGCGGTGCAGTGGCGGATGATCACCGACAGTCTGGACGCCGGCTGCAGCGTCTACGATCTGCGGGGCATCAGCGACAACCTGACGGCGGGCGATCATCTGCTAGGTCTCGTCCAGTTCAAAGTCGGCACCGGTGGTTATGCCCAGGAGTACGTGGGGGAGTGGGACCGAATCCTGCGACCGTTGTGGAACAAGGCCTACGAGGTGTACCGCTCCCGTCGGTGAGGCGCGCGGCGGGTGCGGGCTGCTCGCCACGCAGGATGACAGACTGCACCCGTGAGCTTCACCCTGCATCTCGACGGCCCGGTCTGGCGCCAGCACACTGCCGAGGTGCGAGATGCCCTGCGCACGGCGATCCGAGGCGGCGAACAACCTGCCAGGCTCGGCGATCTGGTCCCGGTGGCCAAGGGCAACGGCTACGGACTGGGGCTGTCCCGACTGGCGGCGGAGGCCACGCGGCTGGGCGTGGACCGGGTCGCGGTCGGCAGTGTCTTCGAGGTGCCGGAAGTCGCCCAGCACTACGCCGGCGAGATCCTCGTACTGACTCCGTGGGATCCCCGCGATGTCGTGGCCGCGCAGCATTGGGAGCACCTGGACCCCGCCCATCGCGATCGCGTGATCCGGACCGTCAGTGACGTGCACTCGGCCAAAGAACTGCCCATGGGTGTCCGCATCGTCCTCGAGGGCATCACGAGCATGCGCCGGTTCGGGATTCTGGAGACCGACCTGCTGGCCTTGGTCGCGAGCAGTGACTTCCAGGCGGCCCTGGCCCGCGGCGACGTGCGACTGGAGGGTCTGGCACTGCACCTGCCGCTGGCCATGCCCGAGATGCACGATGCCGGTTCGGCGGACCTGCCCCGCGGCACCAGCACCCGGGTCGTCGAGGTGCGCGGATGGGCGCGCACGTGGCACGCCGCACTGCAGGAACTGCTGCGGGCCGGATCCGCCGTGCCGGAGAACGCCAACACGTTGTGGGTCTCGCACCTGACCGACGATGAACTGCAAGCGGTGAGGGCCCTCGAGCCGGAGATTGCGCTCAACGCCCGGGTGGGAACGCGGCTGTGGCTGGGCGACGGATCGGCGCTGCAGGCGCGCGGCACGATTTTGGCCGTGCATGCCGTGGGCAGGCGGTTCGCAGTGGGCTACCGGCAGCGCAAGGCCAAGGACGACGGCCTGCTGCTGGTGGTGGGCGGTGGCACCTCCCACGGGGTCGCTATGGCCGC
>WBZL01002568.1_pt1 | contig 17581 bp, 15 predicted proteins | sample 5204291 | NCBI WGS metagenome assembly WBZL01 (sample SAMN12344345, study PRJNA552823) | activated sludge metagenome | biome: Activated sludge suspended growth; feature: Nitrification reactor; material: Wastewater; isolation source: activated sludge from nitrification reactor of wastewater...
TTTCCACATACGTCCATCGCCCAGTGTTGCGGCTATCATTTCATTTTCTTTTACTTCATTATAATCGCCGCCAAACTCAAAGCTAAAACTTCCATCTATGGCTGCCATGGTAGTGGAAAATTTTCCACCGGTCTTGACATCATTATTTGAAGCCGGGCAATGCCAGTCGTCATTTGCCTGATTCCATTTTGTGATATGCTCCGGTTTTGTCCAGTTTTCCCACACTTTAGATACGGGGGCATTTACAGTTGCAATAACGGTAATGATGGGCTTTACAGTTCCTTCGGCAAGACCTTTTACTTTTTCCAATGCCAGTGGAAATGTGCTTGAAAAAAAATCTTTCATTTGTTCATTACTATCTAAGGATGCAGACAGGGTAGTGGTGCCTTCGTGCTCAACCACATGATAACTTTCGGTAGCGCCACTCCATGTTTTCATTTCATCACTGGTGGTATCTTCAATGCCATCTTTTATCATGCCCAAATGCTGAAAGGTCATGGTACCATTTTCTTTATTGCACAAAATTTTACTTACCATACCATTGCCGCTATGGTCAACAAAAAAGATTTTGCTTCCTTCTTTCCAGTTATCGGTTATTACGGTTGAGATTTCGGCAAAAACGCTGGTCCAGGTTTGGTAATAAATTAAATCCCAAAGACAGTTCCATACTTTTTCTTTAGCGGCATTAATTTTTACTTGGAATGAAATATTTTCCATGGGTGATGATGGTTGGTTAATGTTTCTAAATAATGAATCAAACTAAATATAAAATTCTTTTCTTACTCCTCAATCAGTAATATCTTGTATTCATTATTTTTTTTCAGAACCGCATGAGCAAACGGACAGATGGGGTTTATCTTTAAATCTTTTTCAATGGCAAACGCTACGGCACTTGCTACCAGTTTTTGCCCGATATGTTGGCCTCTTAGTTCATCACTTACTTCGGTATGTTCAATCGTTAAAATGCCGGGCATGCAGGTGTTGTAAGTAAGGGCGGCCAATTGTTTGCCTTCTCTTTCAATGATAAAAGAGCCTCTATCTTCCGTATGAATGTTTTTTATTTCCATTTATCCTTAATTGTAGTATAAATCTAAAATTTATTTGGCAATCCCGTTTATGCTTTTATATTTGCGTTGAAATGAATATACTTAACAATACATGGTGGTGGTCTGCAACTCGAAAGGGGCTGTAGTGCTATTACTATTATTGTATTACAATATTTCAGCCCCAACACAGTTTGGGGCTTTTTTAATTTTTGAAAATGAAACGAATTGCAATACAAACAAAATGTAAAAAAATGCTGGCAGATATTTATACACCGGTGGGCATATATCTGCGGCTGCGTGATAAATACCGCGACACGATATTGCTGGAAAGCACCGATCATCAGGCTACCGAAAACAGCTGGTCATTTATTTGTGTAAATGCTATTGGCGGTTTTGAAATTTCATCTGCTCAAACGGCTGAGTTTAAATTGCCTGGAAGGGAACCGGAAAAAATACTACTCAATGAAAAAAGCAGCATAGCAGACTTGTTGTGGAATTTCATGCAGCATTTTGAGCTGATGCAAACGAATGAAGCCGAAGCAAGATTTGCACAAGGGCTTTACGGTTATACGGCTTATGATGCAATTCCTTTTTTTGAAAAAATACCCACCGGCAAAGGAGATAATATGATTCCCTTGCTACGCTACCGTTTATATCAATATGTAATTGCCATCAATCATTTTAAAGATGAACTTTTTTTATGTGAGAATGTGTTGAATCATGTAGCAGGAGATGGTGTGGCTTTGGAATCATTGATTAAGGGAAAGGATGTTCCGGTCTATCCGTTTCAGCCAAGTGGAGTTGAAACTTCTAATATGACAGATCGTGATTATCAGCAAATGGTGCAAAAAGGAATTGCGGCTTGCAAGCGAGGCGATGTTTTTCAAATTGTATTGAGCAGAAGATTTCAACAATCATTCATCGGCGATGAGTTTAATGTGTACCGCTCATTGCGCAGCATCAATCCTTCGCCGTATTTATTTTTCTTTGATTATGGCGATTATAGACTGTTGGGTTCATCACCCGAAGCACAGTTACTAATTCAAAATGGCAGTGCCGTTATGCATCCCATTGCTGGAACCGTAAAGAGAACGGGAGATGCTGCCAGTGATAAACTGGCTGCCGAGTCGTTGCTGCATGATGCAAAAGAAAATGCGGAGCATGTGATGCTGGTGGACCTTGCCCGAAATGATTTGAGTCGTGAGTGTGAGCAAGTAGCTGTAGCACAGTTCAGGCAGGTGCAATATTTCTCTCATGTTATTCATCTGGTAAGTGAAGTAGCCGGCAAGGTAAAAGCAGGTACAAATCCCTTTCAATTGCTTGCAAAAACTTTTCCTGCGGGTACACTAAGTGGGGCTCCAAAATGTAAGGCAATGGAACTTATTCAGCAATGGGAACCAACCGCAAGAAGTTATTATGGTGGCATCATCGGCTTTCTGGGCTTTGATGGCAGTTGCAATCATGCAATTATGATTAGAACTTTTTTGAGTCAACACAATACACTTACCTATCAGGCAGGCGCAGGTATAGTGGCTGCCAGCCTACCTGAAAGTGAATTGCAGGAAGTAAATAATAAACTGGGGGCATTAAAAAAAGCGATTGCGTTGGCAGCAACCATTTAAAAAAAATGAAAATGAAAGTCTTGGTTTTTGATAATTACGATTCTTTTACATACAATCTGGTACATCTGGTAGAAAAAATTACTCACCAGAAAGTGGATGTTTATAGAAATGATCAATTGTCACTGGAGCAGGTGCAGCAGTATGATAAAATTATTTTGTCGCCCGGACCGGGCATACCTGTAGAAGCGGGTCTGTTGCTTCCGTTAATAAAAGAATATGCTGCTACCAAATCCATACTTGGGGTTTGCCTGGGCCATCAGGCCATTGGAGAAGCCTTTGGCGGAAAGTTGGTGAATCTGTCGGAAGTTTATCATGGCGTATCAACGTCCATCGCATTGGTGCAGCCTGTTTCCGGGAAGTCTGAAAAATTATTTCAGGGTCTGCCAGAGCGGATAGAAGTAGGTCGTTACCATTCCTGGATAGTAAGCGATGAAAATTTTCCGGCATCGCTGGAAGTAACCGCCCGAGATGAGCATGGATACATTATGGCCTTGCAGCATAAACAGTTTGATGTGCAGGGTGTGCAATTTCACCCCGAAAGTGTATTAACACCCGATGGTGAAACGATTATGAGAAACTGGTTGCGATAGGTTTTTAAACGTCGAATATTATGAAGAAAATATTACAATTATTATTTGAACATAAAACACTGGATCGCACGGCTGCTAAAGAAGTGTTGATGCATATAGGGCAAGGTATATACAATGAGCATGAGGTAACCGCTTTTATGACCGTATATCTTATGCGCAGTATTACCATAGAAGAATTGCAGGGCTTTCAGGATGCATTAATGGAGCTATGTGTGAAGGCAGATTTAAAAGATTTTGAAACGATTGATATCGTAGGCACGGGTGGCGATGGCAAGAATACTTTTAATATTTCTACCATTGCCTGTTTTATAGTTGCCGGGGCCGGACAAATGGTAGCCAAGCATGGAAATTATGGTGCTTCATCTATCAGCGGTGCCAGTAATGTGATGGAAGCATTGGGTTATCGTTTTAGTAATGACAATGACAAGCTGAAGCGAGAAATGGAAGTTGCTAATATTTGTTTTTTACATGCACCGCTTTTTCATCCGGCTTTGAAGGTAGTGGGACCCATTCGTAAAAATCTGGCTATGCGTACATTCTTTAATATGCTGGGCCCTATGGCCAATCCTGCATTGCCCAATTTTCAATTGGTAGGTGTTTACAGCCTGGAAATGGCAAGGGTCTATAATTATTTATTGCAAAAAATCGGTCGGCCGTTTACTATTATTCACAGTTTGGATGGTTATGATGAAATATCTTTGACGGGTGATACAAAAGTAATTTCAAATAAAGGAGAAAGTATAATGTCGGCAGTACAGCTGGGGAAAAGAATCGTGAGTGCAGAATCCATTTCGGGAGGCAATACAGTTGCAGAAGCTGCAAAAATATTTTCAAACATACTGAAAGGCGAGGGTACCTGGACACAAAATGCAGTAGCCTTGGCAAATGCTGCAATGGCACTTTATTGCACCGGAAAGTTTCAGGATTATGAATCGGCTTATCAGGCATCAGTCGATAGCTTAGAGCGTGGAAAAGCAAATGAGGCACTTCAAAAATTAATCAACTTACAATGAGTACAATTTTAGATAAAATTATTGCTACCAAGAAAAAAGAAATAGCACACTACCAGCCACTCAGTCCTATTGAACGATTTGAGCAACAAGGTTTTTTCTGGCAAATCAGAAACCGGTCATTAGTTGATCATTTACTAATGCCCGGTAGCAATGGCATCATTGCAGAGTTTAAAAGAAAAAGCCCCAGTAAAGGCGAGTTTAAACCAAAATCACTGGAAGTAGAAGATGTGGTTGTGCAATATAATAAAAGGGCAGCAGGCATTTCGATACTTACAGATGAAAATTTTTTTGGAGGCGACTTAGATGATTTAATACAAGCAAAAGTGATAAGCGATGTACCTGTTTTAAGAAAAGATTTTATCATTGATAAATGGCAGATAGCAGAATCAAAAGCTTTTGGTGCAGATGTTGTTTTATTGATAGCAGCCTGCCTTACCCCGGCAGCTGTAAAAGATTTTGCCGTATATGCGGCATCTATTGGTTTGGAATCGATACTTGAAGTACATAATGAAAAAGAACTGGAACACTATTGCGATAAAGTAAATATGATAGGTGTCAACAACCGAAACTTGCAAACCTTTGAGGTTGATATCAATACTTCATTGCAGTTGATAGAAAAGATACCTGCCGGCGTACCTGCCATAGCCGAAAGTGGCATCAGTGATGTGGAAACGATAAAGACATTGAGAAATGCAGGCTATAGGGGATTTCTTATTGGCGAAAATTTTATGAAGGAAGATAACCCCGGAAGGGCTTTTGAGGATTTTGTAAACAAATTAAATGTGTAATGATGCGAATTGAATGAAACCAATTCCATAAGTGGAAACAAATATATTTGCGATTCACCATTGCCAAAAGGTTTAAAAAAAACGATTATGAATATTAAAGTTTGTGGTATTACCGAAATGAAACAATTGCAACAGTTAGATGGATTGGATATTGATTTTGCAGGTTTGATATTTTATCCTGAGTCTCCACGGTATGTTAGAGATAAGCTGCCGAAGAAAGATGTGAAGAAGGCAGATTTCGATTTAAAGAAAGTAGGTGTATTTGTAAATCCGGAATTGATTGATGTGCTGGATGCCATCGACGATTATGGATTACAGGTTGTGCAATTGCACGGAGATGAAGGTCCGGAAATGTGTGATGACCTGAGTGGCGAGGTGGAAGTGATAAAAGCATTTCGTATCAGTGGCAATGAAGATATCGATAAGTTAGTGACGCCTTATGATGCTGTGTGCGATTATTATTTATTTGACACAGGTGGCTTGCAGGAATCATTGGGAGGCACAGGCAAACAGTTTGACTGGAATATTCTGAAAAATGCAAAAATTGAAAAACCATTTTTTTTGAGTGGAGGCATCAGCGTAAGCGATGCAGCGAAGATCAAAGCATTCAGGCATCCCGATTTTTTTGGAGTGGACATTAACAGCCGTTTTGAAACCGAACCCGGTGTAAAAGATATGAGTAAAGTATTGCAGTTTAAGATGGCGTTGAAATAATAATAATGTTTTGAAGAAAAATGTTTTTTTTAATGAAAAATCCTCGCTATGATTGGCATCTCATGCTTTGATGTACGGTCAGACGAAAATTAATTACTTTAAGCAACCGGGTTGGTTGTTAAATGTCAATTTCCAGAAAAACAATAACTCTAAAAAAAATGAACTCAGAAAAATCATATTCTGCTCCTGACGAACAGGGCTACTATGGCCAATTTGGTGGTGCATTTATTCCTGAAATGTTGTACAGGAATGTTGAAGAACTGCGCTCAAAATATTTAGAACTCATTGCTGATATAGATTTTCAACGGGAGCTTAATTTATTGCTGCACGATTTTGCCGGACGACCTACACCTTTATATTTTGCCGAAAGACTGAGCAATCAGTATAATGCTAATATTTATCTGAAGCGGGAAGACCTTTGCCATACCGGTGCACATAAAATTAATAATACCATTGGCCAGTTGCTATTGGCGCAGCGAATGGGAAAGAAAAGAATCATTGCAGAAACTGGAGCAGGGCAACATGGAGTAGCTACAGCAACCGTATGTGCATTGAAGGGATTAGATTGTATTGTGTATATGGGCGAAAAAGATATGCAACGACAGGCGCCCAATGTAGCCCGAATGAAAATGCTGGGTGCAAAAGTCATTCCGGCAATCAGCGGCAGTAAAACATTGAAAGACGCCACGAATGAAGCCATTCGCGACTGGATCAATCATCCGGATGATACGCATTATATTATAGGTAGTGTAGTAGGCCCGCATCCGTATCCAGATATGGTGGCTCGTTTTCAAAGTGTCATTAGTAAAGAAATAAAAGAGCAGTTGAAAGAAAAAATCGGAACCGCATTTCCCGACTATGTAATAGCCTGTGTAGGTGGAGGCAGTAATGCAGCAGGAGCTTTTTATCATTTCTTAGATGAAGAAAATGTAAAACTGATTGCAGTAGAAGCTGCAGGCGAAGGTTTGAAAACGGGTAAGAGTGCCGCTACAACTGTGTTGGGCAAGCCGGGTATTTTGCATGGAAGTAAAAGTTTGTTGATGCAGACAGCGGATGGTCAGGTGGTGGAGCCGCATAGTATTTCTGCTGGTCTCGATTATCCGGGCATTGGCCCGCTACATGCACATTTATTTACCAATGGTCGGGCAAATTTTTTAAATGCTACCGACCGGGAAGCATTAAATGCTGCATTTGAATTAGCTAAACTGGAAGGTATTATACCTGCTTTGGAAAGTGCTCATGCATTGGCTGGTTTGAAAAAACTTTTTACAGAAATAAATGAGCATGCAAAAAAAAGAGAAACAGTAGTTGTTTGTTTAAGTGGGAGAGGAGATAAGGATTTAGAAACATATATGCAGCACATTTCCTGAATTGTAATTTGAATTATTTTTTATAAGAATGAACAGATTAGAAATTTTATTCAGCACAAAGAAGCATCATATTCTTAATGTATATGGCACGGCAGGCTTTCCAAAACTAAACAGTACACTGGAAATGATGCGTTCTTTACAGGAATGTGGTGCAGATATGATGGAGCTGGGTATGCCTTATAGCGATCCTTTGGCTGATGGTCCGGTTATTCAACATAGCAATGCTATTGCGCTATCAAATGGAATGACCATGCAAAAATTATTTGCGGTACTAAAAGATTTTAGAAAGGAAATTCATATTCCGGTGATACTGATGGGCTACCTCAATCCGGTTTTGCAATTTGGGTTTGAAAAATTCTGTGCGGCTGCTGCATCAGTGGGAATCGATGGATTGATAATTCCTGACCTGCCCGAATTTGAGTTTGAAAATGAGTATGGTACAATTATAAAAAAATACGGACTCAGTTTCTCATTTCTGGTAACTCCCGAAACCCCGGATGTAAGAGTAAAAAAATTAGACAGTCTGAGCTCCGGGTTTTTGTATGCAGTTTCAGCATCGGCTACCACAGGAGGCAACACTCATGTAAGCGATATAGCAAGCTATCTCAGCCGATTACAATTACTCAATCTGAAAAACCCTGTTTTGGTGGGGTTTGGCATAAAGGATAAAAATAGTTTTAATACTGCCTGCCGTTATGCGCAAGGAGCCATTATCGGTTCGGCCTATATAGCTGCCTTGGGAAAAAATGAAAATGTTAATGCAGCCACAAAATCTTTCCTTTCGTCAATAACCGGATAGAAGGTTTTTGGAATGTTAGGTTAATTTCTAAATTTGCATCTATGAAAAAAATAGTGTTTGTTTTATTATTGTTACCCGGGTTTTTGGCAGCCCAAACCGGCCAAAAAGGGTTTACAATCAATGGAAAGCTTTCAGGATTTGAAAACGGTACCGAAGTAAAACTGGTAAAGAATGGCGAGGGAACCGTATTGACTGACACAAAACTAAAGGATGGAAAATTTGTATTGAAAGGGAAAATTGCTGAGCCTACTTTATTTTATGTGTTAGTTGGCGATCAGGCTCCGGTAGAATTATATCTTGAAAATACAATCATCTCATTAAAAGGAAGTAAAACCAATCTTAAAAATGCAGAGATAAGTGGTTCAAAATCGCAAAAGGATTTTAAAGACTTTACAAAAGTATTTATTCCAATGGCAAAGGATTTAAATGCCTTAGCTGCTACCATCAATGGCACTTCACCCGGTTCAGTAAGAGATTCGTTAATATTAATTCATCAAGCTTCCGGCAATAAAATTCAAAATGAAATTGATAAGCTGATTCAGAAAAAACCAAAATCGGCTGTATTGCCATTTATATTAAGCGCTACTTATGGTTTTAATGAAGACCCAATATTGTTGGAAAATAGATTTAAAAAACTAGATGCCAGTGTGAGAAAAATGGAAATCAGTAAAACGCTTGTTGATTTTATTGCGGAAAGTAAAATTGGTGCGGTAGGCACTGATGCCATGGATTTTTCGCAGCCCGACACTTTGGGAAATATGGTTTCACTATCTTCTTTTAGGGGCAAATATGTGTTGCTTGATTTTTGGGCAAGCTGGTGCGGGCCTTGCCGCAATGAAAACCCAAATGTGGTGGCAAGTTTTAATAAATTTAAATCAAAGAATTTTACAGTCTTAGGTGTTTCACTTGACAGACCCGGTAAAAAAGATGCCTGGCTTGAGGCAATTAAAGAGGATGGACTTATCTGGAGCCAGCTTAGCGATTTGCAAGGATGGAATAATGCTGCGGCAAAACTTTATAAAGTAACCGGTATTCCACAAAATTTTTTGATTGACCCACAGGGGAAAATCATTGGCCGCAATCTTAGAGGACCGGAATTAGATGAAAAACTTTGTGAAGTATTGGGGTGCAATTAATAAAAAAATTAAAATTTAAAAACCTTCTGTTGATCTACAGGAGGTTTTTTTATGAAGCAATAATAAATGTCAATGAGCAAATTTTAATAAATCATCGTAACTTGACACTTGTAAACCTGAAATAATCCTTTTATGAAAATACTATTTGCAATTATCCTGCTCACCTGTTCTGTGAATGCTCCTTCACAAATTCTGAAAAGAATAAAAGACAAGGCTGTAAACAAAGCAAAAGAAAACACAGTTGACCGTGCTCGTAATGAGGCAAGAGAAGCCTATTACAAAAAAATGAATGATATAAGAGCTGAGTTTGATTCAAGCGATTTCGACTATGCGGTGCTGGTAAGCGACAACTCCGGATTGTTCAACTTAAAGGACAAAAGAGAATTAGGCAGCAAGTTTATGAATTTGAAAAGCATTGGCACCCAGCTATATCATAAAGACATTGATTTGAGCGATGAAGAAAAAGCTATTTTCAATTTGCATCAAGGTCAGTCATCGTATGCAATGGGTCGTTATGTATTTGCAGAAAAAAGATTTATTGCGGCACAAAACTATTTTGAAAATGGATATAATACCAGCCACCCGGGTTATATGAAAACGATATCCAGTGAAGGATTGCTGTATGCCACTATGGGTCGTTATCAGCAGGCCGAAAAATTTACCTTAAAAGCATTGGAATTGAGAGAAGCTGCTTTTGGAGATGCACACATGGAAGTGGCGGCTTCCATTAACAACTATGCGGTGTTGCATTATAATTTGGGGAAATATAATGAAGCTGAAAAAGAGTTTGAACAGTCATTACAGATCATAGAAAAAAATAAAAAGCAACAAGGTGTACAATATGCCATTGTATTAAATAATAAAGCCATGCTTTTTCAGGCACTGGGCAGATATGAGGAAGCTGCAAAACTATTGCAACAGGTAATTGCAATTGGCGAAGCATTAAAAAGTGATGTGAAGAATAGTAATAAATTCAGATTTATGTCAAACCTCGCATTGCTTTACCAGCAAATGGGGCGGTATAATGATGCTGAAGCAATTTATCAGCGAATGCAAAAAAGAATAACAGATCGCAACTCGGCTGATTATGCCAATGCATTGAATAATCTTGCTATTCTTTATTTAGTGATGAACAAGCAGGATAAGGTAGAAGAGATGCTTCAAAAAGCTGCTGATATTTACAAAAAAAGTTTTGGTGAAGAATCGCCTGCTTATGCAAAAGTAACCGGTGATTTGGGCAACTTTTACCGATTCAAAGCTCGTTATAATGAAGCATTGCCTTTGTTGAAGCAGGCATTACAAATCAGAGAAGAGGCATTGGGTATTGACCATCCACAATATGTACAATCTCAGGAAGATCTGGCTTTGCTTTACTGGAAAATGAATGATATCAGCAATGCTTATCCGCTGTATAAAATGGTAATGGAGAAAAGTCTGGATTTTGTAAATACTTTTTTCCCGCCCATGAGTGAGGTTGAAAAAGCAAAGTATTGGGATTTGCTCTCGCCACGGTTTCAAAGATTTTACAATTTTGCACTTGCTGTAGCAAAAGAAAATCCCACTGTTATTACAGACATGATTGAATTCAGATTTGCTACAAAAGGGATATTGCTAAGTGCAACAAGAAAGGTTACGCAATCAATACTCAACAGCGGGAACACTTCGCTTATTGCCGATTATAATTCCTGGATTGACAGTAAAGAAACATTGGCAAAACTATATGTATTTTCAAAAGATGAATTGCAGGAGCAGGGGCTCAATATTGATTCTTTGCAGAAAGCAGTGAATGCAACTGAAAAAAGATTATCTGAAAACTCTAAAACATTTGCCCAGTTTATGTTTTCAGAGAAAATAGAATTTGGCGAGGTGAAAGCAAAATTGAAAACCGATGAAGCACTAGTTGAAATCATCAGGCTAAGAAATTTTGATCAGGTTCTTACAGACAATATCCGTTACATAGCGTTTGTAATATCTAAAAATAATCAGCAGCCGGTTGTTGTACAACTGTCGCAGGGAAACGATATGGAAAGCAAGTATTTTAAAACCTATCGCAAATCCATGACCAACAGAATAAATGATGAACAATCCTATGCAAACTTTTGGGCACCCATAGATAACGAACTGGCAGGGAAAAAGAAAATATTTGTATCGGTAGATGGTATCTATAACCAAATAAGTTTAAACACACTGAAAAAGGCATCGGGTGATTTTCTAATTAATAAATATGATTTTGTATTGGTAGGCAATGGAAAAGATTTATTAAACACACAATCAAAATCTGTAGCTATAAAGAAAGCAACACTATTGGGCGATCCTGATTATGGTTCAGATAAAAATGTGCCTCCATTGCCTGCTACTAAGACGGAAGTGGATGGCATTACAAAAACTTTAAAATCTTCGGGCTATCAGGTTGCTGAGTTTGTACAAGACGATGCAAATGAAGCGAACCTGAAAGCCGCAAAAGAAGTTTCTATTTTACACATCGCTACGCATGGTTTCTTTTTTCCTGATGTGGATAAAGCAAGCTGGCCTATAGGTGTACATGCCGAAAATGCAAAAGACAATGTTTTATTGCGTTCCGGTCTCATGTTATCGGGTGCTGCTGCAGTCGATAAATTAAATCCCACGATGGATAGCACAAATAACGGGATCATTACATCTTATGAGGCCATGAATTTGGATTTGAACGGAACAAAACTGGTAGTGTTGAGTGCCTGTGAAACCGGATTGGGTGAAGTGAAAGCAGGAGAGGGCGTTTATGGATTGCAAAGAGCTTTTCTGATAGCAGGCGCTGATGCCATAGTCATGAGCCTGTGGAAGGTGGATGACGCGGCCACGCAACAGCTGATGAATAATTTTTATACAAATTGGATAAAAAATGCTGATAAGCAAAAAGCATTTAAACAAGCACAACTTCAGTTAATGTCAAAATATAAAGAGCCGTTTTACTGGGGCGCATTTGTAATGATGGATCAGTAATTTATTTTTTTCCCCAACGAAAACTGTCGTTTTCAATTCCTGCAAGATCAAGAACCCTGTCGGTAACAGTAGCTGCCACTTCCTCAATGGTTTGTGGTTTGCTGTAAAAGGATGGTGTGGCCGGACAAATAATTCCACCGGCCAATGTAATAGTTTCCATATTGCGAATATGAATCAGATTATAGGGCGTTTCTCTAACCACACAAATGAGTTTTCTTTTTTCTTTTAGCACAACATCTGCAGCTCTTGTAATTAAATCATTTGAAATGCCACCCGCAATACGCCCCAGTGTGCCCATGGAGCAGGGTACAATAATCATAGTATCATATTGACCCGAACCGGATGCAAATGGCGCAGAAAAATCATTTGATTCAAAATAATGAACCGGAAAATTTTTCCAGTCTTCCTGCTGCAATTCTGTTTTCCAAACTTCTTTTGCGTTGGTAGTCATGACTACAGAAATCTCTTTCCATTGATCTTTGCACGCTGATAATTTCTTCAAAATTCCATGGGCGTATATTGAACCACTGGCTCCGGTAATGGCTATTACAATTTTCTTTTGTGTCATGGTATTTTATGTGAACAAAGTAAATGTTATTTCGTGATTTTATTTCAATCGTTTGCATAAAGCAAGAAATTTGGCAGTAGAATTAATTCTATTGAGCACAATCAAGAAATATGGAATAATTGTAGTATTTGCCAAAATAATGACCAAAAATTTAATTTATTATTTGGTGGTATGACATTAATTGCGATATTAGCAGTGAATTTTCATAGGATAAGGTTTAATGGTTAATGGTTTTTGATTAGGGTCCCCCGGTTTTTACCGGGGGTTCTTTTTTTTACGAAGTTTTTCTATTTAATGCATAAAAAAAACCCCGCTTTTGTAAGCAGGGTCTTCCATAAAATCAAGCAATAATTTAAAAAGGTTTTGGAGCCAATTTTGGTGCTGTTTTTAATGGCTTTGTATTTTCATTTCCCAGGTTGTCAATAATCCAGTTTGTCATTTTGCTCCACAGATGAAATGAAGTGTTGTCCATCATACCCGAAATGCCATGGTTTTTATCAGGATAATATGCACTTTCAAAATCAACATTACTTTTAACCAATGCTTTTACCATTTGTACACTGTTTTGAAAATGTACATTATCATCAGCAGTACCATGTATCAGGAGGTACTTGCCTTTTATTCTGTCTGTAAAGTTGATAGGTGAGTTGTCGTCATATCCCTTAGCATTTTCCTGCGGTGTTCTCATATATCTTTCAGTATAGATGTTGTCATAAAACCGCCAGTTGGTAACCGGGGCTACTGATACAGCTGCACTAAAAGTTTCGCTGCCTTTTGTAATTGCCAATGCACTCATAAAACCACCATAGCTCCAGCCCCAGTGTCCAATATTGGCTTTATCTACATAAGGTAGTGTGCCCAGATATTTTGCAGCATCAATTTGATCTTCTATTTCATATTTGCCCAATTGCAGATAGGTTTTCTTTTTAAACTCTTCTCCACGATAGCCTGTGCCCGTATTATCTACGCTTACTACTATAAAGCCACGTTGTGCCAGCAGTTGGTGCCAGGAGCTTACAGCACCAAACCGGTTTGCTACTTGTTGCGATCCGGGTCCTCCGTAGTTGCAAAATAAAACAGGGTATTTTTTGGCAGGGTCAAAGTTTAATGGCTTTAGCATCCAGCCGTTTAATGTATCGCCTTTGCTATTGGGTACCCGAATGAATTCGGCTTTGCCATAGCTGTATTCATCCATTTTTACTTTCATCTTATTGCCTTCGTCCACCGTTTTTTCTTTTGACACATTTACGGTACCATTGTTATATTCAATACTATTTAATGTAATGGATTGAGGCGAATTGATGTCAGAACTAAAATCATAGAACTTGCTGAAATCTTTATTTAAACTAACCCTATGCCAGGCTTCACCCTCCGTAAGTTGACGGGTATTATTGCCATCAAAATCTGTAACAAAAAGATTGCGATCCATAGGTCTTGGATAAGCCTTTGTATAATATATCAACCGGTGTTTCTCATCTACACCATTTACTTCGGTAACTTCAAAATTACCATGGGTAACCTGTGTTTTTTTGGTGCCATCAAGGCTGTAGAGGTATAAATGGCGATAACCATTTTTTTCACTGGTAAACAAATAGCTTTTTCCATCTTTCAGCCACCACCAGTCGTCGTTTATTTCTATAAAATATTTATTTTTTTCTTCATATAAAGATTTACCGGCCCCGGTTTGTGCATTGGTAAGCAATAGTTTCAGGTCGTCCTGATGACGGTTCATCCAATAAACCACCAGTTCATTATCTGCCTGTGTCCATTTGATGCGAGGTATATAAATGTCGCCCTGCTCATAATTGGCCTTCACTTTTTTTCCTGTAGCAACATTATAAATATAAATATCTACTTTAGAATTGGCTTCACCGGCTTTGGGATATTTATAGCTGTATTGTTTGTTGTACTCATTGTCAAACATGGTGAACTCGTATTCTCTCACCTTACTTTCATCAAAACGATAATAAGCGATATAGCTGCCTTTGGGGCTCCAATCATAAGCCTGACTAAACTCAAACTCTTCTTCATAAACCCAATCGCAGTTGCCATTAATAATATGATTCCATTTACCATCGGTAGTAATAGCTTTTGTTTTTTTGGTAGCTAAATCATAGAGGTAAAGGTTGTTGTTCATTACATAAGCCAGTTTTTTTCCATCGGGAGAAAAACTGGGATGCAAGGCCTTATCTTTTGTGAGCTTAACTAGTTTTTTTGTATTATCATCATACAAATACAAAAATGCTTTGGACGATCGGCGATAAATGGGTTCATTCCCTTTTAGAAAGATTGCGATAGCAGGATTTTTATCGTTGTAAACAGTGCCTTCAGCACGTCCAAAAAGTTTACCGTTTTCATCCAACAGGCTGTCCGTTTTAAACTCGGGTTCATCATTACCCTCATTAAAGCCTGCCCATACCGGAGCCACTCTCAAAGAGCCTTTTTTGTAAATGTCTTCTAAAGAAATTTCTTTTTTCTGGGCAGTGCCTATAACGGGCAGCAGCAAAAACAGAAAGATAAATTTTCGCATAATGATATCTTTAATTTGAGGTAAATGTAGTACAAAGCCTATAATTTGGCTCGCCGTATAAATAAATGTTGAGATTAGATGAGAAAATATCTCTAAAATTCCTGTTTAAATGGGAATAAAAAAACTTGTATAATACGCTGCCTTTCATTTATTTTATTGCCATGAGATTTTTTGCTTCTATTTCGCTCAATTGTTTAATGCTTTTATTTTTCAATGCATGTACCACTGCTGTAAAAATTCCGGTAAACAGACAATCAACCGCTACTGCCTGCTATTTGGAAAATAGTTTTGATTTTTCCAAGCCTTTGCCTGTTCCATTGCACAAAGTTTTATTAGACAGTTCAATTTTTGAACGTTATAGTTTGAAAAGCCTCAATATCGCACAGGCATTTGGATTTCTTGATTTGCTGCTTCAAAACAATGAGGCTGCAAAGAAGTATGCTGCCAGCCCTAACTTGGAAAACAGGTTGCAAAAACTTGAATTTCGTGTTCGTTTGGATGAACAGATAAATCAGGCTTCACTTGAAGTATCATCAATGGCTGCCGAATTGGATTGCGAAGAAGAGCGTATCACACAGGTTGCTGATTATGTAAAGGCAAAAGAAAAGCAAAGAGAAACCAAGCTTACCGTAAGCGCTATTGTGGTAGGTGCAGCGGGTGGTATTGCTTCAGGTCTATTATCTACCAACGAAAAGGCAGGCAATGCCGGCGATTACGTGGGCATTGCTACAGGAATAGGAGAGGCCGCACTGGGTGTGATGATTCTTAGAAACAATATGACCGTTGAATTTAAACATCAGCGCAATGCATTGAGGGATATTTGGAATAATGTTGGACATTCCGAAATTTTTCCACCTGCAATCTGGTATTATCTTACTTATCGTGATCCTGCAAAGTATGAACTATCTCTTCGCGAGAAAATTATTGAACGATGGAAAAGCTATGGCCAGGTAAACGCAGGTGATGCGGTTGCAGAAAAAAAGTTTGCAGCTGTTTATTTGGGCGATCAGGGCATTTACAGCACCGATGATTTATACAACCGGGCCAAAATGTATGACCAGATAGAATCCTCAGTCAAAATTATTAAACAGGATCTTACAAGGCTTTCGAGTGAAAGTTTAAAGGAATAGCAGTTTACTACTCTTATTGAATTTTTGTCCTTTCTTTAATAATTGCCTTTAGTATATCCATATTGATATCAGCAATTTTTTTAAACTTGATACAATATCCGGTTATAGAAGCTTTCCCAATTTTAGCGCTGTAAGTTTTGGGCAAATAATTTTTATCCAAAATGCCCATAATATAAACGGAGATACCGGTACTATTGGCACTCAACCCTATTTGATAAAATTCTTTTTTTGAACCATCAGCATATTGTATATTATATGAACCGTATCCAATATTGGGGTTTGAAACTGTTTTTTGATCACTGTTTTTACCGTCAAGAAACCAAAGCTTTACATGTGGCAACCATTGTAAAATATTCTTGTGCAAAGAAAGTATCTCTCTCTGCTTAGGTTCAGGTATGCTTTGAATATAATTTTTTATTTGTTCTTTAATATTCATGAAAGGGACGGTCGTTTTAAGCTTAATAAATCCAATTTATATAACCAATATCGCTTTCCAAGTCTTGAATCTATTTCTCTGAAAATTTTGAATCCGATGCTTTCATAAATAAAACGTGCGGCATCCATCATCTCTGAAGTATGAAGCGCCATTTCTGTTTCATTGTTCTGTAAAGCCATGTCAATACATAATTGGGTTAGTTTTCTGCCTATGCCATTTCCGCCATAATGAGGGTCGACTGTTAAAAAACGAATATAACACCAAGTCTCTTCATAAATTTCGGTTGGATTTCCTTTTGGCACTAAAAACACCATTCCTATTATTTCATCATTTGACGACGTACAAACAAAGCATGTTGAATTTTTTAAAAGTTCAATATAGGTATTTTCATTTGATAAACTTTCGTACAACCTTTCCCAATTTTCCGGGGTCAATTGAGATTGAAATTGACTCCATGATTTCAATGAAAGTTTTTTTAATTTCTATAAATCGTTGATTGAACCATTTCTAAAAAATAAATTTATTAGATTTTCTTTGTTTCAGTCGCTATTAAAATACTATAATAAAATACAGGAGTAGCACTATGAAAATAAAAAGATCCGTCCATAATGCAACTTTTTCATTGATACCGGAATTCTTTTTTATTGCATGTTGAAATCCTGCGATGCCGTAATAAATGCCACTGGCAAATGCACTTACGATTCTCCAATCGGGTTTGAATAATGAAACAATTGCAACTAACCCGAAACAGATATTGGCAAAACCAAGTTCACGGAGGATGGGATAACTCTGCGGACTGTCAATATGGAAAATTTGTTTTGCCGTAAACTCGGGATTTTTTACTTGTTTGATACCTGCTA
>WBZL01000358.1_pt2 | contig 17579 bp, 12 predicted proteins | sample 5204291 | NCBI WGS metagenome assembly WBZL01 (sample SAMN12344345, study PRJNA552823) | activated sludge metagenome | biome: Activated sludge suspended growth; feature: Nitrification reactor; material: Wastewater; isolation source: activated sludge from nitrification reactor of wastewater...
GGCCTTCGATGTATTCCATCACCATATAGGCCAGCCCCTGATCTTCGGCCCAATCAAAAATCGTCACCACGTTGGGTGCCTGTAACCGCGCCATTTGCCGGGCTTTGCCCAACAACCGTTTGACCGCACTTTGCCCCAACGTCGGAGACAGCACCTTGATCGCAACCGGGCGATCTAAGCGTGTGTCATTCGCTTTGAAGACCGTACTCAAATCGCTTTCCCCTAATAATGTTTCGATCTGGTATCTATCGGAGAGCAATTGCCCTCGGAGACGGAGCGTGTCCCCGGCCTCCAAAGCAGATTGCGCCACCCGCACCGTGGGATAAATGGCAAACAAATCCAGAAAATTCGCGAGTTCGATGACTTTGTAATTGCTGGGGGACAACCCGGTGAGCGCCATCGGACGCCCCTCCCAATGGCGGCGTAAATCGATCAGCGCCCGTAACCCGGAGATATTCATCTGCGACACCCCGCTCAAGTCCGCGACCAGGCGCGGTAACCGTGCCCCGCCCGAATTGGAAGGAACTTCTTGCCCGGCCTGCAACAACACTTCGGAAACATGATTCTGATCGAATTCATCCGAGATTTGCAAGACCACGGATTCATTATTCGTCCCCCACTTGAGCGCAAACACTTTGACGGGTTCAAGATCAAAGGACAACCCCTCCTCGCCGATAAACACTTCGGTCGAGGTCGCGCCGCGCATCGTTTGTTGGTAGGTGAGCGTTTGATGCAAAATGTCCACCAACTCCTGATCGGTGGTGACGGGATCGTGGTGGGTCAGAATCATGCGTTTGACCTTTGCCTTGCGCGCCATATCCGCCCCAATCAAGGCCGAGCTATGCCCCCAGTCTTCGTACTTCACCAACGCATCCCGCAAAGAAAATTGGGCATCGAAGAATAAAATATCCGCCCCGGAGAAAAATTGAATATATGGACGAATACTGGCCTCGTCAATCTTTTTGTATTCTGCATCACTCGCATACACCACCACGGCTTCATTGCACTCAAAGCGGTATGCATACGCATCGCCTGGGTGGGGGAGTTTCATATTATTGAGACGCACATTCCCGATCTTGATCATCTCCCCCTCTGCAATTTGTCGATATTGCACATCCGCCTGGATCACTTCATAAGTCACCGGAAAATAAGGCGGCATCATTTGATTCTTCAACGTCATCTCAAAATCATGCACCCCTAAAATATGAATTTTATTCCCCGGTACATACAACGGCGTAAAAAACGGCAAGCCCTGAATATGATCCCAATGGAGGTGGCTCATCACAAGATACACCTCACCTTGCCCACGCCCACACGGCCCTTTCATTAACTCTCGCCCCAAAGCCCGAATCCCTGACCCCGCATCAATAATAAACGTTTTACCATCTGCCTGTATTTCCACACAAGACGTATTTCCCCCGGCTGTTCCTGAAATCACAGAAGGTAAAGTGTCCAAATAATCACGAATCGCCTGGGGGTCACTTAAATCTACGCCTCTGGCCCCTTGCAAGATCATCAGCATTTTTTCTCGAATCGCTTGTGGCGTAATCGGAGACGGAATAGAACCCCGCGCCCCCCAAATTTTCACCTTCATAACTGCCTCCAGTTAAGCAGGACCAATGCCATGAGAATATCCTTTGTAACAGCTCAATGAGGGGAACGTATCTCCCGAAAAAAAGGATGGGTAGGGGAAGTCTTTCCCCCGCCCATCCTTTTTTTCGGGGAGTTTTCTCTCTAAACCTGAGCAGTTATATTCATTATACATAAATGGCTCTCCCGTTTTGGGCGTGAAGTGTTCGAGATTTTGACGACTTCACAGAATTTTCGATAGAACCACACAAAATTATTGTCAACAATTCTACATGATTTTACAAGATGGTATGTAGAACTCTTCATTGCCAAAATGGTACAATGTGTCCAAAGTTCGCAAGTTTGGAATGTTATGGAAGACCACAAAAAATACCAACAGCTCCTCAGCCTCCGCCAGCAGATCAATTACCATAATTACCGGTACAACGTGCTGGATGATCCCATTATCAGCGATTACGAATACGATCAATTGCTGGTGGACCTCCGCGCCCTCGAAACCGCCCACCCGGACTGGATCACCCCCGATTCCCCCTCGCAGAGGGTCGGCGGAACCCCCGTGGATCGCTTTGAAAAAGTCCGCCACCCCGCCCCGATCCTCAGCCTGGGCAACGCGTTCAGCTTTGATGACATCCGGGCCTGGTTTGAACGAGTCGCCAGAGTGGACGAACGAGTCCTGACCACCAATTTTACCGTCGAACCCAAACTGGACGGTCTCTCTGTCGTCCTGCACTACAAAAATGGCCTGTTCGTTCAGGGCGCTACCCGCGGCGATGGTGAAATTGGCGAAGACATCACCTCCAACCTCCGCACGATCAAAGCTCTCCCCCTCAAAATCCCCGTTTCCGCCGCTGTGCCCACGCCCGCCCCCTCGGAAGGGGTTGGTCCCTCCCTCGTCGTGCGTGGCGAGGCCATGTTCTTCATCAAAGATTTCGAGGCGCTCAACAAACGCCTCGCCGAAGCCGGAGAAAAAACCTACCAAAACCCCCGCAACACTGCCGCCGGAACCCTGCGCCAGCTTGATCCCAGCCTGACCGCCTCCCGTCCGCTCACTTTGTTAGTGTATCAGATTGTCGCCAGCGAGGGGGATTTACCCAAAACCCAATGGGATACTCTGGAAACCTTGCGCGGCCTGGGCTTTCCTGTGCCCACGGCCTATGCCTGCCACACCCTCGAAGAAATCTTCGCGATTTTGGAAGAATGGACGATCAAACGCGAAACCCTGGATTATGAAATTGACGGCATGGTGATCAAAATCAACGATCATGCCCTCTTTCGCGATTTAGGTTTTGTAGGGAAAGACCCGCGAGGCGCCATTGCCTACAAATTTCCTGCCCAGGAAGTGACCACCACCCTGAACGACATCGGCGTGAACGTGGGCCGCACAGGGGTGTTGACGCCGTATGCGATCCTGGAACCGGTCGAAATCGGCGGGGTGATCGTCAAACAGGCGACCCTCCACAACTTCGACTATATCGCCGAAAAAGACATTCGCGTGGGGGATCGGGTGCGGATCAAACGGGCGGGGGAGGTGATCCCGTACGTGATCGGTCCGGTGCTCGCGGCCCGCCCAACCCCGTCCGAGCCGGGAATGGACGCGGTCGAACTGCCGGTCTTTGTTCCCCCCGTCAATTGTCCGGTGTGCGGTCAACCCGTCGAAAATCCCCCGGGGGAGGTGGCCTGGTATTGTGTCAACGCCGCTTGCCCGGAGCAGTTGGTTCGTAACGTGGAACATTTTGTCTCGCGTGGTGCGATGGACATTGTCGGGTTGGGGATTAAGATCGTTGAGCAATTGATTCAGGAAAAACTGGTTCTCGATGTGGCGGATTTGTTTTTGCTCACCCGCGAGCCATTGCTCACACTGGAAGGATTCGCAGAAAAGAAGGCGGACAATTTATTGGCGTCTATTGAAGCCTCCAAAGCGCAACCCCTGGGGCGGTTGATCAACGCGCTGGGGATTCGAGGCGTGGGCGCGGTGATGGCGAACGACTTGACGCGGTATTACCCGAATCTGGACGCCCTCACCGCGACAACGTTGGAAGAATTGCAAACGATTGAGGGGGTGGGGCCGAACACCGCGCTGGCGATTGTGGATTGGTTTGCCCGCCCGCGCAACCGGGAACTGATCGCGAAACTGAAGGCCGCGGGCGTCTGGCCGGTCGCTGAAACCCGGACGGTGGGGGCGCAACCCCTGGCCGGGTTGACGTTTGTCATCACCGGGACGTTGCCCACGATGAGCCGCGAAGATGCGACGGCCCTCATCGAAACGCACGGGGGTAAAGTGACGGGTTCGGTGAGTAAAAAGACAAATTATTTGCTGGCTGGCGAAAACGCCGGGTCGAAGTTGACCAAAGCGCAGGAACTCAACGTCCCCGTTTTGGGGGAAGAGCAATTGAGGGCGTTGCTTGCCTGACATTCAAGCCCTTTTTTTCGTTCGGTTCAACCCCAATGGAATACGCCCAAATCATTCCCCTCCCCGTCAAATTGGCGGGGAGGATTGTTATTCTCGCTAGGTGGCTGGCCTGCCAAAGTATCCCTGGCCGATCAGCTTTCTCCCTTACGCCTCTCAAAAAATATGAGGTGAGACGCAGTGTAGTGCATGGTGAAAAGAACCTGAGAGTTTTTCTTTTGCAATGAGAGTTCATTAAGATTAGGGGTTTATCGCTTGAAATATTAAAAAGGATTGTATAGACTATGAGGACAAATTTGGTTCCTCTGGAGTAAAGGCAATGTCAGCAGAATCTTCTTCACCCGGTCAAAGCAAAGCAAAAAAAGCTCAAAAAATTGAGACCATTGTCTCCCGGCGCAACCAGCCGTTGCGGCGCATCTGGCGGTTTATTCGTGCGACCTGGATTTGGTTCACGCTCCTCATCATCCTGATCGCCGCCCTCAGCGACCGGGAAGTGTTAAACGCGGTATTGCTCGTCGGTCAAACTGTCGGTCAGGTCCTTTTACTCCTCTCGTTTGCCATTTTACAATTCGTTGCCATTTTTTGGTTTATGGCCCGGTCAAAAACCGAAGTCATCAAACCGGAAGACCCCAAATCGCTGACATTTGATGATTATAAAGGCCAACCCCAACTCCTGAAACTGGTGCGCCAATGGATTACTCTGCTCTCCGACCGGACAAAATTCCAGGATATGGGCGGGCGCTTCGTCACAGGGATTTTGTTGTATGGCCCGCCAGGAACGGGAAAAACCTATTTAGCGAAAGCGATGGCAGGGGAAGCGGGCGTTGCCTTTATCTCGATTGAAGGGTCGGGGTTTCGGGCGATGTTCTTTGGGGTGGATGTGCTCAAAATGATCGCTTTCATTAACAAAGCGCGAAAACTGGCCCGCGAATATGGCGCCTGTATCGCTTACATTGACGAGATCGACTCAGTGGGCCAATCGCGCGGCGGGGTGATGGGCGGCCAAACGGGCATGGGCATGGGGCGTGGGGGTATGTTCGGGGGGATGGGCGGCGGCACGGGCGCACTGACCCGGTTGCTCTACGAAATGGACGGCGTGGATGAGAAGACCCGCTGGGAGAAAATTCAGGGGTGGTACTACAAGCGCATCCTAAAACAAGACCCGCCGCAACGCGACTGGAACGTCCTTTTCATGGGATCAACCAACCGACCCGATGTCCTCGACCCCGCGCTGACCCGCCCCGGGCGCTTTGACCGCTCGATTGAGGTTTCCTTCCCCGACCGGACAGGACGCCGTTCGATTGTGGAATACTACCTCAAACGCATTAAACACGATGAGTCGGTGGATGTCGAAGCCATCGTCGCGGATACCCCCGGTTATACCCCTGCACAAATTATGGCCGCCATCACCAAAGATGCGGTGCGGATGGCTATTTTCGATGATCGGAATAGGGTGAGCCAGCGCGATATTGATTTGGCTTTTGCAGAACAAGCTTCCGGGTTGGAAAACCCTATCGAAGAACTCGATCCTCAACAGCGTGAACAAATCGCTTACCACGAAGCGGGACATGCCCTCTCGATTTATTATCTGTTCCCGGATCGACGGCTTGTTCGGGCGACCATTATTCGACGCTCTGGTTCCTTGGGCCATGTCCGCAGTGTGGAAAACATCGAAAAATATGCCCGCTTACTCAGTGAATACGTGCGCCAGATCATGGTCAGCATGGCAGGTGATATTTCTGCAAAGATATGGTTCAAAGAACCCTGGACAGGTGCCGCTGGTGGCATGGGAAGTGATTATGATCACGTAAGGAACCTGTTGTTCCGTTTGGGTGAATACGGTTATTTCGGCCCTCCTGTCGATAATCCGATGTCGTTGTATCAACAAGAGATGAAAAGCTTTTGGAAAGATGCAGAGTCGAAAACTGAAAAACTTCTCCGCGACCATTGGGCTGAAGTGGATGCGATTGCACAGGCTCTGTTGGATAACGATGATCTTTCAGGCCAGGAAATTGTCCGCATTATTAAAGAAGTTTCTGGGCGAAACGGTCACCATCCCGAAGAAGCCAGGCAGGTTGTCCTGGATGCAGTCGCCGAAAAAGTTCCCGAAACCGTTTAAGCCACAGGCTTGTTTTTCGTCTCTTCCACTCAAAGGGCAGGCAATACGCCTGCCCTTTTTGTTTGCATGATCAAACCCAGGTGTGGGATAATTTGGACATCCCATGTCCCAAAGGAGTCCCGATGAACCCTGAAGATCTCTTCCCCTGGTTGGTAGGTGGTGGCACCTTTCTCACGGTCATTACTGTGGTTCTTTCCGTTTGTTGTTCGATAGTCCTCCCCTTGGGGATTTTTGGGGGCATTGGCTATTACATTTACAAACGTTCCCAACAGGCCAAAGTTGTCCAACAGGCCGCGCAATCCTGGCTGACCACACAAGGGCAAGTTGTCCTCTCGCGAGTGGAAGTCTCTGGCGGAGACACGACCTCCGTTCAACCCCGCGTCGCATACCAATATCAAGTCGGCGCGCAGGTGTATCAAAGCGAAGTCATCCGCGCGGGGTCACAATTTTTCAGTATGACCACCAGTCGTCAGGCATATGACACCGTAGATCGATACCCTGTTGGCGCAACCGTCACCGTCTACTACAATCCTGCCAATCCCGCAGAAGCGGCGTTGGAGCGATAGCGAGTTTGTCAGGGATGGATAGGCGTTCAGCGCGACCCGCCCGTTAGCCAATCCCGGTCAACCGAGATGTAAACGTGATTTACTGCCTCCTCCAATCCTCCTCTGCCCATCTCGACCTCTCGACCGGGCAGGTCCCTTTAGAATTGCTGACACCCGCGGAGCAGAAATATTTTGAGCAGTTAAAGGCGGAAAAACGTCGCCACGATTGGTTGTTGGGGCGGTGGACCGGCAAACGATTGATGCAGGCGGTGATCGGTAAGGGTATCCCGTTGAATGCGATTGAGATTTTACCTGCCGAGGATGGCGCACCGATGGTCAGGGTTCAGGCTTCTCAGGGCAGGGGTCCGTGGATGCTTTCGATCAGCCACTCGCATGATTGTGGGTTTTGTGGGGGAGTAGAGGGGGATGTTCCGCTTGGGGTGGATATTGAACGGGTGGAGGCGCGGACGGAGGGGTTTGCGCGGGATTATTTCGTTGGGGAGGAGCTTGCGCTTGTCGAAACGACGCCCCGCGAGGGCCGGGATGGGATAGTTACGGCGATTTGGAGTGCGAAAGAGGCGGCGTTGAAGGCGATCCGGGTGGGGTTATTGTTGGACACGTCCGCGGTGACCTGTTTGCCACAGGGAAATGGCCTGGATTGGTCACCCCTTACGATTACGTGGAATGCGCTTAAGTTGAAAAGAGCGGCCCCCGCGCTGACAGGGTGGTGGCGGAGACAAGGCGATTTTGTTTTAACACTTGCCATCGGTCAAAATGGAAGTGCTCATGCGATTTACGAAGTATTCTAAAAATCTAGCCGAACGCATCGGCCACTGAACGATATCCCCTGATGGCCTTCCCGCGGATGGCTCCCTGTTTTAGCCCGAAAGCCCCTTTAACCACATCATCGCCTTCTCGTAATCAAAAAAAATGGACACCGAATACCCATTGTTCCGGCACACCGTTTCGTAGAATTTGAGATTATGAAGAAATTCTTTCGGCACGACGAGGGCCATTTTGAATTTATGGGAAATTCCCAACTCCATGTAGCGTTTGGGCAGGTTGTAAATGTCGAGGGTGGAAAGCGCATCCCCATTTAGCCCGCGATGATCCAGCATTCCAAAGAGCAGACCGTGTTTTTTGATCAGCGTCGCACCTTCGTTGCGCATGATTGTTGCCGACGTGATGTCGAGTATCCCCACAGTTTTTACATACAGCGTTTTTTCGGAAATATCTACCGTCATTTCCCAGGTTAACATGAATAAACTCCTTCGAGAATGAACGTTAGGTACCTATTTCAAAATGTAATACGTCGTCTTGCGATCTCCTACCTTGATCAACACCCCCCTCTGCACCAACTCCACCAAATCCCGCCGCAACGTCTCCGGACTGACGTTGGGACACAACTCCTGAAATGCACTATTCGTAATCCGCCCGGACGCCGCCAAATGCCGGAGGGCGGTCTGCTGGCGGTCGTTCAAATTCAACGCCTGATAACGGGTCAAATCCGGCAGAGTCCCCTGGATGACCTGCGCCGTCTCCCCCATCAACGTCACCCGAAACGTGCCCGCGTTCTCCTCAAACTTCGGGTGCGGCAGGCCCTGACTCTGCATCGCCGCCACCACCCGGTCCAACCCATAGCCCAACCGCTCAATAAACCCCATATCCGACAACACCTGCACCATCACCGGATTGCGCGAAAAACGCGCCTCCAGCAAATTCTCCAATGTCACCGGCCCTGGCAGGTTCCCCGGCGAATGCACCTCCAACCGGTTCGAGAACAAATGCACATGCACACTATCCCCTTGGGCGTTGTAATCCCGATGTGCCAGCGCATTCACCAGCAATTCCCGCACCGCTTCCGGGGGATATTCCAACACCTCTTGCCGGGTCAACCCCACCAACCGCACCACACTCCGCATTTCCTCCCGCACAAACTGTTCCGCGCGGCGCAACTGTTGCGGCAACGTCCCCCCGATTTCCTGTTTCGTAAAATAATCGGCAAAGGTCGCCCCGGAAAACCGCACCGCCAACACCATCGCATTCGGTAACCAGCGTTGGGGCTGTTTCCCGAACAACAACAACGCCCCGAACGTCGGCGTGTACCCCTTTCGCGCGGGGTCGCCATGCCCATTCGTCGTGGGCACCAGACATCCGCGCCGGAGCAGAACCTCGTACGGGTTATCCAACCCTGTCAGTTGTACCGTTTCGACATACGCTCCCACCTGTTCCGGGTCCAGATCATCCACCGTCGCATCCGGGTGAACCCGTGACTCAAAATGAATAATCCCCCGTTCGATCAACAACTGCCGCAGTTTTCGGGCGGGCATCGGCCCGGTGTACCGCCCCTCCCGCGCCAGATATCGCCCATCCAAACAATACACATGCGGAAGCCCCCACGGAATGATCACTTTAATGATCGAGACCCCCTCCACTTGATGCACTTCCGGGAGCGGCAACACCAACGGCGGATCAATCATCACCGCCGCCTGGAATACCCGATCCACCCCCTCCGGCACATTCTGCACCCCCTGAATCCTGGCCGAACGGGGTGCAATCCCCAACAAAATCACCCCCCCCGAACGCCCAGCCAACGGCTCCGTGTTCGCCATCCCCACCATGATCTCCGCCAGATTACTCGTCGAAACACTCTCTGGAAACCAATGCAAAGTAGACCCCATGCCTTGTTCGAGTAAGGCAGGAATGGAAGTGGCAAGAGAAGCAAGGGAGGACATGGGAAAGAGGAAGGATGAAGGCGGAAGGATGAATTTTCATTCCTTCCGCCTTCATCCTTTAGTACGTTGCTGGAATGGCCGCGTCGGGGGGCACTTCGCGGGGTTGGGCGGGGGCGCGTTTGGCGCGGGTGGCGGGCGGTTTCGGCTGTTGGGGAATCAAGGCCAGTTCTAACACCTGATCCATGTGTTCCACCGGCATAATCCGCACATCGGTCCGCACCCGTTTGGGCAGGTCGATCAAATCCTTCAGATTCAACTTGGGGATGAGCACCTTCTTCACCCCCGCGCGGTGCGCCGCCATGATCTTTTCCCGTACCCCGCCGACGGGCAGAACCCGCCCGCGCAGGGTAATTTCCCCGGTCATCGCCACCTCCCGCCGGATGGGCAGATGTGTAAAGGCGGAGATCAGCGCGGTCGCGATCGTAATGCCCGCGCTGGGGCCATCTTTCGGAATGGACCCCTCTGGGATGTGGATGTGAATGTCTGTGTTTTCAAAGTCTTCAGACTTGAGTTTCAGTTGTTCCGCGCGGGATTTCAGGTACGAAAACGCGGCCTGTGCCGATTCTTGCATCACCTCGCCCACCTGCCCGGTGATTTGCATATTCCCTTTTCCGTCCACCAGCGCGACCTCGACGGGCATAATATCCCCGCCATTTTCCGTCCACGCGAGCGCGGTGGCAATCCCGATTTCATCTTCCCGTTCCGCCTCTGCGTTGAAAAATTGGGGCGGCCCCAGCAGTTTTTCAATCGCCTGGCTGTGGATGCGGCTGGAGTAGCGTTTCCGTTCTGCTTTGGCACGGGCGACCTTTCGGCACACCCGTCCGATTTCCCGCTCCATGTTCCGTACCCCGGCTTCGTAGGTGTACTCTCGCACAATCCGTTGTAACGCCTGGGTGCTGAACACGATATCTTCCTCATTCAAGCCATTCTCGTCCAACTGGCGGGGAATCAGGAACCGCCGGGCGATCTCGATCTTTTCGTCTTCGATATACCCGTCGAACTCGATCACTTCCATCCGGTCGAGCAAGGGCGAAGGAATCCGCCCGATGTAATTGGCGGTGGTGATGAACATGATCTTGGACAAATCGTAAGGGATTTCCAAATAGTGGTCGGAAAACGCAAAATTTTGTTCGGGGTCCAGCACTTCGAGCAACGCCGATGCCGGATCGCCACGATAGTCGGAACTGATTTTGTCTATCTCATCGAGCATGAACAGGGGATTGATCGTTTCCGCGCGGCGCATGGTTTGCAGAATCCGTCCGGGCAGGGCACCGATGTACGTGCGCCGGTGTCCGCGGATTTCCGCCTCGTCTCGCACTCCGCCCAACGAGAGGCGCACAAACTTCCGTCCGAGGGCCTCCGCGATGGAGCGCCCTAACGACGTTTTCCCCGTCCCCGGTGGGCCGGAGAAACAAAGAATGGGTTGGCGTTGTTTTTTGGGTTTGAGACTCCGCACCGCGATGTATTCGAGGATGCGTTCTTTTACCTTTGGCAGGCCGTAATGGTATTGATCGAGCACCTGAGAGGCATGGCGCACATCGAGATTGTCATCGGTGGCCTGTGTCCAGGGAAGTTCGAGAATCGTGTCAATGTAGGTGCGGAGGATGCCCGTTTCCGGCGACATCGGGGGGAGCTGAGCCAGGCGCGAAACTTCTTTGAGCGCCCGAACCTGAACTTCTTCAGGGAGCGGTGCCCCCTCGATCCGGGTGCGTAAGTCGGCAATTTCCTGGTTCCAGGTATCGCCTTCGCCCAACTCCGTCTGAATGGCACGGATTTGTTCGCGCAGGTAAAGTTCGCGTTGAGATTTGTCCACCTCGTTTTGGATACGCTCGTGAATCTGGTTTTCCAGTTCCAGCACGTCCAATTCGCGGGCAAGGAAGTTGCTAACGAGTTGTAACCGTTTGACCGGGTCAAGCTCGGTCAGGATTTGATGCCGGTCGCGGATCGCGAGCGATAGCGCGGTGGCGATCATGTCCGCCAACCAACCGGGATCGTCAATGTTGAGGGCGAACAGGTGCGCTTCTTCGGGGATGGAGCGGCTCAGTTGGGTACAGCGTTCGAACAGGTCGAGGGCGGTCCGCATGAGGGCTTCAGTCTCCCGCGTCAGGACGAAGGGTTCTTCGATGGGGCGGGCGCGGGCGAACAAGTAGGGTTCAGTGCGAATAAATTCAAGGATTTCCACTCGTCGTCGTCCCTGCACCAGCGCCGAACTGGACCCGTCCGGCATACTGAGCAGGCGTCCAACCGCCATTTCCACGCCGATGGGGATGAAGTCTTCAGGGCCGGGATCGTCTACGTCCGGGTTGCTTTGCGTGAGGGCGATGACGGTTTGATGCCCTTCTTGGGCGACTTCAATCGCCATGAGCGAAATTTCCCGCCCGATAAATAGAGGAGAGACCATGCGTGGAAACACAACAATGTCCCGCAGGGGCAGAACAGGGCATTCAATAATGCCTGTGCCGTCGGGAATTGCGTCGGGGATGTCGTATAGTTCTTCGGTGCGGCGATGTAACATTTCGCCGAATTCAAAATCTTCGTCTTCGTCGTCTTCGTCGTCGAGATACCAGTCTTCGAAATTATTCTTCATCATATTCTCCAGAAACGGTTCACTTGGGAACTCCAGGAACACTACAATTCAGGTAGAGGCTTCCTATGAGTCCACCCTGGTTCCGATTGAGGTAGTTTATCACACTTAATCTATTGATAAAGATATCCTGGGGATTTGATATGGAATCAAATGAAGATTAAATACTTGAATTTGAAGGGGATTTGTATCTCCTCACGAGGCGTAAAAAGTCCCCAAAACAGGGTGAAAGGGATGAATTCTACTCGTTTTCTGCGCCTAAAATTGTCCGCGCCTCTCCCGCGACGAAGACACTGCCCGTGACCAGAATCACCCCGTGGGCGGGCACGATTTGTTGTGCTTTTACCAGCGCGGCGCGGATGTTTGGGGCGAACTGGTGCGCGTAGCCAGCGTCCCGCGCGAGGGCGGCAAGGGACTCAGCGGGCATGGCGCGGGCGTGGGTGGATTGGGTGGCGATCAGGATCGGCATCGCGTGGTTTTCGGAGCGTTCCGAAGTGTTTGAATGGCTTAATTCGAGGAGCATTTCGCGGACGTTTTTATCGCCAGAAACGCCAAAGACGATGACCAGCGGACGGGCAGGGAAATATTGATCGAGCGTTTCCCGCAGACGGTGGGCGGAATCCTGGTTGTGGGCGGCGTCGAGGATGATCGGGACAGGCCCCCGCGCGAGGATTTCAAACCGCCCCGGCCAGATCGTGTTCGCGAACCCCGCGCGGACGGCGTCGGCGGGCAGGCTCAGGCCATTTTCCCCGGCCACGCGGAGGGCGGCGTACGCGGTTGTGGCATTTTCCACCTGATGCGGCCCTAATAAGGGAATGTGCAGGTCCACGGGCGGTTCGTTTCGATAAATAACCTGAAAAGATTGTCCATTTAATGAACTGGCGCGCGGGGTGAAGGTGATTTCATCTCCCACCTGCACCAACGGGGCGTGCCGTTGACGGGCGACCGCGTGGATCACCTCCCGGGCTGGGGCGGGTTGCACGGAACTGATCACCGGGCGACCTTCTTTAATGATCCCTGCTTTTTCTCCTGCGATTTCGGCGAGGGTGGTGCCGAGGATCGGGACGTGATCCAGCGAGATGGTGGTGATGACACTCACGAGGGGGTGAACGACGTTCGTGGCATCGAGCCGTCCGCCCAGGCCGACCTCGATCACAGCGGCAGTGCAGTGTTGTTGGGCGAAGTACCAGAAGGCGAGTGCGGCTTCAATTTCAAAGGAGGTGATGTTGGGGATGGCCTCAACATGCGGTTGGACTGCTTCGACGAGTGCGGCAAAGTCTGCGAGGGGCATGGGGACGCGGTTAATTTGGAACCGTTCGGTGTACGTTTCCAGGTGCGGGGAGGTGTACAGCCCGGTGCGGTATCCCGCGGTTTGCAGGGCACTGGCGCAGAAGGCGGCGGTCGAACCTTTGCCTTTTGTCCCGGCAATGTGAATCACTGGATAAGCGAGGTGCGGATTACCCAGAGAAGTCATCAGCGCGTGAACTCGGCGCAGGTCGAAGTTTTCGGGGGCGAGATTGGCGGCGTGGGTTTTGCTGTGATCGGTGAATTGGTTGAGGTATGCGAGTGCGGAATCGTAAGTTAGGGTCATGGTTGAGCGTGGTAACTTAGATGAGAGATTGTGAAAAAAACCATTATAGCGTGATTTATTCCCCAATTGGGTAAAGGTTCCCTCCTTGCCAGTGCTTTTCTTCCGCGATATGATGGTTTTTTGTGGTTCGGAACACCTTACGAGCATATAAAAAGGATCGGGAGCTTGTCTTCACCCGAAACAGAGGGCCCTTATTTTGTTGTAACCCCTGCCTGCGCCGATCCGAGTACCGAAGTGACGGTCGAAGGGTTTAATTTTGAACCGAACACAACCGGTCCGCTGAACTTCATTCCGCCCAGCGGCGTGTCCCTACAAATGGGCACCATCACAACGGACGCGGAAGGCCACTTTAACCTCACGGTTAAACTCCCCAAACGCCCCGACACGGTCGCCCAGGAAATTCGCGCCATCACCCGCCGTAACGTCGGCGCTCCTCATTTCAGCACCAATGCCATTGAGACGTGGAGCAAAATCGTTGAAACGGTCTTTTTGGCCTTGCTGGCTACAACCATCGGCGTGTTGGTCGCGGTGCCTGCCAGTTTTCTAGCCGCGCGCAACATCATGGCCCCCATCACAAGTCCATTCACAAGCGTGGCCCTCTCCATTCTTACTTTGCCTATCGGGGTGGCCGCGGGATGGTGGGGGGCGAAACAGATGGGCGCGGCGAGTGGCCTGCTGACGCAAAATATAACAACCGCCCTCGTAGGCTTGATCGTCGCACCGGTGCTCATGTGGTTCGCTTTTCGTTGGGCTTTGCCACCGGTGGAAGATACCCGCCCCGGGTTGGGCTTACGGATTGCGCGCCTGGTGGTTTTGGTCATTTCCGCTTTGTTGGGGATTCTCTTTCTCTTCTTATTGTCCAGCCTGTCAATGACCGTTGGAAATATGCTGATCGAACCCCTCGGATCGCTCGCCTTTCTCGGCAAATTTCTTGCCAGTTTGGGTGATATCCTCGGTTCCAGCGTTCCCTTAATCGTTGCGCTAGCCGGCGCGGGGGTGTTGGGAAGCGTTGCTGGTCGACTGGGTCAGTGGATTGTGGAGCACACGTCCACGCTAGTGAACCGTGGCTTAAATCTAATTCTCGGTGCGGCGGGAGGCGCTACCCTCTTTGCCTTACTGGGGGCAGGCCTCGACTGGTTGTACGAATTTAATAATCTGACCTACACCTTCACCATTCCCGCCATTGTCGGCGCTGTGGTGGGGGTCGTCACCGCGGCAGTTCTTTCCCGCAATGCCACCCTGCCGATCGGGTTCACCATTTATATGATCACCCGGACGATCTTCAATGCCTTGCGCTCGATAGAATCGCTCGTCATGGCGATCATCTTCGTGGTCTGGGTCGGGATTGGCCCGTTTGCAGGTGTCCTGGCGTTAGCCCTGCATACCATCGCCTCCAATGCCAAACTCTACTCCGAACAGGTTGAAGGGATCATGGCTGGCCCCCTGGAAGCCGTCACCTCGACCGGGGCGAACCGCTTACAAACCATTATCTACGCCGTCATTCCGCAGATCATCCCACCCTACATTTCCTATACGATGTATCGTTGGGACATCAACGTCCGTATGTCCACCATCATCGGGTTCGCGGGCGGGGGTGGGATCGGCTTTCTCCTGCTCCAAAACATCAACCTGCTCAACTACCGCGCGGCCAGCACCCAGATGCTCGCCATTGCGATTGTTGTCGCGACCATGGATTACATCAGTTCCACGCTTCGGGAACGCGTTATCTAAGCAACAGGGTGACGATAATCGTCATCTTCTGAAAAAGCCCGATGGACCTTCCACCGGGCTTTTTCATTAGACGTTCATTTTCCCGTGATAAAATCGCCGCCATGTTCCGAAAATTTATCCGCAAACTGGCAAAGTGGCTGTTAATCCTGATTGCCGCGGGGGTGCTTTTCCTCGTTCTGCCATACTGGCTCGCGCGGGGGTACGCCCAACCCAAACTCAGCACCGTAGACGCCGCCCCGTCGCGTCCGGTCGCCATTGTCTTCGGCGCAGGTCTGACCCGCTCGGGGACCGCCTCCGCCGTCCTTCGGGATCGTATCCGCACTGCCGCCAACCTGTATTTCGCCGGAAAAGTAGACGTTTTGCTCATGAGTGGCGACAATAGCGAAATCTACTACGACGAACCGACCGCCATGAAAGAATACGCCCTCACCCTGGGAATTCCCGAAGAAGACATCGTCCTGGATTTCGCGGGGCGGCGTACCTACGACACCTGTTACCGTGCCCGTGCCATTTTTGGCGTCACCGAAGCGCTTCTCGTGACCCAAGCCTATCACCTGCCTCGCGCGTTGTTCACCTGCAATATGCTCGGCGTCCGCGCCGAGGGTGTCCCCGCCGAAGAAAGTCGCTACTGGCGCGGCGCCCTGCAATATTGGACCATGCGCGAATATCCTGCAACAGCCGCCGCTTTTTGGGACGTGTTTGTTGCCCGTCCCCAACCCATTTTGGGCGCTCCCGAACCGATTGAAGCACAATGACGAAATTTTCACTCGCGGGCATGTGGATGACTTTTTTATTCACCCGTGAGACATTCTACAACCCTATCTTTCAGGAACCAATATGAACCGCGACCAAGCCTTTGCCCTCGTCAATGAATATGTCAAAAACATCAGCCTTGTCCGCCACATGCTGGCCGTGGAAGCCGCCATGCGCTTCTACAGTGAAAAGCTCGACCCCGAAAACGTTGAAACCTGGGGTTTGGCCGGACTGCTTCACGATTATGACTGGGAAATCCACCCCACGCTTGACCAACACCCCCAAGACGGGGCACCCCTCCTGCGCGAGTTGGGCGTCTCGGACGAGATCATCCGCGCCATCCTTAGCCACGCTGATCATTTGCAAGGCGAATTTCCCCGGCTGTCACCGATGGAAAAAGCTTTGTGTGCCTGCGACGAAATTACCGGGTTGATTACCGCCACAGCCCTCGTGCGCCCCTCTCGCTCGATTTTGGATATGGAAGCGAGTTCGGTGAAGAAAAAGTGGAAAGATAAGGCCTTCGCGGCGGGCGCAAATCGGGAGGAGATCGTTCACGGGGCGGCGGAGTTCGGCGTGGAATTGTGGGAACACGTCGGGAATGTGATTACGGCCATGCGCCGGATCGCGCCCGAGCTGGGGTTGGTCGGGAACGTACCGGGGTGATGGGATGATTCTCCGCGAGGAGGGCGGCCGAACGATTGAATTCCTCACTTTTGAATTGAAAAAATCCCTGGCAAAGGCCAGGGATTTTTGTGTTTTACGGTTCCAGTTGCACTTCCACGCTTGCGAGGTGGACGTTTCCCTCGAACACCACGCTCGGGTCGCGGACCACGATCCGGCCTGGGCCAGCCGCGCCGAGGGTGTACGGGACATCTACCACGAACGGGCCGGGCATCCCCAGATCGGGGGCGGTTACGGTGACGGGGGATGATCCGATCACATTTCCGTCTACGTCCAGCACTTCAACCATCAAATGTTGTTCAAAACTGGCAAGCGCAAACCCCTCGACGTGGGCCACCCCACCGCTCACTGTGCTACCCAACGTGGGCGTGTAGATGTTGATCCGTTCGCTGAAATCCGTCACGGGGCGAATGTCCACCGGGCCGGATTCGGTCAGGGTGACGCCAACGGACGAGAAGTGGGTGATTCCGCCATCGCGGGCGCTGGTGGCGTACACCTGGATAAACGCCTGCCGTTCACCGCTGATCGAGAAGGGGATATCCACGGCAAACGGGCCGCGTTGCCCCATCTCGCTTTGAATGATGGTGGGGGTGAGCGCAAGTTCACTGCCATCATCGAGGACGATCCGTACAACAAGATGTTGCTCGAAGGTTGAGACAGCCATGCCGGTGAGGTGAAGCGGGCTGGTGAGGCGGGAGCCGGGGCCGGGTTCGAGGATCAAAATGGTTTCTTCAGGGTCGGGTGTGAACGCGGCTGGGGCAGTGGGGGGGACGGGGGTTTCGCTTGGGAGCGGTAGGGCGGTGGGGGTGGGCAGGGTGGGGGAAGGAATCGGGAGGATTTCCG
>WBZL01002569.1_pt1 | contig 17571 bp, 15 predicted proteins | sample 5204291 | NCBI WGS metagenome assembly WBZL01 (sample SAMN12344345, study PRJNA552823) | activated sludge metagenome | biome: Activated sludge suspended growth; feature: Nitrification reactor; material: Wastewater; isolation source: activated sludge from nitrification reactor of wastewater...
AAGATTATGTGGGGTGCCAAGGCACCAGGGGCAAAAATCACTTAAAAGATTTACGCCTTGAGCCAGATGGGTGACTGGTGCGAAGCGATTTGCTTCCGACGCCAAAGAAAATGATAAAACAGGTGCGATGTTCGTAATAACGATGGGGTTTTACTATAAATGCTGTTTAGTAGCAGGGTATTATTTACCCGATTGACAGAGGCAGGCTAATGGGTGACCCCTTTAATTTGTTTCAACGCTGACGGCCCTTAGTGACGACCAGCAAACTAAGGAGTGAAATCTTGATATTCACAGCAATCAATGGAGTCCGACCCCATTGATTCACCCTTGCGCTCGAATGCTGGTGCAAGCGCTGCTTCAATATCGGGCCACGGTAGTCGATTTGCCAATACCGCCAAGGGATGGTGCAGATCGATCATCTGGTCGAGGCGAGCACGGAAAAAATCATCAGTCGGCATTTCAATTTCCCCTAATTCCCTCAGATTTTGATGCCTATATTATAATTTCCCACGGATTTCAGCGTTACTAATTCGCATGAATTCGAACATTTGTAGGGCCCCTAAGCGTTTTGCAGGACCGACTAATAAGACTAAGAGGTATCCTATGGGTAATTCGCACGAAAATTTTCCTGTAATTCAGAATCGTTTTTTGCATTCAAGTTTAGATAATATTTCCAAGGAGAATTTCGAGTTCTTCAAATCTTATCCAAAATCATTTCTTGCTGAATATCTGGATTTACCTCTTTACAAAGGAACTACTCCGCTGTGCAGTGCTATTTGTCAGCGAGACATAGATATCACACGGTCCTTACTTTCTTTAGGAGCAAATCCTAATCAACCTGATCTGAGAGGAGCTACACCATTAATTTATACTGCACAAATAAATGATCCAATACTTGGAAAAATGCTATTAGATGCAGGTGCTGACGTTAACGCTATGGATCATAATAATCGCACTGCTGCCCATTATGCTTCATACTTTGGGCATCAGGCCTTCGTTGATTTCTTAATAAAAAGCTATGCGGATTTTTCAATTGAAGACGCGGACGGCCGAATCGCGCTTGACTATGCTCGAAGTATTTCAAATGGAAAAAATTATAAAAGCTTAATCGATTCAATATCTCGTACAGGCTGTACTAAATCTTCCGGAAAGAATAACACTGTTTCTCCCTTAAAATTCGATCAAAACTATATTCTTCTAGATAAATTGAATCAAACAGTTAATAGTAAAGACACATGGCTTTACTTGGTGATTTTAGTAGCGCTTATTAGTTTTGTGACAAACAGAATTTTTCCAGATTCTTCTTATTTTTATTATTTCACAGTATTTATATTCTCCTTTTTCTTTTCTAGTATTTTACTAGTGAGACCATTGATCTCGAATACGAGGGAAATAGCACCATATCAACGACAACATTCTGAGTTTGCATCAATCGAAGAAGCTATTAAAGCATCAAAAACTAGCGCACGGGCTATTGCGGGAATTATAAAACAAGCAAGTTATCAAGTGTTTAGAGAAATGAGTGACGATAAATTTATACCAGTTCGTGATACGAACTATCTATCCCTATTTTTGATTGCTCTTATTCCTGCATTGGTACTTACGCCGATACAAAGTTATATCTATTTTCCTATTGAAATATTCACTTTTCTTTTCGAAATTTTCAAAAGTAATTTACCCGGAGGCTTAGGATTTTTTATTTATATCATTGTATGGTTCATTGGATTTATCACTCTTCTAGTATATATAGTACTAACTATACTTTTGTTCTTTTCATTATTATTATTTAAAATTCCGCATGCGATTGCTATTAGCATTGTTGAATCAAATCTTTTGAAGCGCCAGCGCCTACAAGCCGATTTACTTGATAAACTTGCTTACAGCCTTGAGCGTAAAACAATGCAAAAAGATTGTATCCTTTATTTGAGATCATTTCAGCAAGATGGTAAGTGCTCAATAGGTTATTTCGGACTGGAATCTTTGCTTGTCTATTGCTTTAACAAAATCCATCCTGTTGTGGCTCTAGGTTTTAGCACTTCAATGCTTGGACCTGCCAAGGTAACTGCAACTGATGATGATTGGAAAGCAAAAGTTGTTGAATTTTCCAGAGATGCCAAGCTTATTGTTATGATTCCAAATGACAGTGATGGTGTGAAGTGGGAGATAGAGCTATTACGGGAAAAAAGGTATTTGAATAAGACAGTTTTCGTGGCACCACCTGAGAATCAAGATAAAACTAACGAACGGTTTTGGGAAAAAATGCGACTCGATCCAAAGCTTATTGATCTTGAAATTCCTCCATATTGTGATGCTGGTTTCGTTTTTACATTAAACCAAGATGGAAAAATTCGATCAAGTGGTCCACTTGGGGTAGATATTCCTCTCGTATTATTTTCATCTAAGAAAAGCGATATAGTTGCATCTGATGGTGATTATGATGCTTCGGATGATAATGGTTCAGATGGCTTGTCGCTACAACAACAATACACTGCATTGCAAAGCAATATGCAATTAGTGCCTGTATTATTAACTGCCCAAGCTGCATATAACGATAATTCTTTACTTGATGGCGATGCTGGCAACGATGGTGATGGTGGTGGTAGTGGTAGTTAAATTCATATGAGAAGGGAACTAGAAGCAGAGGGAATGGTAATTCCCCCGAAAAACAACAAGATTTAAAAGTAGGGAATCGAAGGGATCAGACCCGCTGCTGTCCCATAAATTGAACAAAAGAGGCCTAATTGACTGTTGTTGACTTACAATGAGTTTATCGACAACACAATGAAAAACAAAGAAACTTAGGCTATGGCGCATTGTAATACAGTCTTATCACAATTGTTAAAATTAGTCGACAGATATGAATTTGATAGTGTTGCTTCTGTCCACCAAAAAAAGGGTCACCCATTAGCCCGCCTCTGTCAATCGGGTAAATAATACCCTGCTACTAAACAGCATTTATAGTAAAACCCCATCGTTATTACGAACATCGCACCCGTTTTATCATTTTCTTTGGCATCGGAAGCAAATCGCTTCGCACCAGTCACCCATCTGGCTCAAGGCGTAAATCTTTTAAGTGATTTTTGCCCCTGGTGCCTTGGCACCCCACATAATCTTCGGTACCAAACCGTGTCCAATATAGTTTCACAGAATCTATGGCTCAATACAGGTTGTCCACACCCGATATAGCTCACGGTTTGGGCGAAACGTAACAATCGATGGGAAGCCGGAATGTCCAATCAGACTCGGTGGTTTTGCCAGACCCTTTTTTGGTTCATTACCGGCCACCCAAACTCAACCTGGAAACATCAGCTTGGCCTCATAGGGTCGTTGATGCTTGAGTATCATCCAGCAGGCTCTTGCCAATTTGCGGGCGATTGCCCGGATGGCAATGATGCCATTTGTTTTGGTTTTCTTGCGCTCATAAAACCGTTGTGCTAGCGGTTCAAAGCGCACCGCAAAGTGTGCGGCCTCTGAAAACGCCCACGAAAGGTATTTATTGCCTGCCTTGGCGTTACCATTGCCTTTCTTCTTACCATTGCTGGTTCGTGTACTGTCAACGCACCGGCAATAGGAAGCAAAATCCCCTGCGCTGGCAAATCGATGAATATCGCCAGTCTCCAGCATGATAGTCAATCCCAGTATTTTGCCGATTCCCCGGACAGTTTGCAGAATTTCAAACGCTTTATTTAACTTTACCGCTTGGTAGGCAGATTGCTCCAGCACATCAATCTCCCGCTGAATGGCCTGATAGACTGCCAGACCAGATTCAATAGCTTGACGTGTATGGCTTTCTTCCAAAGGAATCTTAAAATCTTGACGACGTAATGTATCCGAAGAAATGCGAATCCCTGTTGAGCGCCATAGCTGGCTCTGTACGCCAATCAGTTGCGCACTGGCCATCCTGACCAGAGAAAGCCGCCGGCGCAGCAAATCCCTCACCGCACGCTGTTCCTTCGGATAAATATAGCCGGTCGGTAAAATCCCCAATCGCATCAGATGCGCAAGATGAAAGGCGTCGTGTTGATCTCCGCTGTATTTCAAACCATCATACTGGACAACAGCGCATGTGTTAACGAGCTTTACCTGATAACCATGCGCTTGCAAACCATCGACCAGCCAATACCAGTTGAATGTGGATTCAACTGCAATACCGCATAATGTGCTTTGGTAAGGTTGTAATACTTTGAGCGTCTGCGATAAATCATTACTCAGCCGTCTCTCAAACACTCGTTTATCCTCCTCATCTATGATTACCACAACATGATTATTTGAATGTAAATCAATTCCGCAGTAATGTTGCATGTCAGTCTCCTCATCGTTATTGGAGCAGTCAGTTTAACAACTGACTGCGACGAGGCTGGCTAGAGGATTATCAGACCCCTTTTTGCACATAGTACTGCGTTCTCTTTTGAGTTAACGTTTATTCCTGAGTAGTTAAGTTAGACGTTTATACGACGTCCTGGATCATCTGCGATTGGCTGGACGATAAGATCGATGAAGGTGCAACTCGTATCAATCTCATTTATAACCTTAAAGAAGATAATCCTGACGATCTGGTGAGAGTCGAGATTAACTTAGCGTATGAATAATAATAAAAGCGATATTACGACTCAATCCTAGATTGAGCTCTGGTAATCATCTGCTCTACCTCTTTGGTAGCTCTCATATGTAAAATTTGAATTTCACGATGATGATTTTTGAAAACTCGAAAAATCTCATCCGCAAACGCTTGACCTATAATTTCGATTCCGTCAAAGTCAAATATCACTACTTTGAATCGATCAATTCGTGCTAATACTCGCTTAGCTTGAGAGCGGGATATTAATTTTTCATCGCCATATTGTGCTAAGCGAACTGGCACAACTGTTTTTGTGAATCCATAGTTCTCATCAGTGGAAAATTCATCAAACACACTCTTTAGCGTTCTAGACGTATTATTTTCTAATTTCATATAAACCGCTGTTCCTGCTTGCGATTTCTGGCTATCCATTATCCAATCTTCTACTTCAGCATGTGTATGAGAAAAAACGACGCTTCCGGAAAAAATTTTGTAGACATCAAACGCACGGGAAGAAAAAAAGATACCTTCACCCGTATGATTTTTTGGGTCTGTCGTTAACTTGCCTTTTGACAATTCGAGGACGGCGTGCTTTTCATCAGATAGCTGCATTTCTCTCTGAATTTTCTTAAAAATACCTTCACCATTATCGTAAATAATTATTTTTGTATTTGTGGCAGTTTTCTCTAAATTAATATTCACATGCGTTCCTGATGAATGATCAATCGCATTATTTAGCATCTCAGTGAACCCGTACATCCATATATCCCTAACATTATCTGGAAGATGATTTAGTCTCGGGAAAATATGATCGCTCCATACCAAGTCTTCTTCTAAGTTACCATCTAATGAAAATATCTTTTCCCATTCATCCAGAGGATGAAGAATATAGCGCCTGTTCCGAGTGGTTCCACGAGCAAGTAAATATTTTTGATTAACTAACTGTTGTATATGTTTATTAGCAGCTTGGCGCGTTATACCGAATGCATTAGAAACTAGCGTAGATACATCTTTTGGATGATGTTCTACATTATCGAGAATGAACTGACGTATTTGTTCCCCTCTCTTTCTTAGTTTTGCCATATTTTTTAGCTATTATTTGTCAACCTTTATAACGATTATTGTCAACCTTACCCCGTTGTTTGTAGAGAACAAATAAACTGTAGGCAATAGCAAGTTGATTTACTTACGGTATATTAAATCCACTTCCACTTAACAATAAGATGCACTTAGTAGAAACACGGGGTCAGATCTTGCATGAACACATTACTAATTCTATCGCATCAGATGCGATAGAATTAGGCGTACTCATTTACTCGCGATGGAAACAACAGTCTGCAGAAGTGCGGTGGCAGACTGGATTACCGGTCCAGCCATTTCCTCATTTTGCATGATCGACATAGGTCCCTCACCGAAGTAAAGTCCATCGGACACAAGAAACGTAAGTCGAACGTTATCCGATTGAGGGGGTGATCGGCGCGGTCGTTTCCAAGGACCGATACGCGCAACTACCGGCTCAGATGCTGCTAGAAGCTTTTTCACATGGGGCTCGAGTTCAGTGGAACCCTCAAAAAACACCAATTCCCCGCTATGGCTGATATAGCGAACTCCGCCGTCGGAATAAGCCGCAAGCGTGTCTAGACCATCGGCAAGGGAAACTTCCACGATCACGCCCAGTAAAACCTTTGCCGGCACGTTTGATCCAAGCGACTGCAATCGTGCATAGACCAGATACCGAATGCGACCTTCTTGCGTAGCATCATTCGCTAACGCCAGTAGTGCAGCTTGATCAGCCGGTTCGGCAAACAGCGCCGTTTGCCAAGTAGCCGCGCGCTCCCCTTCCTTCGGTTTGAAGGCTGCTAGATTATCGCAGAACAGCAAATTATAAATCTCATTGGCAGCGTCACTCGGATAGGGATTATAGGGTGGTTCACTCGTCGTCATCGTGGAAGCACCAAAACCAAGTTTAGTAAAAAGTTTTCGTAGCATAATCCCTCCCCAGTAAGAAATTAACTGCTTGAATTCAAACGATCTGTTAAAAGGTCTCCAACGGATAAAACAAATTAACGGCTAACGCTGCTAACTTAGGCCCTAACGGTGCAAATTGACTCAATGTCGTTAATTCAGTCGAGGTGATGTGCCCCACGATTTGCTCCAGATCTGAAAGCCGCATTCCTTGCCTAACCAAATAAATCAGATAGGTTTGCCGTAATGCATCCGCTGAAATGCCCTCCGCCGCAGTCAGGCCGGCATCAACAATCGTGCAAGTCAGCAGAACCGCCAGATCATCTAAATTGAGCGCATGGCCTGATGCCCCACTCAGGTTATAGCCACGCGCTTCCACTAAGCGCCGCAATGCAGGGTGAAGCGGTATTTTTCTCGAATATTTCCCTAGGATGGAAAGTTGATTATTTTCAAGATCAAAACACTGCGGATCTAGTAGGGTAATTTCATCCAGGGTGAGTCCACTCAATAGCAATGCCATGAGTTGTTTTTCTTTATTGTTACCTGCTTGAAAGAGCTGGTAAATTTTCTGAGGTGAAATTTCCTGAATGACGCCACCGATCAAGGCTGGCTGAACTGATTGTTGCGCTAGCGTGCGTTGCTGTGTCATCGGTAACTGATTGACCACTTCCCGCGCAGATTCTTCACCGCCATAGATATGCACCCCTGAGAGATTGATCGCGAGATTGGCTTTCTCTTTGCGGGTTAAAAATTCCACTACCCAAACCGCAATCAAACCCATGATAAGCGAGCTTATGAGAGCAATCAGTGAATCTCGTGAATAATCGGGCCAAATTGGCTGTAAGGGTACCGCAGCACGCTCCACTACATCCACTTGTGGGAATTTCCCACCATACTTGGTTTCTATTTGGATCAATCGTTCTTGTGTTTCGCGTAATCGTTGCTCAAGCCCTTCGAGATCAATTTTTAATGCTTCATGCTCCGTAAAGCGCGCCGTAAAATCAGCCGCTTTTTTCTTATGTGCTTCTAGTTGATCCCGAATCGCTTGTGTGGTCTGAAGCGCAGCAACATATTCTTGTTCAGCTTCTGAAAGCACAATCCTTTGGCCCGCGCTACGAAGTTGATCGATTTCAGTTTGTAACGTCGCTATTTTCTCTGGAATGACCTTTAACGAAGGTGTTAGCGCCATATATTCGCGAGTATAGCGACGATCTAAATCAGCAAGCTCTTCCTTTAATTCCTGTGCACGCTTTTCCAGCATTGCCAATTTTTGCGTGTCTTCTTTAGGCACCACGGCTTGACCTTTGGCAATGGATTTTTTAATTGAATCCAAGCGCGCCTTGGCTTTGACTTCTTCTTCAATTGCTTTATTTAACGAGTCATTTAGCCCCTTTAGTCTTGCTAAAGCTTCATTCTCCTCCCTGCCAGTAGAAACGATGTGATTGTTTTCACGAAATAACTCAAGCTCGATGCGCTTCTGGTTGATTTTCTCCGTTAAACCGCTGATCTCGGTTTGAATTCTTTGCGTTGTGTCGCCCGTTGCCTGGGCAATCTCGTTTTCTCTGCCTTTAAGGTAAGCATCGAGCCAGGTATTGACTAAAATTGGTAAGATTTTGGGATCGGGCCCTTCCGCGACGATCTCGACCAAATTCGTTTCTGCGACTGGCTGTACATCGAGCATGCTGCGGATATCCGAAGCAGTTAACTGAGTTTTAACCTCCGGATGCGATTGGAGTGTTTTTATGATCTCTGCCAACATATCCGCACCCAGTAGCAACTGTTTTTGGATTGCGACATGCTGAAGATCGACGTCGACACTCCTTTGGTCGATTGCTGTTTTCGCCATAGTCAGCAAGGTTGCATGGCTACGATAGATTGATGAACGTCCCAACACATAACTCATCGAAATAATTGCAGTTACAGCAAAAGCGATGAGAAAAATCAGCATTCGCTTCGATTTTAGCCATGATGGCGGATCAGATAACGGTTGCCCTACTCGATGTAAAGGCGGGGTCACTTCTATTTGAGGAAAATGATTTCTCACTCGATCACCGATTAATCAACATAGGGGAAAATGATTTCCCAATCACTGAATGGCTTTTTCAATGGCATTAATCATGTCAGGATCAGCAGGCGTCGTATGGGGGCTAAACTGCTTAATAAATTTCCCATCACGACCAATCAAGAATTTATGGAAATTCCAGGTTGGATAGGTACCCGATACTTCCGCCAAATGTTTGAAGAACGCATTGGCTTCTTCTTTCTTTACCGAGACTTTCTCAAACATAGGAAATTGCACACCGTAAGTCAAACGGCAAAAATCTTGGATTTGTTCCTCAGTGCCGGGCTCCTGTCCCATAAAATCATTCGAAGGAAAACCTAATACAGCAAACCCACGTTTTTCATATTGCTCATGTAATTTTTCTAATCCATCGTATTGCGGGGTATAACCACATTTACTGGCGGTATTGACGACCAATAGTACTTTTCCCGCGTAAGTATCACAAAGATTGACCTCCTCAGTTCCAGCCAGCTTCCGGAAACGATGATCCAGCAAGCCACTTTGACAAGCTGCGAAAGCAGATTGAGTAACGCAAACAAACAAAAGCAATACAATAACTCGCATCGGAATTCTCCTTGTTGTTAATTGAAGGATATGACGAACCGTACATTCATACAAGTATTCACAATAAACCTGCTAGCGTTAGACAACTACTGCCTCCACAATTGCTAAGCTAGCGCTATTTGATAATCACCATCAGAAAATTCATACAGTCAACCCTGTTGGCTATTTTTCAGTGCGCCGCACAAAGCGTTTATGCTCAGATTTAGGTCGATCGATTTGCTGACACGCATGCCTATAAGCGCGTAATGTTCTCTGTGCATAGCCCAGAACACTCTCGTGAGAATAATTAATGATCTCGTGCAAATTGGTTTCAGCAGTAATTCCTGCTGGATAGCCCATCATTAATTCAATCCCTTCAGCAATGTGCTGTGCGGTATAAACATGAAACAACCCTTGTGCGACTGCTTCGATAACATTGCGCGGGAGCATCAAGTTATGCTGGTTACGCTGCGGAATGAGTACGCCCTGCGATCCATCTAATCCAGCAGTCTTACATACACTAAAATAACCCTCGATTTTTTCGTTGATGCCACCGATGGGTAAAATCTCTCCGTACTGATTTACGGCCCCGGTCACGGCAATTCCTTGCTTGATGGGTATTCCGGAAAGCGCGGAAATCAGCGCGAATAGCTCTGCACAGGATGCAGAATCACCTTCAATACCGCTATACTCTTGCTCGAAGACAATCGATGCATTGAGCGCAAGCGGTGCGATGCTGGCAAATAGTGCTGACAGATAGCTTTGCAGGATAAATACGCCTTTATCGTGAATGGGTCCAGAAAGCCCTACTTCTCGCTCGATATTGAGCACACCGCTTTCACCTGCATAAGTATGCGCGGTAATTCGGACAGGCGCACCAAAGCAGTGATCGCCCAAATCAATCTGAACAAGACCGTTGATTTGACCAATCCTTTCACCCATCGTATCGATTAAGATGTCTCCATCAGCGATCGCTTCTTGTAAGCAGCAATCGGGATAATTATGGCGAAATAATCGCGCTTGAATCGCCGTTTCGACATCTGCCACATCGACCAGACAACCGGCATGTACTTTACATTGCGCAGCGCTTTCTAATACCAACGTTTCAGTTCGACTAAAAATAGCACTTTGTCGTAGTTGATCGTTGGCGTCTCGATGACAATCCTCCAATAAGCGAGCAACCGCTTTAGCACTGAAATGAGGTAAATTAGACTCTTGGCAAGCATGTGCGACAAAAATTGAAGCAGCATGGCGTATTTGTTCGTTTGAAACAAAACTATCCGCAAAATCCACCTTGACCCTGAAGCGTCGCGCTAGCTCTGGGTTTTCTTCCTGGATTAAATAATATTGTTCACGTGAACCGATTAGAATGATTTTGACCTGAACATCGATCGCTTCAGGCACAAGGGACGCTGTTGCAACTTGCGTAAGATTTACCCCCGGCTCTTCGATCTGCAATTTATTACTGCGTAACAGACGGCAGAGCTTTTCCCATACCAGATTATCCACCAGTAAGTCGTCCAAATAGAGCATTAAGAATCCACCATGCGCCTTGAGCAGGCTCCCTGCACGGATATGAGTAAAATCAGTTGTGAATGTCCCTTCGATTGACTGATAATCGATGCTGCCAAACAGTGAACGATAAGAAGGGCTTTCATCAATAACGACGGGGGCTCCTTTTAATTCGTGATTATCAGTCACTAAATTAATCTGGTAGCAAAATAGCAGTGATTTTAATTCTTCCAGGCGTTTTTCTTCTTCAGCATCTGAAATTCTAAATAGTTCAAGATGATCGAGGATATCTTCCTCCATCTTTGCCACAAACTGATTAAGCTTTTGCTGATCCTCATCGCTTATACAGGCACCATCACGAATCATAGCAAGTTCGTCCGCCAATAACCGTTTAACCCCACTGCGCTGCAGATCGTTCAATACTTCCTCTTTCGCGCGTTCAAGCGGGCGAACTTTGTCAAAGTAACTTGCGATCTCTGCTTGCAACGCTTGCTCGAGCCGTTCAAATTCTTGCCGCTTTTCCTTCGATAACGCTAATACCTCAGCTTCTGTCAAAACTTTTCCAGCATTGTCGAGCAATGTAAAAATCATTCGATTGGATTCACGCTGAATTGCAAAATGGTGCTGCTCAGCAAACGAATCTAACTTAGTATAGGCTTGTGCTTCATCCAGCTTAAATTTTCTTTCGATTCGTTCACTTTCCGCTTTAAAATCTTGCCCCTCAAAATAACGCGGCACTTCAGATTGTAAATATTTTACAAACTGCACTAGCTTCTGACGCAGTAAGCGTCCTTTCCCTGCAAAAACACGCAATACAAAAGGTCTTTCTGGCATTTCAAAGTTGTGGATATAACACAAATCAGCTGGAACGGCTTTATGTTGAGCAACCTTGGTCATGGCTTGTTTGAGTAAGGAAGATCGGCCGCTTCCTGCTTCTCCCAGCACAAATAAATTATAGTCAGGGTGCTCCATTTCTAAGCCGAAGTAAGCCGCTTTTTCTGCACGCTCTTGCCCAATCCATGACAATGGTTGATCAATTAACTCCGATGTATCTGAAAAACCTAATGAGTTGGGATCGATTGTTAAGCGAAGCGCTTGAGGAGTTAATTTATTCATGAAAAATATTTTGCGAAATCAAAGGAAATATCTGGAAAAGCGTAATTTTACTTCACTTTGCTATCTATCTTAGAAAAGGGTATCTTGATCACGTATCGAACACAATTAAATCGGCTAAATAAAATGAATTTTCTCATTACGGGCGCAACGGGTTTTATCGGTCAACGACTTGTAGCACGACTTAAAACAGAACACCGTATTAAGGTACTTAGCAGGAATCGGATACATGCTGAACGTTTGCTCGGTGTTCCTGTCTATGATTGGAACTATTTGCTTGACCCCGTCCCAGCCGAAGCACTTGAAGATACGCAAGTTATTATTCATTTGATGGGTGAGAATCTGGGAAATGGTCGGTGGACTGAGCAACGCAAGCAAGAAATCTATCAATCGCGTATCCTAAGTACGCGCAAATTGGTCGAAGCAGCTACGCCGAATCTAAAGCGTTTCATTTGTGGTTCAGCTATTGGGATTTATCCTGGAATCGGTGATGCGATCTATGATGAAACTTTTGTTGTTCCAACGGAAGGTAATTTCATGCAAACCATTTGCCGCGACTGGGAAGATGAAGCTAAAAAAATTGAAAATAAAGGGGTTTGCAGCGTCAGCATTCGTACTGGCGTTGTATTAGGTCTCGGGGGTATGCTGGAAAAATTGCTCCCTTTGTTTAAACTCGGTCTCGGGGGATCCATTGGTGATGGAAAGCAATGGCTTCCTTGGATTCATATCGATGATTTAGTTTCCGTTTTCATTGCAGCCGCGCTCGATGACCGCTACCAAGGTCCTGTCAATGCGGTTTCACCCAATCCTACGCAGTACCAAGAATTTTCAGAAACGCTTGGCAAAGTTTTACACCGGCCTACCTTTCTAACCATTCCTGTTTTTATCCTTAAATTAGCATTGGGGGAAGCAGCTGCTTTAGCATTGAACAGCTATCGCATCAAACCCGCTAAACTAATTCAGTCCTATAGTTTTCATTTTAAATTCAAGCAACTTAGCACGGCATTAGAAAATATTGTCCAGAAATCTTAGCCTTAAGCTAAATTGATTTACCAATAACCTGCATCGCCTTATGATTAACATCGTTATTCTTTTTATTCGTTTCAATTTTATCCTTAAATAGGAGTAATAAAACTATCATGAATATATCAATTTTTCGTATTTTTCCTTTACTATTAGTAATGATTGTTCTTATGAGTTGCTCAAGTCCCGGGCAATTACCTAATTCTTCTGGAGCAGCAAGTGTTCTACAACAAAGCACTGAAGCCATTCAAACCCCTACTGCGGCGATAAATTCGGTTCCTACAAGTGATGGTTTGATTGGTCTCCTTATGCAGCAGCTTGGTGTTTCTCAAACTCAAGCGGAAGGCGGTACAGGCGCATTACTTCAGTTAGCTCAATCTAAAATGTCGCCAGGCGATTTTACAGCGCTAGGTAATTCGATACCCAATATGCAAAGTATCATGGCAGCAGCGCCTTCGATAAATACAAGCGAACTCGGTGTTCCTAAAAGTTTAGCAGGTATGACAGGAGGTAACATGCCAGGCGCTAATAGCAGTATGTTAGGAATAGCTGGTGCATTTCAGCAATTAGGATTAGCACCCGATATGGTGCAGAAATTTATTCCAGTCATTACTCAATTTGTCCAAGGAAATGGAGGAGGTGCAGTCACCAGCGCATTACAGTCCGCTTTGATGGGTGGACTATAGTAGAAGTTTATCCACCAGATAATCTGTTTGTTCATTAATTGATGAAAGATTTAGCCACCCAAGCTGAGCGTCATCGAGAACGCATGCAGCGAAAAAAAGAGATCGTTGACGCAGCAATCGAGCGTGCAAATCAAGAAAAAGGCTTGCTACTCATCCATACTGGAAACGGAAAAGGAAAATCAAGTGCGGCCTTTGGGATGATAGCCCGTGCATTAGGACATGATATGCGGGTCGGTGTTGCTCAGTTTATTAAAGGACGATCAGATACCGGTGAAGAAGCTTTTCTCCGTCATCAACCAGGTGTTGAATGGTATGTGCTCGGTGAAGGCTACACCTGGGATACCCAAAACCTGGCTCAAGATATAGAAACAGCGCAGCGCGGATGGCAGTTAGCTCGTACTATGCTACAGAATGAAACCATCAATCTCGTTGTTTTCGATGAACTCACTTACCCAATTCGTTACGGCTGGCTCAATCTTGATCAGATATTAATTGATTTGGAAAATCGACCTGCAATGCAACATGTCATCATTACAGGTCGTAACGCACCAGATACGCTATGTGAAATTGCTGATACCGTTACCGAATTTCGTAATATTAAACACGCCTTTTATTCAGGTATCAAAGCCCAGAAAGGGATCGATCTCTGAAATTAATCATCTTTAACTGCAAATCGATGATTAATGTTTGTGATGATGATGCTCTTTATGTTGCGCTTTACAGTGTTCACAATCATGTTTTTTATCATGATCGTGATGATGATTGTCCGAATGATCATCACTATGATCATGGTCATGAGAGTGGTCATGTTCATGACTACTCACCGAATCTGCTGTTGCCAATGGTGTAAATCGTGCACCTTGTGTCTCGTAGCCTGGAATCGCTAATAAAACAGCAATAGCGGTATCAGACGTTACCTTGAAGTCACCTTTCGCTTTCATCATATTTCCAAATACCGGTTCCAGATTAACAGATTGTTTCTTACCATCCTTCTCACTCGCGATGATGATATTTGCTTTACCTTGGCCACCTGCCGATCCAATCGGTTTATTCCCATGATCGGTGATATATAGCGTTAATTCATTATCTTTTGCAACCAGCTCAAGATGAAACGGTCCTGCCATACGAAGCTGCCCACCATGCGGCGTTTCAACTGACTTTAACTGCTCCTCGCTATGAGCCCAAGCTACTTGAGAAACACCGATCATTAAGAAACCCCAAACGATGAGAGACATAATTTTTACCATTTTCTTATCCTCTTGATTTTAATCATTAGAAAACAACATTATTGCATAGCAATTCATAATAAGAGCTAATGCACATGGTCTTTGGGTGGTGGAAGAATCTCATCTTCCTGATTCAGTTGACTCAATTGCTGTGACAATAAGTTCATATCTGACCATGTTAATTCATCAACTGCTGGAATCGAGCGAGCGCGCAAATAACCGAACCGGTCAATCAAAAATTCTAAATGATCAGGAATATTCCCTTCACCTAGAATATCTGGATGGGTCAATGTTCTTCGATATAAAACATAACTGTCCACAATTTCTTGCGCTCCTTCCGTCACTACAGGAAAAGGTAGATCTTTTGTAATTTCTGCTAGTATTTGCTTATTCAGATTACCCATTGGAACCGCAAGTACTATCGTATTCAATTTTTTCAAACGATCATAAGCTTCAGTCAGTTCATGAATTCTTTCTTGGGATTGTGGCCAAGAAAATAACACCAACAACACATTATTTTTCTGGCGAAAATCCTTGATGACACCACTACTTCCATCATGGGCAAAATAAGGAAATATCGGTGGGCCTAATGACGGTTTCTCCGGGATAACTTTGGGATTAAGTATTCTTCCCTGATATCCACGCGACATTCCATGCATATAATTCACCACATCCCAACGATCTTCCTCCGATAAATTTCCTGAAAAACCTGGCATTCCTGTATTTTTAATCCCATAGGTCAACCAATGAAAGAAATCACCCGCCGTATGTCTTGCAGTATGGGGTTCTGTCAATAAATCTGCTGGGGGAGGGTTAAATGTTTTAGCGATAATTCCATTGCCTTTTCCTTGTGGACCATGACAGCTCACGCAGTTTTTGGCATATAACGCAGCGCCATTAGAAATAGAAATCACATCGAAGGGAACGGGCGTATTTCGATAAGTTTCCGGATAAGCATCAACCGCAAGCGGTGGGAGCGCGATGGCAAGTGATGATAACCCTAGAATCCCCGGTATTAGTATTCTGCGCTTCATTTCCCACCGATTACTAACGGCATACCAAGCTATTCCGACCGCTAACAAAAGTAAAGCTGCTCCACCCCAGAATAAAGGCTGTACATTGGCTTCACTCCATGTTGCATCCACAGACAAACGAAATGGATAAGGCCAATTATCAATAATGGCATGCTTTGCAGGAATCGTATTCGCTAGAATCGTAGCAAACAATACCAACACAATAGCCAGTACGAATTCAACTCGAACCCACTTCCATAATAATTGATTACCTTTTACCGTTTCTTCTGGATTATTTACTGAAGTAAATAACGGAAGCCATTTTGAGCGCGCTTGATAGGCAATCAAAAGAATAACCGCCAATAGCGCTAACTTAATGTTTAGTAGCCATCCATAAGAACTCGACACAAGGGCGTGATAATCTTCTTCAACCATACGGTTTGCAATAACAAAACCGGTAGCCACGATTGCTAACATGACTGGCAGTGCAATCTTAGAAAATTGCTTTAACCCATCTATACTGGATTCAAGTATTCTACCGTTCGCTTCTTTCTTACGAGAAGTAAAAACAATTAATAAAAAAGCAGGTAATGCGCCAAACCATGCACCCGCTAGCAGAATGTGCAATGAGTAAGGGAAAATGGAAACAAACGAAATTTCTTCAGCTGCCGAATGGCTAACAAGGGAACCTGCTATCAAAGGTAATGCTGCGACAATTGCACCTAATAGATAATGCCATTTAGTTCTATGTAATCTCAAAATATAAATAAAAACTAATAGCATTATCACTGCTGAAATTGCCCTAGCTACCCATAAATGCCCCATACGGGTTTCTTTAACAATTTCAAACCAAACCATAGGCTGCCATGCATCAGATGGAATTCCAGTCGCCTGCCCCGTGGTTGTTGCCAGTATCCCTACTAATCCAATTAATACAACGATAGCTAATTTTGGAAAAAGCATTTCCAATTTAGCTACCCATGGATATTTGAATATCGAATTCTGACTACTGGCTATCAGCAGAAAAATGCAACTACCGAATAGAATCAGATTGGCTACTAGTTGTGCCCAACGTGAAATTGCTGCAATTGACTCAATCATTATTGTTATTTTTTAACTTTCTTTTTTTGATGCGGCGCTATTTTTTCTCAGTTATTCCTTTACTGTAAACTCATATTCTGAGTCAACCACATGACCATCAACTGACAATACTCTAAATTTGACGGTATAACGACCTGGTTGCATTTCAGGCAATTTAAGAATGATAGACTTCGGATCCTCTGAGTCGACTACAGCTTTATCCTCGGTTACTGCCTTTTTATTCGCATCAAGTACAGATAACGCTGCAAATGCAGGCTCGATCTCTTCATTAAACCAAAGGCGCACTTGTGAAGGGGCTGTCGTAAGTGAAGCTCTTTTTGCAGGCTCAGCTTTAACGAGCATGGCATGCGCAAATACAGAACTTATATTGAAGAAACATACTATACTGACTATCAGTAACACTACCCAACTGAGATTTCTATTTGATCGGCCTACTGCTATCCCCTTCACGTTGTTGCTCCTTATTTTAGTTTTACTAATAAACGATAATTAGAGTAGTTTTATTTAAGAGCGTTCGATTTTTTCCTCACGCTTTTTTATTAGATTTAAGGAAGAAGAAGGCGATACCGGCAGCAATTGCAAGCGCACCTAAAATATAAGGTAGATTCGATTTTCCTCCTGTCCCTACTGCAAACGGAAAGCGCGATACATACTCATCTTTCTCGCCCTTTATCGTGACCAACCCTACAAATTTACCTGGCTCCGGGAAATTGTGCTCAAATGTCACCGATCCATTCGAGTATACTTTGGGAGGAATGTGAAACACCGT
>WBZL01002570.1_pt1 | contig 17560 bp, 20 predicted proteins | sample 5204291 | NCBI WGS metagenome assembly WBZL01 (sample SAMN12344345, study PRJNA552823) | activated sludge metagenome | biome: Activated sludge suspended growth; feature: Nitrification reactor; material: Wastewater; isolation source: activated sludge from nitrification reactor of wastewater...
TGAAGGGCTAGCGAAGCTGCCCTGAGGAAGTACTCCTGGGGTGCGGATGCGGGAATCCAGTAGGTCGGGCTTCAGCCCGACATGGGCGGTCGATCCGGCACCGATGTCGGGCTGAAGCCCGACCTACCGCCACTTCTCCGCCGCGATGTCGTCCGACTCGCGCGCATCGACCCAGCGCCCGCCTTCCTGCGTTTCTTCCTTCTTCCAGAACGGCGCGCGCGTCTTCAGGTAGTCCATGATGAACTCGCAGGCTTTGATGGCATCGCCGCGGTGCGCGCTCGCCACGATCACCAGCACGATGTTGTCGCCCGGCTTCAGCACGCCGATGCGGTGGATCACCGTGGCGTCCATCACATCCCAGCGGCCGCGCGCCTGCTCGACGATGTCCGCGAGCGACTTCTCCGTCATGCCGGGGTAGTGCTCCAGCGTCATGCGTAAGATGCCGGCGCCGTCGCTCGAATCGCGCACCAGGCCGACGAAGCTCGCCAGCGCGCCGATGTCGCTGCGCCCGCGCGCCATTGCGGCACATTCAGCGCCAAGATCGAAATCTTCGGCCTGGACGGAAACTTTCACCCTAGCCACCCGTCACCGGCGGAAAGAAAGCCACCTCGTCGCCGTCCTGCAGCGGAGTCTCCATCGCCACCATCTGCTGGTTGACCGCGGCGCGCAGGTTCTTCGTCGTCGCCAGCACTTCCCAGGCGCCGCCGCGCGCGGCGAGATGGGCATGCAACTGGCCGACGCTGCCCACGCCCGCCGGCAGCGCGATCTGCTCGTTAGATTGGCCGACCGCTTCGCGCAGGCCGGCGAAATACAGGATCCTGACGTTCACTGCACATTCTCTCCAGTAGGTCGGGCTTCAGCCCGACAACAGCCGCCCAAGTCGGCCTGAAGGCCGACCTACGGAAGCGATTCAGTATAGCAACTCGGGAAACGGGATGAAGCGCACCGCATCGCCGCGCTTCACCGCCTGCCCCGGCGGGTTGTCCGCCAGGCCGTCGGCCCAGGCGCAGGACGTCAGCACGCCCGAGCTCTGGTTGGGGAAAAGGTCGAGGCCGCCCGCATCGTTGATGCGCACGCGCAGGAACTCGCGGCGCCGGTCCGGCTTCGGCCAGTCGAAGTCGGCGCGCATCGTCAGGCCACGCGGCGCCGTGACATTGGCACCCTGACAGGCCAGCAGGAACGGCCGCACCAGCATGAGGAAGGTGATGAAGGTGGACACGGGATTGCCCGGCAGGCCGACGAACGCCGCCGCCGTGTCGCCGCGACTGACTTTCCCGAAGGCCAGGGGCTTGCCCGGCTTGATGGCGATCTTCCACAGGTCGAGCGCGCCTTCCGCCTGCACCGCCGCCTTGACATGGTCTTCCTCGCCGACGGAGACGCCGCCGCTGGTGATGATGACGTCGCTCGCAGCCGCCTCGCGCAGCGCGGCGCGCGTCGCCTCGAGGTTGTCCGGCACGATGCCGAGGTCGCGCACCTCGCAGCCCAGCGCGCCGAGCAGGCCGTGCAGCGAGTAGCGGTTGGAGTTGTAGATGCCGCCGGGCGGCAGCGGCTCGCCCGGCAGGGACAGCTCGTCGCCGGTGAAGAACACCGCCACGCGCAGGCGGCGGAACACCGGCAGCTTCGCCAGTCCCACCGAGGCAGCCAGACCGATGTCCTGCGGCGCGAGGCGCGTGCCGGCGGCGAGAATTTCCGTGCCGGCACGGATGTCCTCGCCGGCGCGGCGGATGTTCTCGCCCAGGCGCGGCACATGGTTGATCGCCACCGCGCCGTCGGCATGCTCGCACAGCTCCTGCATCACCACCGCATCGGCGCCGGGCGGCACCGGCGCGCCGGTGAAGATGCGCGCGGCGGTGCCCGGTTCGAGCGGCGTGCCGACGCTGCCGGCGGGAATGCGCTGCGACACCGGCAGGCGCGTGCCCGGCGCGGGCACGTCCGCCGCGCGCACGGCGTATCCGTCCATGGCCGAGTTGTCCAGCGGCGGCACCGCGATGCCGCTCACCTGCGCGCGCGCCAGCGTGCGGCCGGCGGCAGCCGCCGTATCCACCTCCTCGACCACCGCCACGGGACGGGCGGCGGCCAGCAGTTTCTCGAGGGCGTCGTCGAATTCCAGCAGGCTCATTTGAGTTCCAGGTAATGCATGATGAAACGGGCAATCCCTTCCACGTCGTTGATGTCGAGCACCGGCAGCGCGGTTTTCACCGGCGCATCGCTCGCCACGGCGATGATGTTCGGGTGCTCGGGATGGATCAGCGGCTTGCCATGCGACGGGCGATGCACTTCCAGCTTGGGGATCAGGTCGTTCGTCTTGTAGCCCTCCACCAGCGCCAGGTCGCAGGGCGAGAGCATTTTGATCTGCGCCTCCAGCGTCGGTTCCGCCGCCCCGCGCAGTTCGTGCATCAGCACCCAGCGCTGGTCCGAGGTCAGCAGCACTTCCGCGCAGCCCGCCTCGCGGTGGCGCCAGGAGTCCTTGCCCGGCCGGTCGATGTCGAAGCCGTGGTGGGCATGCTTGATGAGCGAAACCTTCAGGCCCTCCATGACGAAGCGCGGGATCAACTGCTCGATCAGCGTCGTCTTGCCGCTGCCGGAGTAGCCGGCAAATCCGAAAACCTTCATGTAACTCCTTCGATGTGCGGCACCGTCAGCACCGGCGCGAAGCCGCCGCCGGCGGTGCGGAAATTCGTCGTCTGCCCCTGGTACAGCCGCGCGATCACCAGTTGCACCCTGCCCCGGTAAACATAATTGCGCAGGTCCAGCTTCAGGCCGATGTTCTGTCCCTCCAAGCCCACCACGCGTTCCGAAGGCGGCACCAGCGCCTGGGCGACATAGCCGCCGGCCAGCACCTCCTCGAAGGCGCGCTTCGTCAGCTTGTCGCCGCGATAGGCGGCCTTGCTGCCGTAGCCCGCGGCCGGCTTGAAGAAAAGCTGTTTGCGGCGCGCCCAGAGCGCATCGCCGTCTTCGCGCCGCACCCGTTCCGTGCGCGGTATGCCCGCAAGCAGCACCTCGCGGGTGGCGGCATCGACGCCGAGCTCCGCCAGCGCGGCCGCGTCGGTGAGCAGGCTCAGGTTGCGCTTGTCGGCGTAGAGGGCATGCGCGCGCGGGTGCGGCGTCAGCACCGCCGCGCCGGCCAGATACGCCTCGCGCAGGGCCGCATTCGCCGGCGCATCCAGGCCGAAATCCGTCAGGCGATTGTAGACCAGGTCGATCCGCTCGCCGCCATGCCGGAGCGCGCCGCCTTCGAAGCGCAATTCGCCCGGATCGCAGATCGTCGCCCCGATGCCGTGCCGCTCGAAGAGTTTCTGGAACAGGAGGAACTCAGGGTAGAGGAACTGCTCGCGCGGCCGCTCGTCGACGACGGCGATGCGCCCGAGCGGCGCCTCGCCCCGCTCTGCGCGCCACTCCTCGCGGAACATGTCGATGTATTCCTGCTCGACCGTGGCGGCAGGATGCACGCCGGGCAGCACGGCGGAGACTTCCGCGCAGCAGGCCTTCTGCGCCTGCGCCAGCGCGGCATTGAGCAGGCCGCCGCCGGCGTTGGTGTTGATCTCGATGAGCTGCGGCCCGCCGGCGCTCAGGTGGAAGTCGTAGCCATGGAAGACGCCGGCGGCTTTCGGCACAAATCGCGCAGCGGACGGCGCCCAAACCAGCACGCGCTCGTGCCAGGCCGGCATCGCCACCACCCGCTCGATGGCGGCGATGATGTCGGCCATGCGCTGCAGGCAGGCGGCGCCGACGAACACCGCCGAGTCGGAAAACAGGTTCGGGCGGCCGGAATCGATCAGCGCGGCCAGGTCGGCGCCGGACTCGCCGCCGGCCAGCGCGCGGGCCAGCGCCGCGCGATCCAGCGAGATGCACTGGCAATTGCGGTTGAGTTGCTCGGCGATCACGCTGCACTCCAGTGTCACGCTTCCTCCAGGGCGAAAAAATCCAGCACTTCATCCAGCACGCGCGTGCGCCGCATGGGCGGCAGCGAGCGCCAGACGCGCTTGCCGTAGGGCTTGGTGATCAGGCGCGGGTCGCAGATCATCAGCACGCCGCGGTCGGTCTCGTCGCGGATGAGGCGGCCGGCGCCCTGCTTGACGTTGATGACCGCGCGCGGCAACTGGTACTCCATGAAGGCATTGCGGCCTTCCTTTTTCATGTGTTCGATGCGCGCCGCCAGCACCGGGTCGTCGGGCGGGGCGAAAGGCAGCTTGTCGATGATGACGAGCGAGAGCGCCTCGCCGCGCACGTCCACACCCTCCCAGAAGCTCTGGCTGCCGACCAGCACGGCATTGCCCAGGCGGCGGAAGCGCGCCAGCAGTTCGCTGCGCGAGCCCTCCCCCTGCAGCAGCAGCGGGTGGTCGAAACCCTCCGCCTCGAAGCGCGCTTTCAGCAGCTCGTGGATGCGCCGCATGGCGCGCAGGGAAGTGCACAGCACGAAGGCGCGGCCGCGGCTGGCCTGGATCACCGGCCAGGACGCCTTGGCGACTTCATCCGGATACTCGCGGCTGTTCGGGTCGGGCAGGCCTTGCGGCACGTAGAGCACCGCCTGGTTGGGATAGTCGAAGGGACTGCCCCAGCAGCCGGTGTCCGCCGCATTCTCCCCGCCGGCCAGTCCCAGCTCCGCGCAGTAATGCGAGAAATCGCTCTCCACCGCCAGCGTGGCGGAGGTGAAGATCCAGGCGCGCGGGTGGCCTTCCATCTGCTTCCTGAAGATGTCTGCGATGTGCAGCGGCGTGGCGTTGAGCGACAGCGCCTGGCTGAACACCTCGACCCAGCGCACCAGGCCGGTGTCCTCCGTCTGCCGCCAGCGCTTCAGCGTCAGGGCCAGTTCCTGCGACCGGCGCCAGCAATGCTCCAGGCCCTCCGAACGTTCGGCCTGCGTCTCCAGCAGCGCGCCGAAGCGGGCCAGTTCCTCCGCCACCTTGTCGATCGCCTCGTGGAAGGCCGGCGCCAGTTGCGACAGGGAAAAGCGCGCGTTCTCGCCGGGAATGGCCAGGCGCAGGTCGCGCGCCGCCTTCTCCAGCATGCGCGCGCCCTCCGGCAGCTCGGCGAAATCCGGCGCCGCCGCCAGCCCTTCCATGCGCGCGTCGCGCGCCAGGTCGAGCAGCTGCCCGGTCGACACGTTCTCGCCGAAGAACAGGCTGGCCGTCTCCGGCAACTGGTGCGCCTCGTCGAAGATCACGGTGTTGCAGGCCGGCAGCAGCTCGGCGATGCCGGTGTCGCGCAGCATCACGTCGGCGAAAAACAGATGATGGTTCACCACCACCACGTCGGCCGCCTGCGCCTCGCGCCGCGCGGCGGTGACGAAGCACTCCTTGGCATTTGGGCATTCCTGGCCGAGGCAGTTGTCGCGCGTCGACGTCGCCGCCGCCCAGGCGGCGGAATCCTCCGGCACGACGGCGCATTCGGCCTTGTCGCCGGTCGACGTCGTCTTGGCGAAGCGGGCGATGGCGAGGATGTGGCCGGCCTCCTCGCGCGAGAGGAAGCGCCCCTCGCTGCGTGCGCGCTCGAGGTGGTAGTGGCAGACGTAGTTGGCGCGGCCCTTGAGCAGCGCCACCGTGGCCGGCGCCTTGAGCGCATCGCGCACCATCGGCAGGTCGCGCTGGAAGAGCTGGTCCTGCAGGGTCTTGGTGCCGGTGGAGAGGATCACCTTGCCGCCGGCCGTGAGCGCCGGCACCAGATAGGCGAAGGTCTTGCCGGTGCCGGTGCCCGCCTCCGCCACCAGCACGCCGTGCTTGTCGATGGCGGCCGCGATGCGTTGCGCCATCTCGATCTGCTGCGGACGCACGCGATAGCCGGGGATGGCGCGGGCGAGCGCGCCGTCGGCAGAAAACGCTTTGACGAGTTCGCTCATCCGATTCCGGACTGCCGACGCTCAGGGCACCCGGACAGCCGGCTTCAGCCCGAGGCGGCCGGCGCGGTTGGCAAAGCGCTTCCTGTCGAAGCTGGCCAGTTCCGCACAATGGCCGCAGCGCGCCAGATGCAGCGCATCGGCGAAATCCAGCCCCTTGCGGTGCCATGCCGCCGCCTGCGCCACCGCGGCTGACGATTCGGTAGTGACGTTGGGCAGCGACAACAGATGATCGAATACCTTTTCGACGGTCGACGGATCGCATTCGTAGCGTCCGATCAACACCCAGGCCAGTTCCAGCGCCACCGTGACCGGCACGAACAGCGCCCGCTCCGAGGCCAGCAGGGCGGCGGCACGGCGCTGCTCGGCCTCCTCGGAGGGCTGGCCCGGCACGGCGTAGTAGCGGGCGAGGACGTTGGTGTCGAGCGCGATCACAGCCCTTTTCCCTTGAACCGGGCGAGGATCCGCCCGCCGTCCATTTCGTCGATCGGCACCGGCCCGACCGGATTGGGCACCAGCCCGACGCCGTCCTCGACGCGGGACGCCTTGCCCTTCAGGGGGCGCAGCAGCACCCCCTCCTCGGAAGCCACCACTTCCAGCCGGCTGCCGCCGACGATGCCGAGCTTGCGGCGGATGTCCGCCGGCAGCACCACCTGGCCTTTCACCGAAACCGTAACCGCAGACATGATTCACCTCATCCGATACCGAACCGAGTCATTCTAGCACGGAAGGCTTACCAGGTAAGACGGCGGGGCAGGCTCAGGCCGCGGCGCCGGCGCCCTTGTCTTCGCCCTCCCCCGGGTGCAGCGCATAGATGTGCGATCCGGCGCCGGGCGCCAGGCCGCCCTCCGCCGTGAAGAAGCGCAGGTTGCCGCGCGCGTCCCGGGCGAACAGCGGCAGGGATTCCGGGTACTTGTCGAGGAAGTCTTCCCAGTCGAACTGCTCCGACAGGCGGGTGGCGCGGATCTCGCCGGAGCGGGCCAGGCTGGCCGTCAGGCTGGCGTGGGTGGCCTCGTGCGAGAAGAGCACGCGGCCGGTGTCGGCGCCCTCCTTGCCCTCCTTGGCGCCGCTGGCCAGGCGGTAGACGCCCTGGCGGCCGAATTCGCCGCGGTAGCGCAGCGCCGCCAGCGCGTTGGATTCCGCCCGCGGCGACAGCGCCAGCATCTGGCCGATGCCGATCAGGTCGAGCATGCGGTCGGCTTCGGCCGACACCGGGTTGATGAAGCGCGCCTCGAGGCCGTCCATGCGCGCCGCGCGCACGTTGTCCCAGTAGGTGTCGCACAGCAGCACGCGGAAGCCGGCCTCCTTGAGCGCCTTGCCGATCTTGCGCGCCATGCCGGTGCCGCCGACGACCAGCACGCCGTGCGGCTCCGGTTCCGCCACGCCGAGCAGGCGCGCAAGAATGCCGGCCGTCGCGCTCTGCAGCACCACCGTGCCGATGATGATGACGAAGGTCATCGGCACCAGCAGTTCCGCCTGCGCGTAGCCGAGTTGCTCCAGGCGCGGCGCGAAGATCGCCGAGACGGCGGCGGCGACGATGCCGCGCGGGGCGATCCATGCCAGCAGCGCCTTCTCCTGCCACTTCAGCGACGAGCCCCAGGTCGTGGCGAGGATCTTCAGCGGCCGCGCGACGAACTGCGCCACCAGCAGCACGCCCAGCGCGCCCCAGCCGAGCGGCACCAGGTCGGAAAATCGCAGGCGCGCCGCCAGCACGATGAACAGCACCGAGATCAGCAGCACCGTCAGGGTTTCCTTGAAGTCGATCACCTCGTCGAGCGGCACGCGCTTCATGTTCGCCAGCCACATGCCCATGACCGTCACCGCCAGCAGGCCGGATTCCGATTCGACGGAGTTGGCCAGCGCGAAGGCGGCCCACACCACGGCCAGCGTCGTCACGTTGCGCAGGTATTCCGGCACCCAATGGCCGCGCAGCAGCAGGCCGAGCAGCCAGCCGGCGAGCGCGCCCAGCACGATGCCGGTGCCGAGCATCCTGGCGAAGGTCGCGAGGGTGTGCAGCAGCGCCTGGCCTTCGCCGCTGGCGACGATGAACTCGAACACCAGCACCGCCAGCAGGGCGCCGATCGGATCGATGACGATGCCCTCCCAGCGCAGCAGCTCGGCGATGCGCGCCGTCGGCCGCACGGTGCGCAGCATCGGCACGATCACGGTGGGGCCGGTCACCACCACCAGCGCGCCGAACAGCAGGGCCACCTCCCAGCCGAAGCCGACGAGAAAATGAGCCGCCAGCGCCAGAATCAGCCAGGTCACGAGCAGACCGCTGCTGACCATGCGCCGCACCACGCGCTCGAGGCCGCGGATGTCGGAAAAGCGCAGGGTCAGCGCGCCCTCGAAGAGGATCACTGCCACCGCCAGCGAGACGATCGGCAGCAGCACCGGGCCGAACACCGCGTCCGGATCCAGCCAGCCGATGCCCGGCCCGATGACGAGGCCCGTCAGCAGCAGGAAAAGAATGGCCGGCAGCTTGGTCCACCAGGCGACCCACTGGCAGGTGATGCCGAGCAGCACCACCGCGGCGATCTGAAAGACGACATGTTCCATAGGGCGGGGATTGTACCCCGGGGGATCAGGGCAGCTCTTCGACCTTCAGTTGCACCGTGCGGCCACTGCCGCCGCGGCGCGTGGAATAGCGCAGGGCGCCGTCGCGGTCCGAGCTTTCCTCCTGCACGCTGCCGCCGATCTGCATCCACTCGCCCAGCCGCGCCGACACCGTGGTGGTCAGGCGCTGCACGTTGGCGCTGCCCGGGCCGTAGCTGCCCGGCGTGTCGTGCGTCGGGCTGATGGTCAGCGTGACGAGGTCGCCGGAGAGCTGCGGCTCGGCGGTGAAGCCGGTGCCCAGGTCGCGATAGACGACCGTGTCGGAGACGATGGCGCCGCCCGGCGTCAGCACCACCTGGCGCAGCGGCACCGGCACCGACGTGCCGACGTTGATGTAGGCCCTGCCGCCCTCCACTACCTGCACCTGCTGCGAGACGCGCTCGCTGCCCGCGCTGCGCGAATCGTAGACCTGCCCGCGCAGCACGTCGTCCCCGCTGCGCACCGTTACCCCCGCGCCGCCGACGACGGTGCGGCGGCTTTCGATGCGCACCCGGTCCGAACCGACACTGCCCGACACTTCGCCGCCGCGTGCCGAGGCCGTGCTGTCGGCATCCTGTCGCACCATGATCACCAGCCGGCGCGGCGGCCGGTCGAGGGCGGCGAGCAGCTCCTTGATCTGCCGCCGGTTGGCGTCGGAAGCGCGGATGAAGATCTGGTTGTTCATGCCCGAGAGCGCACCGCCCGGCTCGATAAAGGGCCGCAACTGCGGCAGCACCTGGTCCGCCGTGCGGCTTTTCAGGTTGATGATTTCGAGCTGCTGCTGGGCGTGGGCAGCACCGGTCATCAGCAACAAGGCAAAGGCGAAAAGGATCCGTCTCATGGTCACTCCTCCAACAGCGTCATCTTCCCGCTATAACGTCTTGATGGCAATGCCGGCTGACAGGGCCAAATGACAGAACGAAAGCGCGCCGCATGAATCGGCGCGACAGTAGTCACGCTTGACGTTAATCACGCGTCGCGTTACTATCTGGCGGTGATCAAGACATTCAAATGTGCCGACACGCAAGCCCTTTCGAGGGGTGAATCGGTCAGGCGATTTGCAAACATTGCCGCCGTTGCACGGCGCAAGCTGCGGCAACTGGAGATCGCGGAGCGGCTGGAAGACCTGCGGGTGCCGCCCGGCAATCGGCTGGAAGCATTGAAAGGCAACCGGACGGGGCAGTACAGCATCCGGGTGAACGACCAGTACCGCGTTTGTTTCCGCTGGACGGGCGCGGGCGCCGAGGATGTCGAAATCGTGGACTATCACTGAAGGAGAATGCGATGCGTAAATTGAAGCCAATCACGCCCGGCGAACTGCTGCTGGAGGAATTCCTGAAGCCGATGGGCATCAGCCAGTACCGGCTGGCCAAGGAAATCAGCGTGCCGGCGCAGCGCATCAGCGACATCGTGGCCGGCAAGCGCACCATCACCGCTGACACCGATTTGCGCCTGTGCCGCTTTTTCGGTCTGTCCAACGGCTACTGGCTGCGCGCGCAGGCTGCCCACGACACGGAAGTCGCTGAACGCGCCCTCGGCGCCAAACTGGCGAAGATCGAACCGTGGGCCAACACAACAGCGCAAGGCAATCGCGCCTTGTCGCGGGCGTAGATGAACAACCCCCACGCTCACTTCGTTCGCTGCCCCCCAAGGGGGCGCTCAGCGCCCTTCGGGCGGCCGGGCAGGCGTTGAGTACTTCACTGATGTACCCCAGAAACAAAAGCGGACACTAGTCTTCGAAATCGGTTGCGCAGCCCAAACCATCAGACCCGCTTCACTGCAATCTTGTAAGCGAAGTTGCGCTCCCGCCTGCCGACCGCCACCACCACGACCGTCACTGTCTTGTCCTCGACCTGATAGACGAGCCGGTAGCCGGCGCTCTTCAGCTTGATCTTGTAGCAATCCGGCATGCCCGACAGGCGGGCCGACTCGACGCGGGGGCGTTCCAAACGCTCGGCGAGCTTTTTCTTGAACTGACCCCTAATCGGCGGATCGAGTTTTTTCCACTCCTTCAGCGCAGACTCGCGGAAGGCAAGACTATAGGTCATCGAGCGAAACCTTGATCTTGCGCTCCTTCTGGCGGCTGCGCACCAACGCCGCCAGCTCGACGTCCTCCAGCTTGTCCATCAGCAACTCAAAGGACGCCGCCGGCACCAGATAGGCCGCCGGCTTGTTGTGATTGAGGATGGCGACCGGAAAACCCTCCGCCTGCTCGATGACGGCGGTGGGGTTCTTCTTCAGATCGGTGACGCTGACCGAGGCGTCGGCGTAGACTTTTTCCATGGGCTCTATTCTGGACTTAATATTGGTCTCAAAATAGCCCAGTTCGCCGTCCTGCGCAAGCTGACTTTTGCGGCAGGCGGATCAAACCCGGTCGAGCGGGCTCGTCACCCCGCGCCCTCCCTTGTTCAGCACATGCGTGTAGATCATGGTGGTCGACACGTCCGCATGCCCGAGCAGCTCCTGCACCGTGCGGATGTCGTAGCCGCCCTCCAGCAGGTGCGTGGCAAAGGAATGGCGCAGCGTGTGCGGCGAGACCGGCTTGACGATGCCTGCCCGCGCCGCCGCCTGCTTCACGGCGCGCTGCACGCGCTTCTCATCGACATGGTGGCGGCGAACTTCACCGGAGCGGGGATCGGTTGAAAACCCGGCGGCGGGGAATACGTACTGCCAACCCAGGGCACGTGCGGCATTCGGGTACTTGACGGCCAGCGCATCAGGCAGCCAGACCTCGCCCTTTCCGCGCGCCAGATCCGCCTCATGCACCGCCTTCGTCCGCGCGATCTGCGCGCGCAGCGGCTCGACCAGTTGCAGCGGAATCATGGTGACCCGGTCCTTGCCGCCCTTGCCCTCGCGCACGACGATCTCGTTGCGCGCCAGATCGACATCCTTCACCCGCAGGCGCAGCCCTTCGAGCAGGCGCAGGCCGCTGCCGTAGAGCAGGCTGACGATCAAATGCAGTTCCGCGTTCTCGATCTTCTCCAGCAGGGCAAGCGTTTCGGCCCGTGTCAGGACTGTCGGCAGGCGCACCGGCTTCTTGGCCCGCGTGACGTCGTCGAGCCAGGGCAATTCAAGCGCCAGCACCCCGCGGTAGAGGAACAGCAAGGCAGACAGCGCCTGGCTCTGCGTGGACGCACTGACGTTGCGCTCCACCGCCAGGCTGGACAAGAAAGCCTCCGCTTCGGCCTTGCCCATGTCCGCCGGATGGCGCTTGCCATGAAAAAGAATGTAGCGTTTAATCCAGCCTAAATATGCCGTTTCAGTACGCAGGCTGTAGTGCTTGAGCCTCAGTCGATCGCGCACCCGATCGAGCAATCGGGGTGCCTCGGTGGCAGAATCAGGCTTTACTTGCTGTTCAGGTTTATTGGACATGAGCTTGTATGGAAGTTACAAGAATCAGCATGATAACAACACATTACATATTATGTCGACAATACCGGTCAGTCCAATAAGCAGTTTACTGTCAATTTTGATATCTACTTAACGTTGGGGGCTTGTGGGTAGCCCATGCGCGTGTCACTAGCCCCCATTGCGTCGAGCAGTGCATCGGTCAGTGCCCCGGCCAGCGCCTTCGCAATTTCTCCGCGCGCTTTCATCGTCGCCGCTATGGTTACGGTGTCGCCGCAAAGCATCCGTGCAAGTCCGTCCGCGTCTTCGCTTGGCCGGTCTATTGGCACGAAAGCGTTTTCGACAATCCACGGTTCAATTTCCTTGCTCACAACAACTCGCTGGCCGCCCCTATCCAGATCAACTGTCACCGTTACTTTTGAGCCCACTTCAATCCCCTTTCTTCGTGGGAGCGGCGCCCCCAACAACCACATCGAGCGGGAGCGTCCGCGATGAAGCCGCGTCCGCCCCCTCATGTGGGACGTTAGGCGCCACACCATGGCAAATTCTTCCCCCGTATTTGGTTTGCAGAAATTCCGCTTATGGTGGAACGCACCCACAACTCGAAAGGACAGAATTCTTGGTGCCACTGTTGGAGGGTTCGGGTTCTTCTGGATTGGCGTTCTTGGTCGACTCATGCTTGGCCCAACGCCGGTCGAGCTAACCACTCTTGGGCTTTGGGCTGTCTGTTCAATCGTAAGCGGTATCGCCGTTGGCACTGCTTTCCCTAAGCTAATTACATGTGTTTGCTTCCCATTTGCTGTTTTCGGTGGTGGTAATGGCGCCTAACATTCCGGTCGAGAGGGACCGCCGGCAAGCAGGGCTTGCCGGTACCCTCCGCGGCTGCGCCGCTCCGGCGGCCCCTCACCTACAACGTTAGAGCGCGCAAACATGCGGCCCTGCTTCATCGCCACAGAGAAATTTTCGCCGAGCAGCCGTGATACTTGGGCGAAGTACATTCAGTGGTCCGGTCTCAGTCAGCTTGATGAAGTTGTTTCGCTTGACCCGATGCTCTGTCCGTCGCTCCTCCAGACCATCAAAGACGAATATTGGCCCCATATCGTCAATGAAGATTTTCTACTCAACTATTTTGTCGATCTCGATTTCCTCATCGCTCAACTGAAATTGCTTAAGCCGAACGATTTCAACCTTCTTTGTGTCGCGCGCGACCCCGACGGCCAGTTACCAACCCAAGTGGGTGCAGTTGCGTTTGAATTCCTAGGCTACGACCTCGTTGATACAACAGGTAGCGCAAGCGCTCTCACAAACTGCGGCGGCTTCCCGCTGGCCTTCTCAAACAACGAACTGTCGCCGAAGGGACTTCTACCGAATTTCGGACGCGCGGTTGAAGTGCAAGCAAACCTCCGCAGTCACTACCCACAGGAACATCATGCCGACTGCCATGTGTGGGCAATCGCGAGAGCTAGCGCGCTCTAACCCGCCGGTCGAGAGGGACCACCAACAAGCTGCGCTTGTTGGTTCCCTCCGCGGCTTCGCCGCTCCGGCGGCCCCTCACCTAGCACGTTGGCCGTCACCAATGCCGCGCCGCAATAGCAGCAGAACAGCATGCCGTTTTCCTCCGGCGTCCCATTCTCTATGTAGAATTTGTTTCCGCAGTCGGTATCCCAACTCCCATCGTCCTCGTCCTGTTTCCAAGTGCATTGTTTTGGCCGCTGTGACTGAGCTACAACGTCGGCTCTTGCTCTTTTTTTGCTCATGCGCTTCTCCCATTCGTCAGCCGCGAACGCCGCCGCGCCGTGATCTTCACCGGCACGAACACGCCGCCTGTATATGTCGCCCCAAGTAGCCACGACGGCCAACCCTACGGTGCAGGGGATCGGACACAAGCTGCGCTTGTGTCCTCCCCCTGACCTTGCACGTTAGGCAATCCATCACACTCAATTTTTTTCATGCTTATGTCCACTAAAATAATTCAAGATAACGAGATTGGTACAGTTGAGGACGAAGTATCCGAGATCGTCGCTGATGCCAAGGAGTTTCGATATAAGACTGACCCTCATGCCTACGTGCATTCACCCAACCGAATACCTGTTGGTACTCGCTGGAAGTACATCCTTCAATCTTTTTTTCTGATCGGATATGGGACTTTTGGAGTCTGGATTGGTGACTTGTATGTTCCAGGAAAAAGAGGTGAAGGCGTTCATTTACACGGTGTGCCGATGCTCTTTATGTACATCGCGATGCTTTCGGCTTCTGCAAATATGATCTCCGTGATCATTGACCACTATGACCTTCGGAATAATGAACACGATTATCGGGAGTTCGCAAAAGTAACTGCAGTACTTGGATGGTCTCTTTTCTTTGTCGCTCTTTTGCTTGCAATTTTGTTGTCGACAAACTTTCTTAAGAGCTATTAATGCAGGCACTGCCTAACCCGGCGGTCGACCCCGCTCCTTTCAGTCGCTGGACGCTGCGCGATAAAGCCGCGCAGCGCCGGTCACCTCTACGTTGGGCAACTTCACAATAGGGGAGGCGAAGAATCGTGTTGGATTGGATGAAGAACAAACTGCAATCGGGCCGTTTAGCGGCCACCAATCTTCAGCTTGCGCTGGAACTTGAAGAACTGTCGCCGTCAGAGGTTGCTTCCGTAGTTATTGGAGCCATAGAGTTCTGCCTTGCATTTCGGGAGTCGGAAGACGGATTTTTCATTTCAAAAGCAATTGAGGAACCATCGACCATCCATCCATCCCAAGTGAAAGAAATTTACGGTCAACTTGAGGACATACTGATTTCCACCCAAGCCCAAGATCAACAAATGCTCGAACGGGCAAAGGACAGGTTCGGCGCTTCGTTTGAAGCTAACTTCTCCAAGCGAGTTGCGCGCAGCAACACCTCCCTACGCCTTCTAATGTCCCGCATCTCTCGCCGCATTGGCGCAGACCCCGAACGAATTGCGCAAATCTCACGGTGCCTCCGGCCAGCTCTGCCCATGATCGATCAGGAAATCTTGACACTTCAGTCTGAACACTCTGCGTTGGGAACAGAAAAGGACGCAAGCTACTATTCCTTTGTACGCAACAGCGCCTACGGCTATGCAGCCACATACCCAATGTAGTACGCGAGCCACCAGTTGCCCAACCCATCATTCCAGGGGACGCTGCGCGATGAAGCCGCGCACCGCCCCTGAATTCAAACGTTCGGCGTCACACCTTTCCCCAAATGAGGGAGGCGATCCAAATCCACACCACAAGCTCCACAACTGCGCTCATCCCGACAACCTGGTTGGAGTCAATGATCCCAACTTCACGCCGCCGCACTCTGGAATAGGTGCAGCACCAATGCCAGCCGATAAGCCAAACCACAAAAGCAAGTATTTCCATAAAGTCAGTCTCCCGAAGACGGCTCAGGTGCCGTCGAACCCGGCAGTCGAGAGGGAGCCTCCGGCGGCAATGCCGCCTCCGGCCCCCTCACTTTTGCGTTGGGCCTCAACAACATGAGCACGTACCCATGGGCCTGCCAAGTTTGCGGAGCATCAAACGATGGCACTTCATCGTCATGTTCTGCTTGTGGCTTCCCTGCCATTGCAACCGCTTACGAAATTGAGGCCGCAAAGTCAGCTGGCATATCCTCCTCAAACCCATATGCTCCGCCCCAACTGCCACCGGACGTACCGCTCTTGAAGAAGATCGTTCTTCTGTCGGCCTTAATCTTGGCGTCCATCGGAGCATTTCTTATCGTGGTTGGTGGCGTTCGGCTCATGCTGGTTGGCTTGGGCATGGCCGGCATTGGATTGTCCGTTCTGTGGTTGATCGGTGCCTTTATAAAGGAGAAACCCAGTGCCTAGCTGTTGCCGTCACCTTCTTGCAGAATTTCTAAGTGCCAGCGCCGCTGGTCGCAATGAGCCGCTAAGGCCCAACCCGGCAGTCAACCGGACCGCCGGCAAGCAGGGCTTGCCGGTTCGCTCCGCGCTGGCGCGCTCCGCCGGCCGGTTACTTCTACGTTAGATGGCTCAGCAGACTCTCCGCACTAGGCTTCAAGGGTTTGCCGCAATCATTTTGTGGCTCACCACCATTGCACATCTGTCGCCTCTGCCACCTGACGAAATTGCGCACTATGTCGAACTCTTTGAGCGCAATCTGGCACAGCCCCCAATGTTTTTGCCCAACTGGGATTCGCGCCCTGAGTGGGAGAAGGATCGAACGCAAGAAAGCTGGAACAACACAGCACAAGAAATGCGCAGGTTCGTTACCGAGAGGGAAGAGCAAGAACTAGTGTTGTGGGTCATATGGTGGGCACGACTCACGTTAATTGCACTAGCTCTGCTAGGGTGGCTGTTGGTTTCATTCGCGGGGCGCATACCTCGACGACTTCTTGTGGGAACAACAGCTCTACTTGTTATCGGCTATGCCGTATTCAATTCTGCTGTTTACTCCGAGTTTGTTCGTCTTTGGTCCACTGGCCGGCTTGTCTTTCCTTACATGCCATGGCAATTTTCTGCTTTAACCTTCTTCCATTACTTCATTGCGCCAGCTTCACTCATATGGTTAACGCTAGCAGCATCTATGAATAGGGCTCACTTCGGCAACGATGAATCCGCCATCTAACCCGCCGCTCCAGAGGGACGCTACGCCGGCAAGCCGGCTTCGCGCCCCTGAGCTTGCACGTTAGGCCTTTCATGCTCGACACGTTACGGAATCACATCTACCTGCTTCTGGCTCTACTAATTGGTGTGCCTGCGACACTTCATTTTCTTGTTGTTCCTCTCTGGCGAGCGCACCGCGAGCAATCCCGCACAGAATCTCTTGCCGTTTCCGGTCGTAGACGCGGGCTATTTATCACTGCCTTGGCATTTGGTTTGCTGGTCGGCTGGTTAGCCTTCAACCTCATATCAGTGGAACAGCTTTTCGTCGCCATCGTTGGCTTAATGGTGGTCGTAGTTGCTTTAGGGTGGTACCTAGTCTTTTCCGGTGGCGCATTTCAGTTCGGTTCGTGGCACCCTTTCTTTGGTTTCGGTCGTCCAATTCCAAATGAAATGGCAAAACCCATTCAATCGCCAATCGTAGTTCCAATTGTTCTCTTTCTTGCTGGAGGGCTCCTTGGTCTTATTTTTCACATGCTTACGGTCGCCAAGGCCTAACACGCCGGTCGAGAGGGACCGCCAACAAGCTGCGCTTGTTGGTTCCCTCCGCGGCTTCGCCGCTCCGGCGGCCCCTCACCTTCGACGTTGGGCGTCATAGTGCATCACCCTACAGACTCAATATGGAAATTGATTTAACAAGGCTGTGGATGGGGCTTGCTTTCGGGACAGCGATTGGCCTCGCCGCCTTTCGTGAAATTCGGCGCTGGTCTGTCCAAAAGTGCCTAAAACTTCTTGCGGGCGGGTGGCTATTGTTGCCGGTTGTCTTTGCTTACCTTTGGCTTGTCGCAGGCCTACCGAACATAGTTGATGGTACGGCCTGGCTATATACAACTGGTGGTGCCAGCACCTGGGTCTGGACTTACTGTGCGTTTCTTACCGTATTTTCAATTGCCTCTCTTTCGCGTCTCGTAGGCAGCCGCGATAACCGAAATCTTGAAATCAATGAGCCGTAAAACGCCCAACCCATCGGTCGAGAGGGACCGCCAACAAGCTGCGCTTGTTGGTTCCCTCCGCGGCTTCGCCGCTCCGGCGGCCCCTCACCTCCAACGTTGGGCCTCGTAAGCCATGACATCATTGCCTATCGCTGCTTGTTTTCCAGTTGCCGTATTGCGGAAACTGACTTTTATGATTTCACGGTTACGCCA
>WBZL01002571.1_pt1 | contig 17559 bp, 14 predicted proteins | sample 5204291 | NCBI WGS metagenome assembly WBZL01 (sample SAMN12344345, study PRJNA552823) | activated sludge metagenome | biome: Activated sludge suspended growth; feature: Nitrification reactor; material: Wastewater; isolation source: activated sludge from nitrification reactor of wastewater...
CTGCCGCATCATCGGTGACCCGGCCGCTCCGAAACCCCAATCCGTCTCGACTACGGACCATCCCTCGCCGGGAGCCTCTCCTACGCTTCTCCGCCAGCTATCGGCGGGTTTTGACCGCCACTGACACAAAATCCAGAAGTCAGGAGGTTTCAAGAGAATGGGCCGTCAAGAGCGCAGATATGACATTGGTTGGATAGTCGAAGTCAGTAGCCATAAACGAAAAACCCCGCAGAACATGGCGTTCAGCGGGGTGTTCGTTTTTGCTGCAGAGAGTTTGCAGCCGGGGTCCTGGCGGAGACGAAGGGATTTGAACCCTTGATGCAGGTTTATGCCCGCATGCTCCCTTAGCAGGGGAGTGCCTTCGACCTCTCGGCCACGTCTCCTAGGAAGGTGTGATGATATCGGTTTCACCACGGCCGGTCAAACCCAACTTCGACTTCGGAGGCTTTTCCAGGCCGAAGGCCTTGTGCAGGACGCGCACCGCAAGTTCGAGGTATCTTTCTTCAATGACTACCGAGATCTTGATCTCTGATGTCGAGATCATCTGCAGGTTGATGTTTTCCTTAGCCAGTGCACCGAACATCTTGCTCGCAACGCCTGGATGTGAGCGCATGCCAACGCCAACGGCAGAGACCTTGCAGATGGTGGTGTCACCGGTGATGTCGCGTGCGCCAATTCTTTCCTTGACGGTTTCCAGGATGGCAAGCGCCTTGCCGTAGTCGGTGCGATTGACGGTGAAGGAAAAGTCGGTGGTATCGTCACGGCCGATGTTCTGGATGATCATGTCGACGTCGATGTTCGCATCGGCGATCGGCCCGAGGATCTGGTAAGCAATGCCGGGACGATCCGGAACGCCCAGTACGGTCAGTTTGGCTTCATCGCGATTGAAAGCGATCCCGGAGATGATCGGTTGTTCCATATTTCCTTTTTCCTCAACAGTGATCAGCGTACCTTCACCTTCCTCCTCGAAGCTGGAAAGCACACGGAGTTTGACTTTGTACTTGCCGGCAAACTCGACCGAGCGGATCTGGAGCACCTTGGACCCGAGACTGGCCATCTCCAGCATCTCTTCAAAAGTGATGTTGTCGAGTTTGCGTGCTTCCGGAACGACGCGCGGGTCGGTCGTATAGACGCCGTCAACGTCAGTGTAGATTTGGCATTCATCCGCCTTCATTGCTGCCGCCAGCGCTACGGCTGAGGTGTCCGATCCTCCCCGACCCAGGGTGGTGATGTTGCCATGCTCATCGGCACCCTGAAAGCCTGCCACGACCACGACGTGTCCATCGGCCAGGGCCTTGCGAATCCGGTGCTGGTCGATTTTCAGAATCCGTGCCTTGGTAAAAGTGCTGTCGGTCAACACCCCGACCTGGAAACCGGTAAAACTCTTTGCCTTGAGTCCCTCGGCATGCATGGCCATGGCCAGCAAGCCGATGGTGACCTGTTCGCCGGTTGAGGCAATCACGTCGAGTTCGCGCGGATCCGGTGCAGGAGAAATTTCCCTGGCCAGGCCGATCAGCCGGTTGGTCTCTCCGGCCATGGCCGAAGGAACCAGGATAATGTCGTGTCCTTGCGCACGCCAGCGAGCGACTCGCTTGGCAACATTCTTGATGCGATCCGTCGATGCAACCGACGTGCCGCCAAACTTCTGAACGATCAGTGCCATCCCAAATCCAGTTGAGAAACGCAAAAGCCGGTATTCTAATGCTTGGCTTTACCTTGCCGCAAAAGGCACAAGCACTTCTGCACTTCCGACAAGCTGATCATCATTAGCCTGATGTTCTATGGCAATGCCACTTGCAAAATTTCGGGGGAATCGCTTATAGTGCATCGTGTATTACCAAAGTCATATTGTATGAAGATATGGCAGGAAGTCGACTTCCTGCTGGTCCACTTTGCATGAAGGTAAGAAAGGAGAGTCATGAGCACCGTCAACAAAGTCGTTGAGAAGGTTGATCCTCGCGAAATTCGTCGCAGGCTTGGTTTGAATCAGCAGCAGTTCTGGTCCAAGATCGGTGTGACGCAGAGTGGCGGTTCGCGATATGAAAGTGGCCGCAATATGCCCAAGCCGGTGCGTGAGCTGCTCAGGCTCGTTCATGTCGAGCAGATCGACATTCAGCGCCTCAAACGTGAAGACATCGAGGTTCTCGAATACGTGAAGGCGGAAGATCCGGAACTCTTCAAGACCCTCAGGAAAGCGGCCAAGAGCAAGCTCAAGAAGCCTGTCTGAAGGTTCGGTCTAAATGTTCTGCGGGTTCCTGGACTGTTCCATGGAGGCAGGTTCCGACGGCACGCCGGCATATCCGTGGCCAATCAGGAGATCGTGGGAGATTTCTGACAGTGGCCGTGCCATTGCATTGGCTTGTCGCCCCTGTGCCGACAAGCGCGCATCGTCTTGAGGCTGCTCACGACAGTCTCAGCATTTCCCTGGCATGCTGGCGGGTGATCGGCGTGATGTCGATGCCGCCGAGCATGCGAGCAATTTCCTCGACCCGTGCATCTCCTTCGAGGGTGGCAACGTGGCTGCGAACCGCTCCTGCCTGAATCGTCTTGCTGACCTGCCATTGCCAGTTGGCGCGTGCGGCAACCTGGGGCAGGTGCGTCACGCAGAGAACCTGTCTTTCGCCGCCCAACTCGCGCAGCAAACGGCCTACGACTTCGGCAACACCACCGCCGATTCCGACATCCACCTCGTCGAAGATCAGCGTCGGTACGCTTGCCGCCTGACTGCTGACCACCTGAATGGCGAGACTGATCCGTGAGAGTTCGCCACCGGAAGCGACCTTGGCCAGCGACCGCGGTTCACTTCCGGCCAGGCCAGCGATACGAAACTCGACCTGTTCAAACCCTGCGGCGTTCCCTCCTTCGACCGGCAACAGGGCAATTTCGAAGTGGCCTCCAGCAAGCGCCAACTGTTGCATGACCTGGCTGACTTCGCGGCCGAGTATCTCGGCTGCCTGGGCGCGTTTGCCGGAGAGACGCTGCGCGAGCTGTTCATACTGCGCACGGGCAGCCGTGGCGCGCGCCGCCAGGGCGGCGAGGTCGGCAGCCTCACCCAAAACGCTCAGTCGCTCCTGACAGCGCGCCAGTAGCCTTGGCAGGTCATCGGGAGCACAGCGGAACTTGCGCGCACAACCCAGGGCCGCTTCGATGCGTTGTTCGACTTCCACCAGACGCCGTGGGTCGAGTTCGATTCGATGGGTGTAACGATGCAAGGCAGAGGCCGCTTCGCCGAGTTCGGCCTGCACGGATTGCAATAGGTCGGTGATTTCGGATAGCGCCGGATCGTACTCGCAAAGCCCCTCCAGGCGATTGACCGCGGCGGCGACCTGGGCCTCACAAGCGGCGTCACCCTCGGCCAAGACCTGCAAGGAAAACTGCGCTCCTTCGAGCAGACTGGCTGCATGGCCCAAACGTTTGTGCTCCTCGTTCAGATGCTGCCATTCTTCGGTCGAGAAGTTGAGTGTTTGCAGTTCGTGAACCTGCCATTCCAGTTGCTCGCGTTCGACTGCCAAGGCCTCACTGCCGCTGCTGGCGGTATCAAACAGCGTCTTGGCCGCGCGCCAGTTGCGCCATGCGGTGGCCACTTCGGCGAGCAGGGATTCGAGCCGGGCGTGCGAATCGAGCAGAGCGCGCTGTGCTTCGCTACGCAACAGCGATTGATGCGCATGCTGACCGTGGATGTCGACCAACGATTCGGCCACCTCCCGCAACTGCTGGACGGTCACTGGTGAACCATTCAGATAGGCACGCGAACGGCCGCTGGCATCCAGGACGCGGCGCAGCAGCAAGACGCCTGGCGTATCAAGATCATGCGCCTGTAGCCAGGCGGCAGCCGCTGGCGAAGCCGCAAGGTCGAATTCGGCACTCACCTCCGCGCGCTCGCTCCCGGCGCGAATGAGGCCCGCGTCGGCGCGCTCACCCAGGGCGAATGCCAGGGCGTCGACGAGAATCGACTTGCCGGCACCGGTCTCGCCGGTCAGGGCGCCAAATCCTTGCTGAAACTCGAGTTCCAGACGGTCGACCAGCACGAAGTCGCGAATCGTCAAACGACAGAGCATAAGGGGATCGTCAATCTCGTCGTCACGGCAATGGATCAATGTTCCTTGGGTCGCTCGCTCCAGTGCAGCTTTTGTCGGAGCATGGCGAAATAGCTGTAACCCGGCGGATGCAGCAGACAGATCGAATATTCGGAGCGACGAATATGTACGGAATCCTCGTTCCGAAGGTCAACCGTCACCTGGCCATCGAAGTGGGCACGTGAATCGGTGGCGTGCACGATCCTGATCTCGATTTCATTGCGGTCACCGACCAGGATTGGACGGTTGGTCAGGGCGTGTGGGCAGAGCGGAACCAGGGCGATGGCAGAAACCTGCGGATGCAGGATCGGACCATTGGCCGAGAGCGCATAGGCCGTCGAGCCGGTGGAGGTGGCGACAATCAGGCCGTCCGAGCGCAGGTGGTAAATAAACTCGCCGTCGATGAACAATTCGAGTTCGATCATCCGTCCGATCGCGCCCTTGTCCACCACCACATCGTTCAACGCCAGGTTGGAAACGACACTGCGCTCGCCACGCACGACATCGGCATCGAGCAGCATGCGTGTCTCCGGAACGAACTTGCCGTCCAGAAGGTCGTCCATGCAGGTCAGCATGTCGCTACGTGCGATGTCGGTCATGAAGCCGAGACGCCCCTGGTTTACGCCGACCAGAGGCACCCGATAACGGGCCAGTTGGCGTGCAGCATTGAGCATGGTACCGTCGCCACCGACGACGATGGCGATGTCGGCATGTGCACCGAGCCACGTGAAACTGCCGCTCGCCCAGCTCCCGAGTTCCAGATGCGAGATGACGTTGCAGGCAGTCTCTTCCTCGATCAAGACGGTGATGCCGCGTTCGTGCAGGTAATTGGCCAGCAGGCGAATCGACTCGGCAATCTCTGGACTGTGGTACTTTCCGACCAGCGCAATCGTCCGGGGTGGCGGCGCGCAATCAGCCGAATCTTCTGGAAAGGCATTGTTCATGCGCGAATTAAACCACAATTCAGGCTGCTTCCGCGGCGGTACCCCATGATCGATGGAATTTTTGTAGAATCGAACCCATGCTAGATGACCGCGCTAAAACGCTCCTCAAGACCCTGATCGAACGCTATATTGCCGAAGGGCAACCCGTCGGATCGCGTGCGCTGTCCCGGTACTCGCGCCTGGACCTGTCGGCGGCAACCGTTCGTAATGTCATGGCCGATCTCGAGGAAATTGGTCTGATTGCCAGCCCGCACACCTCTGCCGGGCGTGTGCCGACGTCTCGCGGCTATCGCTTCTTTGTCGATACTCTGCTGACTGTCCAGCCGCTCGAAAAGGACAAGCTCGACGCCATCGAGGAACAGTTGCTTCCCTCGCAGCCTTCGCAATTGATCAGCAAGGCTTCGCACTTGTTGTCCGGGCTGACCCATTTTGCCGGCATCGTCCTGGCACCACGCCGTCTGACGCCGAAGATCTGTCAGATGGAGTTCGTCAGCCTGTCGGAGAAGCGCATTCTGCTGATCCTGGTCACTTCCGACGGTGATGTGCAGAATCGCCTGCTCTTTCCGGGGCGCGCCTATACGCCGTCCGAACTGGTCACCGCCACCAACTATCTGAATCAGCATTTTGTTGGCCAGGATTTTGAGTATATCAGTCGCCGCCTCCAGGAAGATCTGCAGAAACTGCGCGGCGATCTGCAGACGCTGATGGCCGCTGCACTGACGGCCGGTGACGAGGCAATGCGTGAATCCGACAACCGCTATGTCATTTCAGGCGAACGCAACCTGCTTGAAGTCGAGGAATTCTCGTCGAACATGCGACGGTTGCGCGAATTGTTCAACCTCTTCGAACAGCAAACCTCGCTGATGCAACTGCTCGATCTCTCGAAGCGTGCCGAAGGGGTACAAATCTTCATCGGTGGCGAATCTGGACTGGCTCCTCTTGATGAGTGCAGCGTGGTCACCGCACCTTATGCCGTGGACGGTGAAGTGGTCGGCACGGTGGGGGTCATCGGTCCAACTCGCATGGCTTACGAGCGGGTCATTCCAATCGTCGAAATTACCGCCCGACTGCTCTCTTCAGCGCTGACCTATCAGGCCAGATACTGATGCCAGGTTATTTCCCGGAACCGGCCTACCGCCACGATTCATCCGCGAAGAGCGCCGTCCTGCTGATCAACCTGGGGACACCGGCAGCGCCGACGGCCACAGCGGTCCGACGCTACCTCAAGGAGTTCCTCTCCGACCCGCGCGTCGTCGAGATCCCGCGCGCTGCCTGGTGGTTGATTCTCAACGGCATCATTCTCAACATTCGACCGCGTCGGTCGGCGGAAAAGTATGCCGCGGTGTGGATGGCCGAAGGCTCGCCACTGCGCGTGCATGTCGAACGTCAGGCCAAGTTGCTGCGTGGCTTGCTTGGGCAGGCTGGACATCGGGTCCTCGTCGACTTCGCCATGCGATATGGTGATCCATCGATTCCGGAAAAGCTCTCCCGGCTCAAGGCCGAGGGCTGCACGCGCATTCTGTTGCTGCCACTCTATCCACAGTACTCGGCGAGCACGACGGCCAGTGCATTCGATGCGGCTGGCGCCTGGTTGCAACGCGTGCGCAATCAGCCGGAAATACGTACGGTCAGGAATTTTGCCGATCACCCTGGCTACATCGCGGCACTGGCAGCCCGTGTGCGCGAGCACTGGTGCAGTCACGCCCGGCCGGACCGTTCGTATCGTCTGCTCATGAGCTTTCATGGGCTGCCGCGCTACACGCTGGACAAGGGCGACCCCTACCACTGCGAGTGCCACAAGACCGGCCGCCTGCTTGCCGAGGCGCTGAGTCTCGGTCAGGAACAATACCAGGTCTGCTTTCAGTCGCGTTTCGGCCGTGCCGAATGGCTACAGCCGTATACCGCAGCAACCCTCAAGGCGCTGGCAGCACAGGGCGTGCAACGGGTCGATGTGATTTGCCCTGGATTCCCGGCAGATTGTCTTGAGACGCTCGAAGAAATCGCCATCGAGGGCCGGAGTGCGTTCATGCAGGCCGGCGGCAGGGAGTTCCACTACCTTTCCTGCCTCAACGAGCGTGACGACTGGATTCACGCACTTGCCGACCTGGCCGCCAACCATCTGCAGGGCTGGCCGACCCGCAGCTTTCCGGATCCGGCCAGCCGTGAACTCGGCGCCTTGCGCGCGCGCGCCATGGGCGCCTTGTCCTGAGGGTCTATTCCATGGCTTCGTACAGCGGCAGGGTCAGGAACTCCGGGTATTCCGGTGTCAGCGACATCTTGTCGAAAATGACCGCTGCCTGATCGTAGGTGGCGGTATCTTCTCCCTGAGCACTGATGGTGGCTTTGACCTTGAGCAGTTCTTCGGCGATCATGCCGCGCACCATCTCGGCGGTAACCTTGCGGCCGTCATCGAGGACCCCTTTGGGCGAAACCACCCATTGCCAGATCTGCGAACGAGAGATCTCGGCTGTGGCGGCGTCTTCCATCAGGTTGTGGATCGGTACACAGCCGTTACCGGCTAGCCAGCTGCCGAGGTAGTGAATGCCGACGTTGATGTTGTTGCGCACACCGGCTTCGGTGATGGGTTGTGAAGGCTGGAAGTTGAGGAAGTCCGCTGCCCTGAAGGTCTCGTCGCGCTTCTTTTCCCACTGGTTCGGGCGATCGCCGAGCACTTTCTGAAACTCTTCGGCAGCGATCGCCACCAACCCTGGGTGGGCCACCCAACCGCCGTCGAAGCCATCATTGGCGTCGCGTGTCTTGTCGTGACGGATGCCTGCCAGCGCCTTTTCGTTGGCCACCGGATCGTTCTTGATCGGAATCAGCGCACTCATGCCGCCCATCGCCGGCGCGCCGCGCTTGTGGCAGATCTTGACCAGTTGCAACGCGTAGCTGCGCATGAAGGGAACCTCCATGGTGATCGCACCACGGTTGGCCAGGCAGAAGTCGGGGTTCTTCTTGAACTTCTTGATGCACGAGAAAATGTAGTCCCAGCGTCCGGCGTTGAGGCCAGCCGAGTGTTCACGCAGTTCGTAGAGGATTTCTTCCATCTCGAAGGTGGCGAGGATGGTCTCGACCAGCACGGTGGCTTTGATGGTGCCGCGCGGCAGGCCGATGTGCTCCTGCGCCAGGATGAAGATGTCGTTCCACAGGCGCGCTTCGAGATGCGATTCCATCTTCGGCAGATAGTAGAAGGGGCCAGCGCCGCGCGCAATCTGCTCTCTGGCGTTGTGGAAAAAGACGAGTCCGAAGTCGAAGATGCCGCCGGAAACGCGCTGACCATCGACGGTGACGTGTTTTTCGTCGAGGTGCCAGCCGCGCGGACGAATTTGCAGAGTGGCGATGGTGTCGTTGAGCGTATATTTCTTGCCGGCTTCGTTGGTGAATGACAACTGGCGCCGAATGGCTTTGTAGAGATTAACCTGGCCCTGGATCTGGTTGTCCCACTTCGGACTGTTCGAGTCCTCGAAGTCGCTCATGTACGAATCGGCACCCGAGTTGTAGGCGTTGATGATCATTTTGGCTTCGACCGGGCCGGTGATTTCGGTGCGGCGACGCTCGAGCGCCTTCGGTAGCGGTGCAATTTTCCAGTCGCCGTCGCGGATAGACCGGGTTTCCGGCAGAAAGTCAGGCATCTCGCCAGCGTCGATCCGTTCCTGGCGAGCAACGCGTGCCTGCAACAGTTCCTGGCGGCGATCCTCGAAAGATCGGTGCAGTTTGGCGACCAGAGCCAGTGCCTCGGGGGTGAGAATGGTTTCGTAACCGGGTTGGATCGGTGCGTTGATTTGCATGCCGGCGGGTAGATTAAGACTCATGCGATGACTCCTGTCGATGGTTGATGATGCAATGCAACGATTCTATTAGAGGCTGCATTCAAAGATAATAGCGATTGGAATCAAATTATCTTTTACCTCTGGTATCGAATCTGAGAGATGGACCATATCAAGCAAATCGAGGCCTTCGTTAACGCAGCGACACGTGGCAGCCTCTCGGCAGCGGCACAGCTTGAAGGGATCACGCCGGCAGTGATCGGGCGCCGGCTCGATGCTCTGGAGGCACGCCTTGGCGTCAAGCTGCTGCTGCGCACGACGCGAAAGCTTTCACTGACCTTCGAAGGACAGGCGTTCCTTGAGGACTGTCAGCGCATCCTTCACGAACTCGCGAATGCCGAAGCGGCGGTTTCACTGGGTGGCATTCGTGCCAGCGGTCACCTCAAGGTGTCGGCCCCGGCAGGTTTTGGGCGCCGGCATGTGGCGCCGCAGGTGGCTGCCTTCATGCAGGCCAATCCACAAGTCACCGTGCGGCTTGACCTGACCGATCGGCTCGTCGATCTGCTCAACGAGGGTGTTGACTGTGCGGTACGGATCGGCGAAATGGCCGATTCGAGTCTGGCGAGCAGCAAACTTGGCGAAATGCGTCGCGTCATCGTTGCCAGCCCAGCCTACCTGGCAGAATACGGTGCGCCTGGTACGCCGGCCGAACTGGCCTTGCACAACTGCCTGTCGCTTGGCCAACAACGTGGCTGGGCTCTGTGCCAGTACGTGGGAGGTGAGGTGAAGAATTACAAGGTGTCGGGCAACTTCGAGTGCAATGACGGAGCGGTGTTACACGCCTGGGCACTGGCCGGCAAGGGTCTGGCCTGGCGATCGATGTGGGAGGTAGGTGACGATTTGCTGAGTGGCCGACTCGTTCCCCTGCTCGACGAGCATGCGGCACCCAGTGTCGGCATCTACGCCGTATTTCCGCAACGCCGGCATTTGCCTTTGCGTGTTCGGCTGTTCATCGATCAGCTCAAGACGACTTTCGGTGACCCGCAATATTGGGGGCTTGGTCACTGAACTGCCGTCTGTCGCGTAACTAACAGCGTATCAGGCCGGTCACCGGATCACCCCGCATTGCTGGCGGCTCGCTTGGCGGCTCGCAGCAGCGCCTTCCTGGCTTTTTCTGCCCGGATGTGCGCGAGTGCCTGAGCCTTGTTGCACTCCTTGCAGTAGGAATGAAGGCCATCCGCACTTCGTGAATTCTTGTGAAATTCCAGTACCGATTTTTCTTGCTTGCACTTGACGCAGATTTTCGTAGTCATGGGAGAACGTGAAGGTTAGGGAAGACAGAAGGATTAGGTGCCACATATGAAGATCATAAAATTAATTAATTAAATGATCCGTGACCAATGGCACAATTTATTTCAATGCACCCTGTCATTTCCCTCGAACCTTTCGTCGAGACCATCCCCTCGCCCCATTGAACACTCAAGTACATAAAAAGTCCTGCATATCAGCATGATGATCTGTCATCAGGAGAGCCTTCGGGAGGCGCCACCGGATCGTGCAGCACCGCTGGCAAGAGCCAATCGAGAAAATTGAAGTGTCAGTCTGGCGGGGGATGAATAAGAAAATACTATGCCTTAATATAATCTGTATTTATTGAACAGCGGCTTGGGCGGCAGTTCCTTGGCGCTACCGGCGATTGATCGGCTGCGGTTGCAGAATGATTCTGACAGTCTGTGGCGAACGCCGCGCTCGACGATGTCACACCCGGTTGCGTACGCGGCTCCTGGAGGACGAAACCTGCATCCGCGCGGATCAAGGGCCGCGTCAAACGGCGGCTGGAAAGGGAGGCGTTGCGGTCAGCAAAGCTTCGACGTCGACCGCGTCGATCTGCTCTGGCTGCATGAATTGTCGTGCGTAGTCGAGATATACGCCGGCGCGCAGGAAGAGTGCGAACAACTCCGGATCGATATGCTGCTCCTGTTGCATCCGGGACATGATGGCCAGTGCTTCCGACAGCGTCTTGCCCTTCTTGTAGGGTCGGTCGACCGCTGTCAAAGCCTCGAAAATGTCGGCGATGGCCATCATTCTCGCCAGCGGACTCATTTGCTCGCGCCTGAGTTGCCGCGGATAGCCGCTACCATCCATCTTTTCGTGGTGCCCACCGGCGATTTCTGGTACTTGCCGGAGGTGTCTTGGGAAAGGTAGTTGCGAAAGCATGACCAACGTCTGCACGATATGCTCGTTGATCTTGTAGCGTTCCTCTGTCGATAAGGTGCCACGTGCGACAGAAAGATTGTAGAGCTCGCCCCGGTTGTATAGCAGCGGCGGGACCTGCATGCGAAATCCCCAGCGGTTGTCTTTCGGCATGCGATCTTGCGCCCGCCTGGCGATGAAGTGCTCTGGCTTGTCGGCGAGTAGCGTTTCGGCAACGGGCAGTGTGGAGCAAGATGTGCGCGCCTTGCGCAGCCTCTCATCCTGCGAGATGCCGATGCGGTCATCGAGTGTGCGCAGCCAGGTGCGCGCGGCGATCGCCTGCAGGCGATCGATGCTTTCCGGCGCCATGAATTCACCTCCTTCGTTGCATCGGGCAACGAAGGCAAAGTCGTCGTCGAGCTGTTGCAGTTCGGCGGCAAGCTGGCGGTGCACCGTCTCGGCGTCCTTGCCGGCGGCAATGGCCTGCAGGCTGCTGATTTCTTTATCACGTTTGAGCACTTCAAAGCGCATCCGTATTTCGTGAATACGGTCATGGATGGTTTCCAGCTTGGTGGCCTTGTCCACCACGTATTCGGGCGTCGTCACCTTGCCGCAGTCATGTAGCCAGGCGGCCACGTGCAATACTTCCCAATCATCCTCGGATAACTGAAAGTCCTGGTAGGGACCACAACTGGCAGCGCACGCCGCGCGTGCCAGCATCTTGGTCAGTTCCGGAACGCGTGCGCAGTGACCGCCAGTATAGGGGCTCTTGGCATCAATGGCCGCCGCGATCAGTTGGATGAACGCTTCGAACAGATCCTTCTGCGCCTTGATCAGTGCCTTGCTTTCGAGCGACACGGCGGCCGACCCGGAAAGCGCCTTGACGAAACTCAGGCGGTGGCTGTCGGTTTCCGTCTCGCTGAGCAGAATCATTGCCCCGACCAGCTCGTTCTTGCGGTTGCACAGCGGAACGGCCATGGCGTGGCTAGCCTGGGCCAGGTTCGCAGTCGCCAGCCCCAGGCTATCCAGATCTTCGGGCTGTAGTCGGCCGGCACGGGCGATGCCTTCGGCCAATGCGGCGCCGAGCAACGGGCCGGTGTGCGCGACGTCGAGCGAGGGCAAGTCGCCGGCCAGTGCCGAACCGCTGTCGTCGAGTGCCACGGCTGGGTTGAGCTGACTGGCTTCGGCCAGGTAAAGCACTCCGGCCCGCGCCTCGGCGGCCGAGAGCGTATCGGCGAGCAGGCGCGGCAGCAAGCGGTCGAAATTCTGCTCGGCGGCGACGGTCTGGCTGATGTCCAGAAAGCGATGGATGGTTCTCTTCATCCCGTCCATGGTCAAAGCCAGTTCGGTGACTTCCTTGATCGAAGACTCCAGGACGATCGGGCGAGAAAATTCGAAATGGCGAATCGCCTCGGCTTCGCTGGCCAGGCGGCGCAGCGACCGCGAAATGCTCTGTGCTAGCAGCCAGGTGAGCGGAATCGACAACAGCAGAACGAGCAGCGTGGCCTTCGCCGATTGACGTATCACTTGCCGCGCCCCGGCCATCAGCTCGTTTTCCGGGATGGCAGTGACCAGGTAGAGTGGTGGCACTCCTTCGAGGATGAGGCGATTAACCGAGACTCTCCACTCGTTGTCACCCACCTTGACGCCAAGGGCATGGGCAGCCTCCTGGCCCTGCATCTGCCTGACGACGGTCAGGAGCGGAACCAGCACCGGCACAGCCAGCTCGTCGATTCTCGCCAACGACGGTTTGCCATTGCTTTCCGGCGAGGCCAGCACCATTCGCGAAACATCCTCGTGGGCCAGCACGTAGCCCTGAGCGTTGACGAGCACCATCTCGCTTCCCGGGGTCACCTTTTGTCTGGCCAGTGACTTGCCGAGCGTGTCGAGCAGGATGTCTGCACCGACCACGGATCGTCCGCCGCCGGCGCGACTGGCCAGTGTCGTGCCGACCCGCCGGCTCGAGAAAAAGAGGTACGGAGGCGTTTTGACCTGCGTTGGGGAGGCCAGTCCTTCGGTATACCAGATGCGGTCACGCGGATCATAGGCCGCGGCGTAGTCCGGACGATCGTCGTCCCGCAGGGTCTGCAGGGCTGCGTCAAGATAGATAAAACGTCCGCGCGGCGGTGCTGCTGCGACCCGCTCAATGCTCTGCACGACGTAGTTCGCGCCGGCCGGCACTCGAGCGGCCTCGCTCGCGCTGCCATGGCCAACACGTCCAACCAGAAAGAAGTCGCCATTGTCGTAACCGACGTAGAGCGAAGACAGCGCCGGCGAACTGTCGAGCGCCTGGCGCATGAACTCCAGGCTGTCAAGACGCTCCTTGAGCGAGGTCGCGCTGGTCACACGCTGCAGGCTCAACAGGTGAGTAGCCACCTCAGCAGGCTCGATGATGCGCCGCATCTCAAGCAGTGCTGCACGGCTGATGCGCGCCGTCAGGTCGGCAGCGGATTCTTCCAGCAGCTTGCTGCTGAGTTGGTAGCCGATTCCGCTGAGTACGCCGCATACGAGAAGTATCAGCGCCAGAAACAGCGTCGAAATATGGATATGCAGTGGGTAGCGATGGTGCATGTGGAGGCGCCCCTGTGGCGAGTCCCGAATAGCGAACGATACCGAAAAAGCATGGATTCGTGCGCCCAATGATCGAAATGATCGGCGACGCCGGGTTCCGAAAGACTGTACGATGTGCGCTTTTTCGGAGTCACGGATGCCCGATCCAATGCCTCAACCATCGACCCACCTGCCGGCATTCGAACACAAGATCGTTGCCCCCGGCGAACTTGCCGAGCGCATAGACAGCGTGCCGCGTCCGCTGGTGTTCACCAACGGCTGCTTCGATCTGCTGCACCGCGGCCATGTCAGCCTCCTTGCCGAAGCACGCGCACTCGGCGCGACGCTGGTCGTTGCGCTGAACTCGGATGCCTCGGTCCAACGTCTTGGTAAAGGCGATGACCGTCCGGTCAATTCCTTGAGTGATCGTCTGGCAGTCATCGCGGCTCTCGAATCGGTCACTCTGGTGACCTGGTTTGAGGAAGATACGCCATTGCAGCGCATTCTCGATTGCCGTCCCGACATCCTCGTCAAGGGGGGCGACTGGCCGCTCGAGAGAATCGTCGGCAATGAGGAAGTCAGCGGCTGGGGTGGTTGCGTGCGCTCCTTGCCGTTCATTCACCAGACATCGACAACCGGCTTGCTCGCCAAGATCCGGCGGCTATAGTACACCGCGCTGACAGCCATCGATTGCGCTGCGGCCCGTTACTGTGAAAGTCGCGTCAGCGACTCACGAGCCTCTTCTCTCACCTCGCGGGAGAGGGGTTGGGGGAGAGGGAAACGGTCATGACTTTCATGATCGGGGCGGCTGGAAAAGCCATGACCGTTAGGCGCCTGTCGGCGAATTCAGGAGCAGAGCGCGTTTTTCAGCGAAGCCAGGTCTTCTGCAGATTCGGCAAGCAGGGTACCGAGCGCCTGGGTGTCAAATAGCTGCGACAGCTTGGCGGGATCCAGCGGCACGCAAAACAGGCTGTCCCGCCAGCCATGTTGCAGATTGGCCAGCCTGTTGGCGACGAACAGCACGTCCCCCAGCGTTTTCAGGGTATCGATCGTTCGATCTTGTTCGTGCTCCTGTACCACCACCAGCAGCTCTTCCGGCATCCCCATCGCGGCCAGCAGTGCGTGCCCGATACTGTCATGCCATTCGACCAGCAGCGCATGCAGTTCAGCCGGGTCATCGACCAGTGTGGGGAAATTTACTGCCCGCGAGAGCAGGTAGAACACGCCGATGTCATGCACCAGGCCGGCGAACATTGCCTCGTCGGGACTGACCTGGGTCAAGCGACGTGCCAGGACGCGTGCCAGCGCGGCGACCTGCATGGTGTGTTCCCATAGGCGCCGCGACAGCGCTTCGAAAGGGGCCATCTTCTTGGAATTGAGCAGTTGCTCCATCGCCACGGCAAAGGAAACGCTGCGCACTGCCTCCATGCCGATTCGAGAAATCGCGCTATTGACATCGACGATGGCCTTTCCAGAGGGGTTCATCGCTACCGAATTGGCCAAACGGATGATCTTGGTGCTCATCAGGGGCTCGGCGCTGATCAGCGTACCCAGATGGTGGATGGTCAAATCGGGTTTTCTGAGTGCGGTTCGTACCTGAAAGGTGATGTCGAGGAAAGTCGGAAAAGAAACGACTTCGCCCGAAAGGTCGCGGGCGATGTCCTCAAGGATACGGAAGCAGTCTTGATTACTCACTAATATTGTTCTCACATACGCTGTGCACGATGATGTGGCCGAGTGGTTTGGCAGAATTGCCAAGCATCACGGGGTTAGCACGAAGCAATCGAATTCTGCCTGAAAACGGCGAGCAAGGGGGCCGCCGCGCAGACCTGCTCCATGACAAGATAATCGGTGTTCATCCGGGCGTGCCTTCGCGAGGCAGGGTCAGCGGCTTTTCAGGAGTTCCTTGAGATTAGAGAACGGCTGCGCTGTCGCCGGCGCCCTGGCAGTCGCGCCAAGCGAAGTGATTCCGACCTGGCGGGCCGCGGCTGCGTCGAGCTCCCTGGCATGTTCGTTATCGTGGCAGTAGAGGCATAGAAGCTCCCAGTTGCTGCCGTCACTGGGATTGTTGTCGTGATTGTGGTCGCGGTGGTGAACGGTGAGTTCGCGCAGATTCTGGTGTGTGAATTCTCGGGCGCAGCGACCACAAATCCATGGGTAGATTTTCAGGGCCTGTTCGCGATAGCCCGCTTCACGCCCAAGGCGGTTGCGGATGGCGTCGGCGATCAGACGATCGGTATGTGCAGTTTTGGCATGGTCATTGGCCATTGCTAGACTCCTCAAGAAATTAGGCGCGGGGCAAGCCGCTGATCCCGGCAGTTAATGGGAAAGCCATGACCGTCAGGCCAGCAGGGCGACCAGCGGAACGCACATCTCGCTGCTGCTGATGCCGCCATGTACGCCGAGCATTGCAAACTGCTTTTCTCCCGGCAGCCAGTCCTTGATCGTCCAGTTGTCCTTCATCACCAGGGTGTAGTCGCCGATTCGGGATGCTAGGCGCGGATGGTAGGGTGGAGGACCGAACCATCCGCCAGCGATCAGCCGGTCGCTGGTGTAGAGGTGGGCAGCGCGGGCAAGATGGCGGCGCACATAGTCTTCGAAAACCGGCCGATTGGCCGAGGCGACGTAGCAGTAGGCGACCCGGCGCTCACCGCACAAGGGCCGGAGCAACAGTGCGGCGAGCTGTGGATGGTCGTCGAGACTGATGACCCTGCGGGGGGGAGAATCAATGAAACCATGGTCGGCGGTGAGCAGCACCCAGGTATTGCTGCCGCGCAGCTTGCGGAGCAACTCACCGAACAGGGTGTCAACTGCACTCAGCGTCTGTTGTGCCTGGCGGCTGTCGGTGCCGTAATGATGGGAACAGCTGTCGAGATCGGGGTAGTAGGCGTAGACATAACGCGAACGGGTCGTTTCCTGCAGCAATTCGCCCAGACAGGCAAACATCTCGGCAACCGAGTTGTAGGCACGGGTCTGCGCAGCCCGCGAGTGCCAGGCGTTGAAGGCGCTGCCGACGATGCTCTGTGGTGCCACTACCCAGCACTCGCGATCCAGCCTCTGAAACAGCGACGGATGCTCGAACAGGCGCGCTGGCAGCGCGGCTGGCGACAGTCGGGACGGCCCTAATCGGGGTGTCAGCGGCAGGATTGCCAGGGTCTGGTCGATCTCGTCCAGATGCATATGCCAGCCGGTGAGACCGTGCTGCGCCGGCGCGAGGCCGGTCATGAAGGTGGTGATGGCGCTGGCAGTGGTCGACGGAAAAACCGAAGTCATGCTGCCGAGCAGATGGTGTTGGAGATGTGGGCTGCTGGCGTGTCTGGCCAGCGTCCGTTGCCCCAGCCCATCGATGACCAGCAGTACGATATGCCGCGCCCGGCCCAGTTGCACCGCCGACAACGCCGGTAGCGATGGATATGGACTGCTGGTGCTGCCGCAGGCCGTGGCGATGCTCTGCATCAGATTGACGATGCTGCCGCCAGCGTAGTCGGGAAGATGAGTCGCACTCATGATCCGGCCATTCTACGCCAAGCGCCAGCGCTGGGTGTTGCCGCAAGCGCCTGGCAGCCGGACTCACCAGCATCCGGCCAGGTTCTGCTCCTGGCATCGCATGCGCACCTCCTGGATCAGCATCCGGCTCGCAGCCCGACCCTTTCAGGCTGCCAGTACCCTTGCAAGGCACGCATCAAGATCCCGAGCACGGGCAGTTTCATGTCCAGTTCCTCCCCGGTATCCCGGTAATCGCGGTGGTGGCAGACTTTGCCCTGGTCACCAAGACTCGCGCATCCGCTTGCGAACATATCAATTTCAACATGGCCGCAAGTCCCAAGAAGAAGTCATGTTCCCAATTCTATATGCCAGGAGAAAGGACAGTTAAAGTCACTGATGACCGAGCTTGGTATAGTTATATAGTTGAACTAAAGCGCTGCGCGCTGGTGTAGGCACCCCAGCGCCCTTGCTCTCTCCTCCGTCGCTCCCGGCGTTGGTTCTCGCTTTTACCCCGACCGCTTGAGGTCTCGACGCCTCGCTTCC
>WBZL01002572.1_pt1 | contig 17548 bp, 13 predicted proteins | sample 5204291 | NCBI WGS metagenome assembly WBZL01 (sample SAMN12344345, study PRJNA552823) | activated sludge metagenome | biome: Activated sludge suspended growth; feature: Nitrification reactor; material: Wastewater; isolation source: activated sludge from nitrification reactor of wastewater...
AGGGAATAACCTTCAAAGCATCGATGGGCAAAGTGCTTGTACTGTTTTAGTAAGAGAACCCTTTTCACTTGAAGCATTTTTCAGCTTATGAGACCATGCGTCTCAAAATCGCATCGAGAAAGGAACGAGTAACACATGGTATTCAAGGGTCAAATCACGCATCTCTCACAAAAAGGCTTGGGAGTCGTTCAAAACAAGCAAGATGGTATTGCTTATTTTGTTTCAGGCACCTGGCCCGGGGATCACGGTGAATTCGAAATTATCGACCGCACCCTACCCAATAAGAAATATGGTTACGCAAAACTCGTTCAACTGATTCAGCCTTCTGTAGACCGCCAACAAGCCCCTTGCCCATTTCTGGGTACAACAGAAACTGCCTGTGCAGGATGTCCCTGGATGATTGCATCTTATACAAGCCAACTCGAACAAAAGCGAAATCGCTTTAAATACGCCCTGCAACGTGCTGGATTCAACCTCGAATCGCTATCGATTCCCCCCGTTCATCCTTCACCCGTGCAGTATGGCTACCGTAATCGCTTCCAACTCAAAACGGATGGTAATCAACTTGGCTTCGTTGCAGAAGGCTCCCACCGGATTGCACCGATTCAGGATTGCCTCGTTCTCAATGAAGCTTGCAAAACGTTATTGCATAAACTGCACAACCAATTACCCAGAAGCGATTGGCAGCCGATTAAAGGCGCTAATTGGAACTTTATTGACTTAGACGATGATCTATCCTTTGAACAGATCCGCCTCAACCACAAGCGCCCTTTCAAACAAGGTAATTGCACACAAAACGCCTGGATCAAAGCTTGGCTCAGTAGTAAATTAGCAGAGAACCCTGTTCCGCAAAAAATCATCGAACTCTTTTGTGGCTCCGGTAATTTCACTGAAATCCTTGCGGCTTCGGGCTGTCGTTCGATCATTGCCTATGAAGTGGAATTGGATGCGATTCAGCAACTTAGAGCCAAACATCTGCTCAATGTTGACGCACAGTCGATCGATCTATTCAAACCTTTCGTTTGGAAAACCATCAAAAAAGTAATCAGCGATGCAGATACTCTCATGCTCGATCCTCCCCGCGCTGGGCTCAAAAATATGAAAGGCTTTTTTGAACACTTTCTCGCTTTACGAACGATCTACTACATCTCGTGCGACCCAGAAAGCTTTGCACGCGACGCCTGGCATTTCACCAAGAAAGGCTGGAAACTCGCTGAAATTCAACTGATTGATCTGTTTCCGCACACCCCTCATGTAGAAACACTCGCTATATTGAAAAAACAGCAGTGATTTTTTACAAAAAAACTCAGTTATAGACATTCCGCAGCAAGCTGTATCGTTATATTTTCAGGTATAAATCGGTATTTATTTCGGTAGACAATCCGGTATAATCCGGCATATATTCCGGTATTATGAAGACCGATACCATTCAGATCACGCCAGAACTCTTGGTTCTGATTGCTGAGATTGATGAGTTCAAAGGTGCATGGCGCGCCCTTGGCACCCTTGCACCGGAACGACTAAAAGCATTACGTCACATTGCCACCATTGAGAGCATTGGTTCTTCCACCCGCATCGAAGGTAGTAAGTTGACCGACCGCGAAGTAGAACAATTATTGGGCAATTTGGAAATCAAACGCTTCAGCAGTCGCGATGAACAAGAAATCGTCGGCTATGCTGAAGTGATGGAGACCGTCTTCTACGCGTGGGCTGATATTCCAATTACCGAGAACCATATCAAACAGTTTCACCGTGATCTTTTGCGCCACGTCGACAAAGACGAGCGACACCGTGGTGAATACAAAACGTTGCGCAATGACGTGGGAGCCTTCGACGCCGCTGGCAACATGATCGGTATCGTCTTCGAAACAGCCACGCCATTCGACACGCCAAGGAGAATGCAGGAACTCGTCACCTGGCTGAATGAAGCTCGCGAACGGAAGCACCTTCACTCCCTGCTGATCGTTGCTGTCTTCATCGTCACCTTCCTGGAAATCCATCCTTTCCAGGACGGCAACGGCCGTTTGAGTCGCATCCTAACCACGCTACTCCTGTTGCAGGCTGGTTATGCCTATGTACCATATTCGTCACTTGAATCCGTGATCGAAAACAGTAAAGAAAGCTACTATCTGGCCTTACGGCAAACCCAGGGCACCATCCGCACAGAAACCCCTAATTGGCAGCCCTGGCTTGTTTTTTTCATGCGTGCTTTGCAACAACAAAAGCACCGTCTGGCTGTGAAAATGGAACGTGAGAAGAACACACTTGCTGTTTTGCCAGCGCTCGCTGTTAAAATCTTAGATTATGTCCGCGACCATGGTCGCGTTACCACTCGTGACATGGTGCGCGAAACAGGAGCAAGTCCCAATACGCTCAAAGCAACCTTCACATCGTTAGTCGAAAAGGGATTTCTGGTACGTCACGGTGGTGGTCGCTCAACTTGGTATGCCCTGCCTTGATTTAGAATTTCCCCACGCGCGCACCCTATTGAAAAAATAGCAGTGATTTTTCACAAAAAATCATTAAAAATGGATTATTTGTATAGTATAGTTTAACTATATGATGAATTTAAGCTAAAAATACGCAATGAAAGTACAAAAAGAAGAACTTGCGATAGTACTAGGACAATTCAATCCTTGGTGGCGCGGTGAATCGATTCCAGATTTACCAGACTGGCACCGCGCTTCATTCAGTGAATTAATGCAATGGATTATGGATCCACCTGCTGCGCGTGCTATCTTTTTATCGGGAGCACGCCAGGTAGGTAAAACCACGCTACTGCTCCAAGCAATTAATCGCCTCATAAAGCAAGGTATTCCAGCCAGTAACCTTTTATACGCGACCTTTGATCACCCCATTATCAAATTAGCAGGTGCTGACGCAGTTATTCAAACCTGGCGAGAGCGTGAACCCAAGCGAGAAGGACAGGAATTCATCTTTTTGGATGAAGCACAATTTATTAATGAATGGGGAACCTGGATCAAGCATCAAGTCGATTTCTTTAAACAACGTCGCATCATTTTCACCGGGTCTGCCATGCCAATCTTACAAGCCGATCAAGAATCTGGCGTTGGTCGCTGGCACAGCATCCGCCTAACAACGCTATCCTTCTATGAATACTTACAACTCAAAACCATAACGCTTCCGACACTACCAACCTTACGCTCGCTCAAGGAATTATTTACTTGGTCACCCAATGAGTTGCGCCATATCAGTGAGCAAGCCCAACCGTATATCGGACATTTTCACAATTATCTGGTTTATGGCGGTTTTCCCCAAACAGCGCTGGTGAAAAGCGTCACACAAGCGCAAAAATTACTACGCGAAGACATCATCGACAAAGCGATCAAACGTGATATGACTGCACTTTTTGGTGTAAGGCGCATTCTTGATCTTGAACATACTTTCTTATATCTATGCCGTCACGATGGTGGCTTACTCGATCTAACCGCATTAAGCAGCAATCTTAAAGTGACACGCCCAACGGCTCAGCACTTTATCGATTTACTCGAAGCTGCCCATCTCGTTTACCGTCTAGCTCCTTTCGGCTATGGTAAGGAAGTATTGCGCGGCCGCTACAAACTATATCTTGCTGATGCAGCGATTGCCCCTGCAGTTATGTTGAAAGGACAATCGATCATCGACGACCCTGATGCCCTGGGTATCGCTGCCGAGGCATCAGTTTTGAAACATCTTTTTGCGCGCTATTACCAGCAAAATGTACGCTTCACTTATTGGCGTGGAAAGAAAGAATTGGAAGTCGATTTAGTCGCCGAAATTGCCGGTCAGATCATCCCATTTGAAGTTAAATATCGGTCACAACCCGTTGATGCACGCAGCCTCAAGGGACTCATTGCGTTTTGCCATGAGAAAAGTATCAAGCGCGGCTATATCATTACCAAATCCCTTGATGATTTAGGTCTGCTCCCGCAAAAAGAAGAAAATGCAGTGCCGCTATTTCGCATCCCTGCCACCCTCCTCTGCTTCTGGATGGGAGAAATGGAGCTCCGTCAGCAACAAGAAATCGATTAGAGTCTCTTCGCTCACTATTTTTAAGTCAATTTCTCAGACATCGCGGGATATGACTTGAATCCACCATCAGTTATGATAGATTCATCATTTTTACCCAATAATAAAAATAATCGGTCATGAAAGATTTCTTCATCAGCTATAACAGCGCTGATCGACAACAAGCCGAATGGATCGCTTGGCAACTTGAAGCAGTAGGCTACACCGTGATTATTCAAGCTTGGGATTTTGGGGCAGGAGAAAATTTTGTCCTTGCCATGCACAAAGCAGCCACTGAAGCAGAACGCACCATCGCAGTGTTATCCCCAGATTATTTAAAAAGCCAATTTACCGCACCAGAATGGGCCGCTGCTTTTGTACAAGACCCAACCGGAGAGAAACGTTTATTGATACCAATTCGGGTCCGACCACTTGATTTAACGGGATTGCTGACTCCAATCGTATATATCGACTTAGTTGGAATCACCGAAAAACAAGAAGCACAAAATCGGCTACTCAATGGTGTCAAGGATGGTCGGAACAAGCCCGACACTGAACCTGATTTTAAGAATCTATTTTAGTAAGCAATAGGAATAAAAACAAATGGATTCTGGAATCGACTACTTCATCAGCTATACCACGGCAGATAGGCAAAAAGCTGAATGGATTGCCTGGTGGCTAGAAAAAATAGGCCACAAAATTATCTTTGACAAATGGGATTTTAAGCCAGGGCAATTATTCCCGGTCGAAATGCATAAAGCAATCCGCAGCGCAAAAAAAATCATCGCCATTCTCTCCAACCATTATCTTAATAATGAAAGCTACGCTTCAGCAGAATGGTCAGCCGTGTTTAATAGCGGCAAATTACTCACGATCAAAGTCGAGTCTTTTGAAAATAACGTAGAAGGCCTTTTTAAATCGATCATCCATATCGATTTAACTAGCGCCAGGACAAAAGAAGAATTCATAGAGTGTCTAGAAAATGGTATTAAAGCGAGCCAAGATGGCGAGAACCTAAGACCCAAAGCTGAACCTTTTTTCCCCTTTTTGCTAACTGGATCAGAACAAACAACAGCTCAATCTGCCAAAGAGTCTAGTCGAAAAGATACTGAGTCAAATATAAATCGCGAAAACACACCTAATTTTAAGGCTGGTTTGGTTGATAAAGATGAACAAGCTAGGCATATTCTGGATGCCACCAAATATGAATTTCACATTAACTCTCAGACTAGCACACCCCCTTTAAGTTTTCTGCTATATGGCGCAGTCTCGCAATGGCCTGAAGCTTTGCTCAACATACTCTACTACCAAATTAAGAAAGAGTTAAGCAAACTCAAGACGCATTTAGCACAAGAAAATTCCCCAGAAATAGAAGAACTTGCCAGCAAATCATATAAATATACCGGCACATATGAAAATTACTTATGGAATTTGCTAGATGACCAATTCAGGTGTGGATCATCCAAACAAGAAATCGAAAGCTATTTATCAACCAAAAAGACACCATATCTTCTATATCGCTCTCTAACTGAAATAGAATATAGCAACCAAAATTTAGTTTGTGGCATCCTTGAAGCTTGGGAAAGTCTTGAGCTAGCACCACGGTCACCGCGCCATTTTCTTATCCTATTCTATGAGAAAGTGGAGCAAGCTCATTCAAATTGGGCATTCTGGAAAAAGAAACAACAAACCTTACCTGAATTAATTCAAGAAATATGGCCCGAAAAAAGCAGTCGGTATTTATTACCGGAACTCACATCTGTTAATAAGCACTTAATCTTGGAATGGATCAATGAACACTGTAAATCTTCAAACCCGCAAAAAATAATAGATTTAATTGAATCTAAAATAAAAAGGGATCTCAATCAAAAAATAAAGCCTATCTATTTCAAGCAAATCGCTGATGACCAGTTTGAGATTCATCATTCACTGTTAAACGATATCTTAGTTGAAACTCTAACTGAACTCACCCAATCAACCTAGAAGCGGAACATACTCATGACAACATTCCTTGATCAGCCCCACTACACAGGAAAAGGTAAACAATCAGATTCATCAAAATGGCAGAAGCTACCCAGCTTCAACCCAGAAGCCCTAACCCACCCTCAACATTATCTGGCGCCCAAAGGATTAGTCGCGGCCGTCAATGTTGCCTTGGAATTAGGCATGCCATTGCTGCTCACTGGAGAGCCCGGTTGTGGCAAATCACAATTGGCCTATAGTTTGGCTTGGGAACTAGGATTTCCAACCGGTCCCCTCAGCTTTACTGTTAAATCCGATACGCAAAGCAAAGATTTGTTTTATCACTTCGATACGTTAGGGCGTTTCCGCGCTGCAAGAATTGAAGGTGAAGAAGCCGATGCGCGGCGCTATCTGCGCTTTGAAGCGCTCGGATTGGCTATATTAAAAGCACTAGGAAGGGAAGCGATAGAAAAACTCAAACTTATCGGTTGTATCGAAAACCCACCCGAGCAACCGGAACGCTCCGTGGTTTTGATTGATGAAATCGATAAAGCGCCCCGAGAAATTCCCAATGATATTCTCAACGAAATTGACCGCATGAGTTTCGATATTCCTGAAATTTTCCAGGCCGGTAAAGCACGTACCGTGGTTTCGCTCGATAGCAAACAAACCACGAGCAACAATCAAGAACCTGCCAACGGCTCATTGCGCCCCATCGTCATTATCACCAGCAACAGGGAACGCGAATTGCCCGAGGCGTTTCTACGCCGCTGTGTCTATTACCACCTTGATTTACCGCCTTTCCGTCGAAAATTAGCCGAAGACCGCTCGAAAGGATTGGACACTGATAACGATGTCACGATCGAAAGAATCGTCGAAGAACGCCTAAAAATTACCATTCCGCTGGAAGACAATAAAAAAAATCTACAAAAAAGCCTATGGGCAGCAGCCATTTCGCTATTTGATTACCTGCGCAGCGAAGTGCAATTACAGAAAAGACCGTCAACCGCTGAATTATTGAATTGGATGCAATGGCTGCAAAAACGCGGTGGATCGGCAGCGATTACGCTGCAAGACCTTGATTGGCAAGATCGTTTTAGCAACAGTGCTTATGTGACCTTGTTCAAGCACAAAGAAGATCAAGATCGTGCAAAACAACACATCGACGACTGGTTATTACGCTAACCTGTGACAGATATCTACGCCTCCCTAAATCACCTGGATCGCTTAGCTACGCTACTCCAAGCAGAAGGCATGGTATGTGGTCCCGATGTTTGGCTATCGGTCTACCGGTTATTGAGCCGGTTACGAGATCAAGGCAAATTGCCGCAGGAAGCAACGCAACTCCGTTTACTGCTAGGCCCACTAATCTGTTGCAACCCTGAAGAACAAGCGCGTTTCAAGGTGTTATTCGATCAATGGTGGATCACGCAAACGGATGCGCAAAACCCCGACAACTTAGCCACCTTACCGCGCGATACCTTTACCCTATCCGCAGCAAATCGCCTGACCTCACCCGTACAAACTCGGTTTGCACGAATCCAAGCCAAACTGACCCAAATTAGCCGAGCATGGATAGCCGGTTTGCTTGCACTGATTGGGGTTATTGTGGCTATTATCTGGATTTGGGTTCAGCAACCTGTGCCCATCGCACCCACTCCCATTCAAAAAACGCCACCCCCAACGGTAACTATTGGACCCAACACACCCAATGAAGCGCCAACCATCACAATCATCGACCACATTCCACCGCGCCCGCAACCAGAACCACAACGTTTACCCAGCAACTGGGAATCAGCCTTGCGACTTATTCGTAACGCGATCTTCATGTTACCCTTAATCATCGCGCTTGGCTGGATACTGTGGCGCTACCAACAGCAAGTCACCCTTAACCGAGAAGCTGCTGCGGGAGATGATTTATTTAGCCAACTGCGCTTCGAGCGTCTTCTGACCCCCATTTTTGGTGGCCATCAAGTCGAGCAGGAACTGCGTGATCTCCGTGCGGCTAAAATCGAAACCTCCCATCGCCTTAATATTAAAGCCACAGTTGAAGCAACCGCACGCCAAGGGGATTTTTTCCAACCTGTGTATCGCCAACGGCGCATTGCACCGGAACATGTGTTACTGGTCCGTAGCATGCACCGCCATGACCAACAAGCTGCCATGGCAGAAGAATTGGAAAAACGCTTCCGTTCACTCGGCTTGCACATCGAAACTTACCGATTCCGCGATGACCCCCGCTGGTTGGTTCGCTGGGATGACAAAGATGACGATCAAGCGCGATACTTTCGGTTAGAACAAATATTAGCGCGCTTTGGTAGTGCCCGCTTATTTGTGATTAGCGAAGCCGAGATCGTCTATCATCCCTATAGTGGTGAACCACGTACCTGGCTACACGCTTTTTCACCGTGGCCCGATAAAGTCTGGCTCCATCCGCAAGACGCAAATGCCGCACACGCACGCTTACTGGCCCAGCATCAGTTTATGATGCTGCCCTTGATGCGCGACAGCATTCCGCAACTGGTCACGTTTCTCACCACGCAACCGCAGCCGAGCAAACTCGATCCACAACCGGCAATCCCCATCCAACTGCCGGCCATGATTACCCGTGAACCGCACGCCTGGCTCAACGAAAATCCACCTTTTGGTGCCGATTTGAAGGAATTAATCCGGCAATTGGAATATTTTCTAGGTACCCTAGGGTTGCAGTTATTGCGCGCTGTCGCCGTTTACCCGAAACCGAGTTGGTCACTCACACAGGCGTTGGATTATTTATTATATGGTTCTTTGAATTCAGCCCAGGGCACCGCCGACCCTCCGGCACGCCGTGAGCAGCGCCTTGCCAAACTCAGCCGCTTACCGTGGCTAACCCATGCTTATATGCCCGATTGGTTACGCGAACAATTATTATTTAACCTGCCCGAAACCGAGCGACAACGGATTACCCAGGTCTGGCAACAATTAATCGGTCAGCTCACTCAAACCCAAGCCGTCAATAGTTTGCGATTAGAAATCCGTACGCCTTCCAAGCGCCAGCTCCGCTTACGTCTCTCGCAACTTCGGGCTACCAAAAATTCAGAAGCCCTGCACGATCCCATTTTTGCCAATATTGTGCTTGGTGGTCGATTCGGTTTACTCGATTTCAAATTACCGCGTGCCTGGGCTAAATTATTTCCCCAGGCCAGTCGCTCAGTGTTGCTCTTCCCCGCGTTGATCGCGCTCTCATTCGCAATCATTACAAGTTTTGGGTTATGTCAAGCTTGGCACAGTTACGGTGCAACAACCCTAGCGCAATTCCGTCAGCAATTCACCACTCAAGATAACCGCGCTTGGCCGGTGCAAATTCGCCATACCCAAACGACTCAACCGCTAGCCCTGGCACTGAGTGAGGCGCTACAGCGCAAGCAATTCACTGTCAAACTGGATGATCGTGCCGCTGCTGATTCGACAACGGATGACAAGCAAGCCAACTCTAATCGCATCACCTACGCACCCGGTGGTCAGGCCATTGCGGATCAAATCGCCGTGAGTTTGCGCTGGCTCACCTATGGAGAATCGATTGAGCTCGAGGAAGACAACACGTTACCAGCCTCAACCATTCAAGTGACGTTAAACCGCACCTACCAACCGCTCACCGCGTTTAACGATGAATTGCACGTGCCCTATGTTGCGCCAGCGGATGAAAAAACCGCTCCGTCAACCGGTCTACCCTTTGAAGAACCGCAAATGGTGCGGATTCCACCCGGAAGCTTTATCATGGGATCACCCGAAAGCGAAGCAGGTCGATATTCCAATGAAGGGCCGCAGCGCAAGGTTACCATTGCTTATCCCTTCGAAATCGGTCGCTATGAAGTCACGTTTGCCCAATACGATGCCTTTGCCAAAGATGCACAACACCCATTACCCGATGATCGTGGTTGGAGACGTGGCGATCAGCCAGTCATCAATGTGAGCTTTGACGACGCACAAGCCTATGTGCAATGGCTAGCGAAAAAAACGGGCAAAAAATATCGCTTACCGACTGAGGCAGAATGGGAATATGTGGCACGTGCCAACACAACAACAGCTTATTGGTGGGGTGATGCTATTGGGCAAAACAATGCAGTCTGCGATGGCTGTGGTAGTCAATGGGACAGCCAGCAAACGGCACCCGTAGGCTCCTTCAAACCCAATCCCTTTGGCGTGTTCGATACCGCTGGTAATGTGTGGGAATGGACGCAAGATTGCTGGCATAGCAACTACGACGGTGCTCCTACCGATGGTTCAGCTTGGTTAGAAAAGAATGGCGGCAATTGCACAGGCCGGGTGGTTCGCGGCGGGTCTTGGGGCATCTTTCCGCAGTACCTGCGTTCGGCTATCCGCGGCAGGGACGGTACCGTTGTTTCGAACATCAATATCGGCTTTCGCGTCGCCAGGGATTTTTGATTTTTGTGCTTTGGGGTTTGTCTCTTTGTGCTGTTGGGGTTGCAGGGGCTACGCCCCTGCGCGATTTTTTTGGGGAGGGATAGTATGAAACAACCGCAAGTCAATATGCCGAAAGTCGTGGAAGACTGCCATGCCTTACTCGCCTGGATCATTCCGAAGCTCGATCAATTTCCGCGCAATCGCCGTTATACCCTCGGTGAAAAAATTGAAACCGGGTTGTTGCAAGTGCTCGAACAACTTATTCAGGCTGCCTATCAAAAAGCGCGATCGAGTCGATTGGATACCGCCAATTTACAATTGGATGTGGTGCGTCATCTGTGGCGGCTTAGCCATACCCTGCAATCGATTTCGACCCAACATTATGGCCAAGGTGCGGAACGCATGGTCGAATTAGGCCGTCAAATTGGGGGGTGGCGTAAACAAACCAGTGGAGAAAGCACATGAAGCAACCGGTTGATTCGCTTTGGACACAGATTCTGGAATGGGATAATTTGCTACTCGCTTTTCGCAAAGCACGCCGTGGAAAACAGCAGCAATCGGAAATCCAACACTTTGAATTGAATTTGGAATACGAACTCACCGATATTCGCCATAACTTGCAATCCCACCGTTATCAACCCGGTTCGTTTCACCAATTTCAGGTAACCGATCGCAAAACGCGGTTGATTTCAGCAGCCCCCTTTCGTGATCGAGTGGTGCAACATGCACTCATGAATATCGTCGAACCGATCATCGATCAGCAGTTTATTAAACATAGCTATGCAAGCCGCAAGCACAAAGGCGTTCATCGTGCAGTCCAGCACTATCAAGCTTGGGCAAAGCAATATCGATACGCCTTGAAAATCGATATTTGCCGCTATTTCGATAGTATCGATCACGCACTTTTGAAGCAGAAATTACGCCGCTTCATTCCCGATCCTGATATTTTATGGTTATTTGATCGGATTATCGATTCAAACCCGGAACCTCTCAATCCTGCGATTGTGCCTGCTGCATCAGATGATTTGGTTGACTTGGCAGCAAGAAGCGTCGGCTTACCGTTAGGAAATCTAACCAGTCAATGCTTCGGCAATATTTATTTGAATGATTTAGATCATTTCATCCAAACCACATTAAACTTACCCGCCTATTTGCGTTATGTAGACGATATGATTCTGTGTAGCAACTCGAAAAACCAACTTTGGGAAAGCTGTGCGGCCATTGAGCAATTTCTAGCATCAGAGCGAATTGGTATTCATCCGCGCAAGAAACAGTTAGTTCCCGTTACGACTGGATTGGATGTGCTCGGCTATCAGGTTTTCCCTTCACAAATTCGCCTGGCGCGTGGCAGTGGTTATCGTTTTCGCCGCAAACTAAAGCGCCTCGCCAAAGCGTATCACCAATGGCGTATCTCATTACAAGCCATCAAACCGCATGTTGCTGGCTGGTTGGGGCATGCGCGTCAGGCCAATAGTGGATCCCTATGTCGTGCTATTTTTTCCGAGGTATACTTCCATCGAGGGGACAAGGTGCAACGATCGCCGGGTGGTTCGCGGCGGGTCTTGGAACAACAATCCACAGAACCTGCGTTCGGCTAACCGCAACAGGAACAATACCGATGAATCGAACAACAATATCGGCTTTCGCGTCGCCAGTACACCTGCAATTTTGCCAGAGCTGGATGATTCATGGATCATCCAGGCGTGCCGCAGGTGCCCATGTATCTTATCTCCCGGCTGTGCAATTCCAGCAGCCAAAGAAAGCGCTGTATTCGGCAGGCAGTATTTCCAAGCTACGCACGAAATACTGCCGTTTCCACTGGCTAGCCATTTTCCTTTTCTTGACCAGCTTTCCGCTGCAAGCATCTGAAAATCCACTTGCTTCAGAAAATAATAATCGCGCTGCGCAATCACCCCAATCGCAACAACAACCGCAACAATCCAACCTTGAATCTCCGTTGCAACCGATCAGCATCCCACCACTCGGTAAACCGGATGAGGCAGCGCAAGCAGTGACAAAGCGTTTGGCAGCTACTTGCCAAACCGAAGGCCAAGTTGGGCCTACCATGGTCATCATCCCACCCGGGCATTTTCAGATGGGTTTAGATAGTGATGCACTTGATAGGTTTCTTATAAAGGGAATTATAGATGGAAATAGGGTGACCATCCCCAAGCCGTTTGCACTTAGCCGTTGTGAGGTTACCGTGGGACAGTTCCGTCAGTTCGTGCAGGAAACCCGTTATCAAACCACGGCTGAAACCGATGACAAAGGTTGTTATGGGTGGGATGCAGCACAAAAAAAAGTCATACAGCACCCTAACTTCAATTGGCAAAATCCAGGATTTTCCCAAACGGATCATCATCCGGTAGTATGCATCTCTTGGGAGGATACCCAGCATTATCTTGCCTGGTTATCGCAACGCACCGGAGCACGTTATCGGCTGCCGAGCGAAGCCGAGTGGGAATACGCCGCACGGGGCCGTACCAACACTACTCATTTTTATCAACCGGATCAGCAGTGCGCCTACGCTAATGGGGCCGGTCAAGAAACCAAAGCGATTGCAGGCTCAGGCTGGGTTTTAGCGGAATGCACTGACCCCTTCGTTTATACCGCACCGGTGGCCAGTTTTATGGAGAATCCATTCGGTTTATTCGATATGGCGGGCAATGCCTGGGAATGGACGCAGGATTGCTGGCATGATGATTATACTGGCGCACCCACTGATGGTTCAGCTTGGTTAGAAAAGAATGGCGGCGATTGGGTAGGGAAGAATTACGTCGACGCCGATTCGGTAGGGATAGAGAAGAATTACGGCTACGGCGATTGCACTCGCCGGGTGGTTCGCGGCGGGTCTTGGCTCTACGATCCACTTTACCTGCGTTCGGCTAACCGCGGCGGGGACATTGCCGATGTATCGGGCGACATTATCGGCTTTCGCGTCGCCAGGGATTTCTGAGGTTTGTCCTTTGCGCCGTTGGGGTGCAGGGGCGTAGCCCCTGCGCGATTTTTTTTGGGGAGGAATAGTCCGGTGCAGTCTGGTTGTTATTCGGATAGCCCCGCGAACAGCTCGGCATAAATTTTTTCGATCTGCGTGATTTCTTGGATATTAAGCGCTGCAAACTCTTTTTCTGTTGCGCGCTTGGATAACCGTCCTTCATTTTGTTTCAGGAAGTGAAACAACAGATCAATCGTTGAGGCTGGCATCTCAATCAACGATTCTATGGCTATTCTGAACTGATCGTATCGTTCCAGGAAGTTGGCTTCCTCGGGCAAATCAATTTCAATGGTTTGTTCAACACAGGCATATAAAAACTCGACATGGGGCGTAGCATCGAAATAGCGATAAAAATCACCGGTATCATTCAGAACGCGCACATTCATTTTTTCCGTTGGCTCCCATTCGATGAGCGGAAGCAACCGCTTTGAATAGCTTTCCAGTACAGTTCGATAATCATCGATCCGCTCCAAAATAGCGGCCGATACCGGAAAAACAACCCCAACCGGGCTAAATCCACGTTGCGCCAGCGCATGATGAATGAGGTAACGGTGCAGCCGTCCGTTACCATCTTCAAAGGGATGGATATAGACAAACCCAAAGGCGAGCATGGCGGCTGCCAGAACGGTATCCAGCTCACCGGCAAACCGGCGATCAAAATCAAGCATCCCTTGAAGCAACACGTTTAAATCTTCCGGTTTGGCGCTGATATGCTCGGGCAACGGTAGGCGGTTACCCTGTTCATGCTCGCCGACAAACCCGTCTTCTTGCCTGAGACCTAGCTTGATAAAGCGGCTATCGCCGATGACGATACGCTGGAGCCGAAGCAATTCATCGAGATCAAGTAGTCTCCGACCGGCGTCACCAATGACCCGGCCCCATCGTTGGATACGATTTTGCGGTGGCGCTTCTCCTTCAATCGCATAGCTGGATTTGGAATCTTTCAGTAGCAGGAAAGCAGCAGTGCGCGCAAGAATATCAGTGGATAGCTTGCTGACCGTCTGACGTGCTCGCTCGGATAGATTCGCCTTCATCGATTGCTCAATGAGCGGTGTGCGAAACACGAGCGGGCAAAAATCTCGGGTTCCTGGCAGGTTATTGCGTACCCGGTGCCGTGTGGAAGTTACGCCGGAAATAGCCCATTGCTGATTGGTATCGACTACTTCCGCATAAGTACCCGTCTTGGCATCAGGCAAACTTAGCGCTTTATTCAATAGCCACTCATACAAAAACCAGAGACGGCGAGCGTAACTGCTGGTTGGTTTTGCGTTAACGATGGCTTCAATAGCTTCGGGAGCAACCACTGCAAAAAGCCGTTTCAGCACTGCCAAGTCGAGCCCTTCATATTTGAGCGCAAATACTAGATGTCCTTCCAAGGTCGCATCCGGCATGTGACGCGGCGTATAGATGTGCCAGTTATCTTCTTCATAGACCTTATGGCGGGTACCAATGGCTGACAATTTGATGGGCAAAGGAACGACCAGATTATATGCATCGATAAGCGCTGCATAGCCCGCTAGCGTTGCTTTTTCCGGTAAACGCCTTTCCTGAAAAACGCTTACCGCTTCTGAAAATTGTTTACCATTTTCTTTATCCATGAAAAACAATAACTATTTATGATATTAGCTATAAAAACACACAATATCATGAAAAATGATTACGATCCATGAATTTTGATGCTATTTTGCCTGTTAAGAAATCAAAATAAATTTTGCGAATTTGCTTATAGCGCTCACCCAGAATGTCATAAATTTTGTTCTCATTAAGATCACTGGGGCAATCCTTGCGTGTCGTATCAATAGGTGGGGATTGAGATGCATGCGATTGCGCTAGGCTTGGTTGTGCCATTCAGTGATCCTGCAATGTTGAGAAGGGAGATTGCACCGATGCGGCGAATAGCCATCATAATATCCGCATAAGATGCGGATATTGAAGTTGCAACATGCAGAGAAAAGGGTGCATAATCTTCGCATGAGGTGCGTAGAATGAATCACTATATCCATGAATTACCTGACTGGCCTGATTTCTACTGGGATCATAAAAAATTATCAGGGCTGTTGGGGTCTGTGCGTCACCGGCAGGGACATCTGATTGGCAAGATGGAAGCATTGGGATTTCCCTTACAAGCGGAAGCCACGCTCCAGACCCTGACACTCGATGTACTGAAATCTTCCGAAATTGAAGGCGAAATTCTGGATCGTGACCAAATTCGCTCATCGATCGCCCGGCGACTCGGGTTGGATATTGACGCGCTAGCACCCACTGACCGTCATATTGATGGCATTGTCGACATGATGCTGGATGCAACGCAAAATTACGCGCAACCCCTCAGTAGGGAACGCTTGTTTGGCTGGCATGCTGCCTTGTTTCCAACCGGTTATAGCGGCATGCACAAAATCAGCATCGGACAATGGCGCGATGATTCAAACGGACCGATGCAGGTGGTATCCGGCGCGCTTGGAAAAGAACGGATACATTTTGAAGCGCCTGCCGCCAATCGCCTTAAAAAAGAAACTGATATGTTCCTAACGTGGTTTAACAGCAAAGCGGGTGAAGATGCCGTTCTCAAGGCAGGTATTGCCCAACTGTGGTTTGTTACACTTCACCCTTTCGAGGATGGCAACGGACGTATCGCGCGTGCGATTGCCGATATGGCATTGGCGCGATCCGAACAGAGCACACAGCGCTTTTACAGCATGTCGGCACAAATCCGGCAAGAACGAAAAGCCTATTACGATAGGCTGGAAAAAACTCAAAAAGGTGATCTCGATATTACGCGCTGGCTAGAATGGTTCTTAAATTGCCTTGACCGTGCAATCAGCAGCACGGAAGAAACCCTGGGTAACGTGCTCCAGAAAGCCCGGTTCTGGCAGAGCCATAAGGATGTGCCATTCAATGATCGCCAGCGCCTGATGTTAAACAAGGTACTGGATGGGTTTGAAGGTAAGCTGACCTCCTCGAAATGGGCGAAGATCACCCAATGTTCTCAGGATACAGCGCTGCGGGATATTCTTGATCTGATGGAACGCGGGATTCTGATTAAAGATGGCGGTGGTGGGCGCAGCACCAGTTATTCGCTAAATGGGAAACTAGACTAGAGAGGTTGAACACAACGACAGCGCAAATCGGTTTGTAGCGATTTATTAGCAGTAATTCATGCGCTTGAACCACTCGATCGCATCGCGAATCGCTTCACGCGCCGGTCGATAGCGATAACCGAGCTCGCGCATGGCTTTTTCACTAGAAAAAAACATTTTCTTTTTAGCCATGTGAATGCTATCCACGGTCGCACGGGGTTCCGTACCTGTTAATTTGGCGAAGATTTCTAGGATATAGGCAATCGGTAACATCATTTTCACCGGAATACTGCGGCGTTTACTCGGTTTTCCGGTAATCGCATCAATGGTTTGCAGGATTTCCAACAGCGTCATGTTTTCTCCCCCTAAAATATAACGTTCACCGAGCTTGCCTTGCTGATAAGCCAGCAAATGGCCTTGCGCGATATCATCGACATGGGCGATATTGAGGCCAGTATCAACATATGCAGGCATTTTGCCGCGCAGCGTATCGAGCACGATCGACACCGCCTGACGCAGCCCGTTCACGTTGCGCCCGGTATCCGGCTGTACGCCGCCCGCCGAGACCACCTTGTCATCGGGATCGGGCGACGTCGTGTGATACGTGAACACCGCCAGCTGCGCGTCCGCCAGCGCACGCCGGATCGGCGCGAGGAAGTGGGTGGCGGTTTCGGTGGCCATCGCCGGCGACAGATTGCCCACCGTGGCGCCCTGCAACAACGCGTCGTAGTGCTGCACGACGCCGTACTTCTTCACCCAGCGGTCGGCCACCGTGAACTCGTGGAGATCGAGCACGACGTCTGGCCGGATGCGGTGGGTGAGGGCGGCGATGGCGCGCGCCTCCGGGGTCTGCAGCAGCAGGTGGTCGCGGTTCACGTCGACGCCGCTGCGCGTGGCGCGCACGAACCGATCGGCGCCGTCGGGATTGGCGCGCGGCACGATGTACACCGTGACGCGATCGAGCAGCGCCGCGTCCGGTCCGGCCAGGCGGTCGGCGACGGCCAGCGCCGCTTCGCCCCCCGCCGGCTCGTTGCCGTGCTGCTGGGCGATGATCAGCACGGCCGGGCGCCCGGCGGTGGGACCGCCGTCGCCGGCGAGCGTC
>WBZL01002573.1_pt1 | contig 17547 bp, 16 predicted proteins | sample 5204291 | NCBI WGS metagenome assembly WBZL01 (sample SAMN12344345, study PRJNA552823) | activated sludge metagenome | biome: Activated sludge suspended growth; feature: Nitrification reactor; material: Wastewater; isolation source: activated sludge from nitrification reactor of wastewater...
CGCCGGTGACCCCGAGCACCGGTTGGACCCGACGCCACCGCAGCCCGGTCGTGATCTTCTCCAGAGCGACGAGACCGCCGGTCAGGTCGTCGTTGCCGTGCAGGTAGGCGGCGAACGGCCGTCCGACGGTGTCCTCCAGGCACGGGTAGTAGATCTGGTCGAAGAAGTGCTTGAGCGCACCGGCCAGGTAGCCCAGGTTCACCGGGCCGCCGACCACCACGCCATCGGCTTCGAGCACGTCGGCCGCCGACGCGACGAGCGCCGGTCGGGTCACCACCTCGACGTCGGCCAACGCCGGGTCGGCCACGCCGTCGAGCACCGCGGTGAGCAGCGAGTGCAGGGCCGGCGACGGCGTGTGGTGCACCACGAGCAACCGCGGCACCGCAGGAACCCTGCTCAGTCGACGAGTCGGCCCAGGTCCGACTCGGCGTCGACGACCAGCGACTCCCCGGTCGCGCCCTCGGCGAAGTACGCAGACCCCACGTCGAGCACCAGCGACACCGCGTCGCCGCCGATGTCGACGGGGAAGGCGGCGCCGCCACGGATCCGCTCCAGGACCCCACCGGCGGCGTCGGGGGCCAGGCCGCCGCAACCGACCAGGAACCGGGCCGGCGGCTCGAAGCCGAGCACGTCACGACCGCGCACCACCCGGTCCAGTCGTCCCTCGAGCTCCCGGAGTGCCCGTTGCGCCCCGACGGGATCAGATCCGACCAACCCGTCGAAGCCGGCGACCTGCACCGCGAACACCGCGGGGGTGGAGCCGTTGCGGACGAGCTCGTCGACCTGATCGACCACGGCTCCTCGCCGCGGCAACTTGCTGGGCCCCAGGTCGTCCGCCATGGGATCCGACGGTACCCCGCGGCGCTGAGGTCGGGCGACGTGACCGGCTGGGCGCTTCAGCCCGGGCGGTTGCCCCAGATGCCCACGAAGCTCACCATCTCGCCCGGGTACCCGCCCAGGTTGTGCGTCAGCGCCAGGCCGCGGTCCGCGGTGTCGATGCGACGGTCCTCGGGAGCTTCGCCGCGCAGCTGGAGCCAGCACTCGAACAGCATCCGCAGCCCGGACGCGCCGACCGGGTGGCCGAAGGACTTGAGGCCGCCGTCGGTGTTGACCGGCAGCTCGCCGTGGAGGTCGAACACGCCGGCTTCGGCGTCCTTCCACGCCTCGCCCCGCGCCGAGAAGCCGAGGTCCTCCATCAGGACCAGCTCGGTCGGCGTGAAGCAGTCGTGGACCTCGGCCATGGCCAGCTGACGCCGCGGGTCGGTGATGCCGGCCTGGGCATACGCGTCCTCGGCGGCCCACTGGCACTCGTCGAAGTGGGTGTAGTCATAGTCCGGGTCCAACAGGCCGGACGCGTTGCCGGCGACGAAGCTCAGCGCCTTCACGTAGAGCGGCTTGTCGGTGTAGCGGTGCGCGTCCTCTGCACGCACGACGATGGCGCTCGCCGCGCCGTCGGCGACGCCGGCGCAGTCGAACACCGACAGCATCCCCGCGACGGCGGGCATGGCGCAGATGGCGTCGACGTCCATCTCGCGGCGGAACTGCGCCCGCGGGTTCTTGGCGCCGTTGGCGTGGTTCTTGCTGGCGATGCGGGCCAGCACCCGCCGGAGCTCGGCCGGATCGACGCCGTACTTCTCGGCGTAGGCGGGGGCGACGAGGGAGAACATGGCCGCGGCGGTGAGGGTGCGGTTGGTGCCGTCGTTGGGGATGGGGAACGCGTTGAGGCCCTGGTAGCCCGAGTCCTTGACCTTCTCGACGCCGACCGCGGCGGCCACGTCGTAGGCGCCCGACGCCACCGCGTAGCAGGCCTGGCGCAGCGCCTCGGACCCGGTGGCGCAGTAGTTCTCGACCCGGGTGACCGGCTTGCCCTGCAGCTTCAGCGGGGCCGACAGCGTCACGCCCGACATGCCGGACTGGGCGGTTCCGAGCCACCAGGCGTCGACGTCGTCGATGCCGATGCCCGCGGAGTCGAGCCCGGCGTGGGTCCCCTCGACCGCCAGGTCGTCGAGTCCCTTGTCCCAGTGCTCGCGGAACGGGGTGCACCCCATGCCGATGATGGCGACGCGGTCCTTGATGCCGTGGCTGGCCATGTCAGGCCCCTCCCTCGGTCGGTGCGGCGACCCGGGCCGATGCGGCCGGGCGGGCCTTCCAGAAGTAGTTGGCGATCCCGTCCGCGGTGTTGAGGCGTCGGAAGGTCATCTCGACCGCCATGCCGATGGAGACCTGGTCGGCGGTGACGTCGGTGAGCTCGACGGGCAGGCGTCCCCCACCGTCGAAGTCGCACACCGCGAACACGATCGGCGGCGACGGCGAGTAGGCCAGCGAGTCGACGGTGAAGGTGGCGACGGTGGCGGGCACGTCGGCCATCGGCGCCGGGTCCATGTCGTCGACCGCTCCGCCCACGAAGCTGACCCGTGCCGGCGGCAGGTGCAGCGCACCGCTGGAACGGTCCCGGCTGCCGACGAAGCCGTACTTCCAGTCCAGTCGCCGCTCCGCGGCCGAGGCCGACATGCGGGCCGGCTCGGGCCGGTTGGGCGGCTGGACCGGCAGCACGCCGCGCCAGTTCAGGTACTTGGCGTAGGTGAGCGAGTCGTCGCCCGACGCGACCTGCTCGTCGACGGTGGGCCGGGCTGCCACCGCCTCGGCCGCGGAGTCGGTGACCCGGAACAGGAACACGTCCGCGCCGTCGGCCAGCGCGACCAGCGCGACGACCTGACCGGGAGACGCCTGCTCGACCAGACCGGCGAGCAGCACGAGCGGGTGTGCGGCGCCGGTGAAACCGACGCTCTGGTCCAACCGGTCGGCCACGTCGACGCCGGCAGCGCCGAGCTTCTTGGCCAGCGCCGCGCCGGCCCGGGCGTGCGGGGACGACACCGCCACCCGCGACACCTGCTCGACGTCGACGCCGGCGTCCTTGAGCGCCGCGTCCCAGGCCCGTCCGGCCAGGTCGTCGTACCGCTGCTGGCCGAAGCGCTCCTCCCAGGCGTGGGTGCGCAGCTCGCCGGGGGCCCGCCAGCGGTCGAGGAACTCCTGGGTGGCCGACGCGCCGCCGAGGTACTCGGCGGCCAGCGGGCCCGAGGTCGCGTCCGCCACCAGGACCGCCGCGCCGGCGTCGCCGCCGCCCTTCTCCTCGATCGAGCCGGCGGGGCCGGTGCGGACGTCGCCGGCGCAGACCATCACGCCAGGGTCGGTGGAGCGCAGCGCCGAACGCAGCGCCGCGGCCGCGCCGCGGAGCCCGGGTCCGGCGTCCGCGGCGGGCACCGCGCCGTCCAGCCGGAGCGCGGCGTGCACGATGGGCGCCGCGGTCTTCTCGGCGTAGGGCCCGGTGGTGGAGGCGAACCACAGCACGTCCACGGACGCCTCCCCCGCGACGCGCAGAGCCCGCCGGCCGGCCTCGACGGCCATGGTGACCGCGTCCTCGTCGTAGGCGGCGACGGTACGGGTGCCCTTCCCGGCGTTCGATCCGAGCACCGCGGTGACGGCCGATCGCTGCAGGCGCCAGTGCGGCAGGTAGGCGGCGACGCCGCGGATGCCGCGGACCGCGTTCGGGGTGGCTGCGCTCATGGGTGGAGTGTAGGGACATCTGACGCACCGTCAGAAGTCGTGGCCGTCCGCCGCGAGCGGCGAGGCCCGGAGGGAGGATCATTGACACGGGCGAGGTCACGGGCCGAGCATGGACGGATGCGCGTGAACCCCGTTCCGTCCCGTGCGAGCGTCCGGTGAGCTCCACCACACCTCGGACCCAGCCGCTCGGTCGCCGCGCCCGCAACCGGGTCGCCCGCCACGACCAGCTGCTCGCCGCCGCCAGCGACATCGTCAACGAGTCGGGCCTCGATGGTCTGACCATGCAGGCGGTCGCCGACCGGGTGGACTGCGCGGTCGGAACCATCTACACGTACTTCAACTCCAAGGCGTCGCTGATCGCCGCGCTGCAGGGCAATGCCATGCAGACCATCCTGGCGACCTACCACCGGGCCGCCGAGCAGTGGGACGACGCCCTCGACGCGTCGGGGCTCGACGACCCCGCCGTCGAATCCCTCGTGCGGGTGCTGGCCTATGGCCAGCTGTTCCTGGCCGGGCCCGAGCTCAACCCCCGCGAGTTCGAGTTCCTCCAGCTCGCCTTCACCTCGCCGGTCAACCTGGTGTCGGTCGACGACGTGAGCGCGCTGACCTCGCACGCGTTGACCCTGCTGGCCGAAGGGCTGGTCCTCATCGACTCCGCGGTTGCCTCCGGTGCGATCTCCGCCCCGGATCCCGGACGGGGAGACGACGCCCTTCGTCGGATGCTCCGCTGGATCGGAGCGCTCGAGGGCAACCTGCTGCTCGCCAACGTACGTCTCGAGGCGATGAGCGACACCGACGCCGCCGCGTTCGACGCACGGCAGCTCGGGCTGCTGATGAGCCAGGACCTGCTGCTCGCCTGGGGCGCTCCGCCCCGGGTCCTCAAGGCCGCGGTCGACGAGCTGGACCGCATGCTCAGGGCCGGATCGCTGCTCCCCCGGCCCGAGCCGCGGGACTGACCCCGGCACCGGCCCGCCGGACGACGACACAGGTGCCGTGGGTCCTCTGCTGAGCGGGCTGGTGGCCTTCGCGGTCGGGGTCAACCTCTGGTTCCTGTTCGAGTACCTGCTGCACCGCTTCGCCATGCACGAGTTGCACGGCAAGGGGATCATGAGCCGTGAGCACCTGCTGCACCACGTGACGGCCGGATGGGGTTTCACCTCCCGTCTCCTGTTGGCGTGGCTGGGCGTCGCGCTGGTCGGAGCCGCGGCGTGGCTGCCGCTCGGCACCTGGCTGCTCGGTCCCGCCGTCGGAGTCGGCCTGGCCGCCGGGTGGGTGCTCGGCTACGGCTTCTACGAGTTCCAGCACGCCCAGGCCCATCTGCGGGCACCGCGGAACCGCTACGAGCGCTGGCTGCGAAAGCACCACTTCCACCACCACTTCGGGCACCCGATGGCCAACCACGGGGTGACGATCCCGTTCTGGGACATCGTCTTCCGCACCCGTGAAGCACCCGACGTGGTGCCGGTCCCGCGCCGCCTGGCCGCCGGGTTGGGTTGGCTGCTGGACGACGACGGCGAGCTGCGAGCGGAGTTCGCCGCCGACTACGTGCTGGTCGGGATCGACCGGATGGACGAACGTCAGGCGGGCATCGACCGGGCGCGGGCGTTCGCCAGCCTCGCGCCGAACCCCTGACGGCCCGGACGAGCCGGACGAACGCCGCCACACCCCCGCTTTGTCATGCACCAGCGCGGTGATCACCGCGCTGGTGCAGGACAAAGCGGGGTTCAGGACCCTTCGCGGCGGGCCACCACCGGCCGACCCATCCTGACCTCGAGAACCCGTACCGATCCGTGCGGGCGGGCCTCCCGCAGCCGGGCCTGCTCGGCGATCGCCGCCAGGTGCTGGGTGCACGCGATCACCCCGTCGAACCCGGCCCGACGGGCCGCGACGACGTCGTGGTGCACCGGAGCCCAGACCCTGGACGCGGCCGCAGCGGCGCGGATGCGGTGGCCGGACACACCCGGCGAGTCGACCTGTCGACCCTGGCCCGCTCCCCGGGCGCGGCTGGCGCGCGACCCGGTTCCGGGCCGGTACCCGAACGCGGAGAAGGTCTCGACCTGGAGCAGGTCACCCGTCGCGTCGGTGAGCACGAGGTCGACCTCCCACGAACGGCCCCGTCCCAGCGCGGTCATCCGCTCCGGGCCGATCGCGCGCAGCACCTGGTGGTGACCCACGCGGTCACCGACCCGGCTCGGCCGATGCAGCACCGTCCGGTGGGTGGCGATGACGGCGTGCTCGAATCCCAACGCCTCCTTCACGTCGAAGTGCAGCTGCAGGGGAACGTGGTCGGGGTCCGGACGGACCGGACGTGTCCACAGCGAGGTGGAGGTGATCGGCAGTCGGTCGACCCGGATCATCCCGACGTCACCCCCGGTCGCCGTCCAGAACCGGACGACCGGATCGAGCGTCACCGGGGCCCCGGGAGCGACCCGGTGGACCGGCATGCCGAGGGCGGGCAGGCCCCGACGGCCGGCCGGACGATCGACCACGTCGGATCAGCCCGGGGGCTTGCGGCCGGTGACCCCGGAGTAGAGAAGCCGGGCCAGCGCCCGCTGGAGCTCCGGACCGGTGGTGCCGTGACGCTCGATGCCGTAGCGGTGCCCCGACACCTGCGCCAGCATCGCCACCAGCACCGACGCGGTGGCGGTCGGGTCCAGGTCCGCCGGCAACCGGCCCGCGTCGCGCTGGACGCGGACCTCCTCGGCCAGGGCGTCGGTGAAGCTCATCAGCAGCTGGAGGCGGATCTCGCGGAACCGGACGTCGCCCTCGGTGGCGGCCAGGTCGATGACCGCGAGCAGCGCCCGGTGCTCGTCCCAGAACTCGAGGAAGCTCGCGGCGATGCGCTCGCAGGTGTCGTAGGCCGCCCGCCCGTTCCAGCTCCCGTCGCGCACCGGCCGGGTCAGGCGCTCGCGGCCCTCGCCGACCAGCTCGTCGGCCAACGCCCACAGGGCGGACTCGGCGTCGGGGAAGTACTGGTAGAAGGTGGCCGGCGACGTCCCTGCGCCCCGGGCGATGTCGACCACCTTCAGGTCCCGGTACGACGTCGTGTACAGCAGCTCCCGGGTCTGCTCCAGCAGTCGGGCCCGCGTGGCAAGCCCACGTCGACCGGGCACCCGCCCGTCGACCGCCCGCAGCTCGTCGCTCTCGGTCGGATCGGTCGCCGAGCCCTCGGCTGCGACCTGCTCCGTTGCGCTCTTCGTTGCCACTCCCGCGTCCTTCGTCGTGATCGGTCCGGGGCGGACCCGCCCCGAGGGCCGTCACCGACCGAGGGCAGCGTACCGGCGGTGCTCAGCCGCCGAGCAGCTTCCAGATGATCCACACCATGACCGTGATGCCCAGCAGGCTCAGCACGACCATCATCACGAACCCGACGATGCTGGTCAGCACCAGCGCCAGGATCACGCCCAGGCTGGAGCGGCGGGTGGCGGCGCGGTCGGCCAGGTCGGCCTCGATGAGCCGGACGTTGCGGTCGTTGGCCTTGTAGGCCATGTCGAAGACGACGCCGGCGAACGGGATCAGGCCGACCACCCCTTCGAAGGCGACGTTCCACAGCATGCGCACGATCGTCGGCCAGCTCACCCCGGCCAGGACCCCGGCGGACACGACGACCATCGACAGGGCCACCCCGACCGCGTCACCGATGCCGGGAACCAGGGTGATGAACCCGTCGATGCCGACGCGACGACCGCCGGTGGCCGGGATCTCGATGGCGTCGTCGAGCACCCACGCCAACCGCTCCACCCAACGGGGCAGAGGACGGGTGTTGGGCTTCGGACCTCGGCGGTGGGCGTCGCGGATGTCGTGCAGCGCCTCGGTCACCTCGGAGCGGATCGCCACGGTCCGCCCCGGGCGCGCGGGCGGGCCTCCGGGATGCACGACGGGTGCGCCACCGGCCCGCGGGGGCGGAGGCTCGGGGGGCGCGGCGGGGCCGGATGCGCCATGGATCTCCCGGCCCTCGATGGTGCCCAGGTGGCGGACGTCGTCGCTCACGATCCCCCATTCTCCCCCGGGTCCGCTCCGGGGCCACGCGCTCCCGCTGTCGAGCTGAGCGCGATCTTCGGGCGACGGCGACCGCCCACCGGTCCCCGGCGCCCGAGGTGCGCAGCCGGTCAGGCGATGAACCGCTCGCCGAACGTGGCGATCAGCTCGATCGCCTGCTCGGTGCTGTCGGGCCCGAGCACCCCCTGGGCCATCCACGCCGACGTCAGGATGGTCGTCACCCCGGCCGCCTCGAGCCGTTCGCAGTTCTCGGCGGTCGGCGTGACCATCGGCGAGGCGATGATCTCGAACGGCCGGTCCGCGGTGCCGGCGTCCTCACGGGCCCGTTCCAGGGTCCGGCAGTGCTGTTCGAGCTCCTCGACCGAGTAGTACATGCCGAGCCAGCCGTCGCCGAGGGTGGCGGCTCGGCGCATGGCGATCTCGGAGTGACCCCCGACGTAGATCGGCACCGGGGCGGGTGGAGCCGGCCGCATCTCCACCGGGTCGAAGTCGTAGAACTCACCGTGGTGCTCGACCATGCCGCCGCGCCACAGGGTGCGGACCACCTCGACCATCTCGTCCATGCGCTTGCCGCGCCGGGCGAAGGGTTGGCCCATCAGCTCGAACTCCTCGGCCATCCACCCGGCGCCGATGCCGAGGCCGACCCGACCGCGGGACAGGTACGCCGCGGTGCCGACCGCCTTGGCCACCACGAACGGGTTGCGCAGCGGCAGCACGTACACGTTGGTCAGGAAGCGCAGCCGGCTGGTGACCGCCGACATCGCCCCGACCGCCACCCACGGGTCCGGCCAGTCCTCGTCAGGGCTGAACAGCGGGACGCCGTCGGGCGTGTAGGGGTACCTGGACTCGAGCCGGGCGGGGTACACGACGTGGTCCGACACGGCGACCGAGTCGAAGCCGGCCTCCTCCGCCGCAGCCGCGATGCGGGGCCAGTCGAGCGGGTTGGCGCCGAGCAGCGCCTGGGAGAACTTCATGGAACAGCTCCTGTCAGGACCCGGAGGTGGCCCGGTCGCGCAGTTCGAACTTGAGGACCTTGCCGCTGGCGTTGAGCGGTAGGGCGTCGATGATCTCGACCCGGCGGGGGACCTTGTAGTTGGCCATGTGCTCCCGGGCCCAGGAAATGACCGCATCGCCGTCGAGCTCGGCACCGACGGTCGGCACCACGAACGCGACGCCGACCTCTCCCATCCGCTCGTCGGGCACGCCGACGACGGCGACCTGGGCGATGTCGGGATGGGCGCCGAGGAGCTGCTCGATCTCGGCGGGGTAGGCGTTGAACCCGCCGACGATGAACATGTCCTTGGTGCGGTCGGTGATGCGCAGGTAGCCGCGGGCGTCGAGCGTGCCGACGTCGCCGGTGTGCAGCCACCCGTCGGGGTCGACGGCCTCGGCGGTCTGCTCCGGGTCCTCGAAGTACTCCCGCATGACGTTGTAGCCCCGCACCAGGACCTCGCCGGGCTCCTCCGGGCCGAGCCGGTTGCCGTCGGGATCCGCGATGACGACCTCGACGCCGGGGATGGCCCGTCCGGAGGTCGTGGCGATCGTCTCGGCGCCGTCCTCGCGTCGGCAGACGGTGACCACCCCGCACGCCTCGGTGAGCCCGTAGGCGGTGAGCACGGTCTCGAACCCGAGCTGCTCCTCCATGGCGACGACGAGCTCGACGGGCACCACCGCCGCGCCGGTGACCGCCAGGCGCAGCGTGTCGACCCGGGACCGGTCGAAGCGGGGGTGGTTCAGCAGCGTCTGGTACAGCGTCGGCGGTCCGGGGATCATGCTGATCCGCTCCGCTTCGATGGCGTCGATGGCGGCCTCGACGTCGAACACCGGCAACGGGACCATGGTCGCCCCGGTCATCAGACACGCCAGGATGCCGGCCTTGTAGCCGAAGGTGTGGAAGAACGGATTGATGATCAGGTAGCGGTCCTCAGCGCGTAGACCGACGAGGGTCGCCCAGTCGAGGAACGCCCGCAGCGTCGCGGCGTGGGTCTGGACCACGCCCTTGGGCGCGCCGGTCGTGCCCGAGGTGAACAGCACGTCGGACACGTCGTTCCCGTCGAGTGCCGCGACCCGGGCGTCGAGCTCGGCGTCGGGCACCGCGTCGCCGCCGGCGAGGAGCTCGTCGAGGGTGATCGCTCCGGCCGGCCGCGTCCCGGTGTCGCGCAGCAGGACGATGCCCTCGAGGGTGTCGGGGCGTCCGGCGGCGTCGAGCATGGACACGTAGTCGTTGCCGAGGAACCCCTCGACGGTGAGCAGCAGGCGGGCCCGGCTGCGGGCGAGGATGTCGGCGGCTTCCAGGCCCTTGTAGCGGGTGTTGAGCGGGACGAGAGCGGCGCCGGCGGACTGCAGGCCGAGGACCGCGACCACCCACTCCCAGCAGTTGGGCGCCCAGATCGCCACGCGGTCACCGGGCTCGACGCCCGCGGCGATCAGGCCCTTGGCCATGTTGTCGACCCGGCGGCGCAGCTCGGCCCAGTCGAGCCGCACCGGCTCGTCACCGGCGAGGTCGACCACCGCCTCGGCGGTGCCGAATCGGTCCGCGGCGTCGCGAACCAGCGCCGGCACCGACGCCCAGCGGAGGTCGCCGCGGGTGCCGTCGCCGGTGGCCTCACCGGGAGTCGTTGCGTCTGTCGACATGGGTCCGTCCTCCGTCACGACGTCATCTGGCTGCGCCGGGCCGCGTCCATCGCCGGCGACTGTACCGGGCGCCCGAACGGCTCGATCCGGGCGGGGGCGCTCCTCGCCGAACCGGTCGCGCAGGCGCCGGTGGCGGTGGGTGAACAGGAACCCGACGAGAGCGGCGACGAGCGGCCGGGCGACCGCGAGTCGCGGCGTGACCTCCAGACGATCGGTGACCCGGGAACCAGAGCCTTCGGCGACCACGTCGCGGTCGTGTCGCCACCGGGCCTGCATCCAGCTGCGCGAGTCCTCGCGGAACGATCCGCCCTCGCGGCCGGAGTCGGCCGCCTCGACCAACCGGAACGAGTGCCGGTCGAACGGCACGAGCCCGAACGCGAGCAGCCAGCTGGTGAAGCTCACCTCGGGGCCGGTCAACCGATCGCGGTCCGCGGGGTGGGTCATGCGCACGAACGGGGCGAGCTCGAGGTTGACGCCTGCCATCGACGAGGCGTGCGCCCACACCGGACCCGGTGGCGCCGCCAGGCGGCTCGTGCGTTCCACCACGATCGGTGCGGTCATGTCTCCCTGACCCGATCAGCGGAGCCCCCGGTGCGGTCGGGGACCCGGCTCAGTTGCCCTCGCCCAGCGCGCCCGCCGCCCGCAGGGCGGCGATGCGCTCGCCGTCGTAGCCGAGCACGCTGCCGAGCACCTCGTCGTTGTGCTGACCCGCGGTCGGCGCCGGGGTGGGATCCGGCAGCTCGGCGTCGAGGAACTTGAGCGGCGTGCCGATCATGTCGGCGCCGTGGGTCTCGTGCGGCATGAACCCGAACCGGTCGAGGAACTGGGGGTCATCGGCCAGGGTCCGGGGCGTGTTGACCGGGGCGATCGTCGTGTTGACCGTGCCGGACCACTCCACCCACTCGGCGGTGGTGCGGGTTGCGAAGATCGCCGCCAGCTCGCGGCGCATCTCGGTGTTGCCCCGGGCGTGGTCGCCGTAGGTGTTGCCGGGCCACCGCTCGAACATGTCCATCCGATCGACGCCCGCGCAGAAGTTCTTCCAGAACTCCTGCTCGGAGGCCATGAACAGCACGAACCCGTCGGAGGACTCGTAGACCTGGTAGCGGACGCCCTCCTCCATGCCGGCGGTGCCGGGGGCCCGACGCTCGTAGTCGTCGGCCTTGTTGCCGGTCACCTCGGACTCGGGCCGCTCGTAGGCCTTCCAGGTCTCGCTGCGCAGCCAGTCCATGGCCGCCGCGGCGTCGGACTGCGCGATCTCCAGGAACGACCCCTCGCCGGTGGCCCTCGCCTTGGTGATGCCGGCCAGCACGCCGAGGGCTCCGAACAGCGGGCCGGCGTGGATGCCGATCGACGCGTGCTCGGGCAGGTACGGGAAGCCGTCGTCGTTGAAGGTCGGGTTCACGATGCCCGCCCAGGTGTCGTACGCGATGCCGTGGCTGGGGAGGTTGGCGTACGGGCCGGTCATGCCGTAGCCCGAGATGGTGCAGAACACGAGCCGCGGGTTGATCTCGAGCAGGTCCTCGTAGCCGAGGCCGCGTCGGGCCAGGGCGCCGGGCCGCATGGCCTCGATGACCGCGTCGGCGTCACGCACCAGGTCCCGGAACACGTCCTGGGCCTCATCGGTGCGCAGGTCGAGCGTGAGCGACTTCTTGCCGCGGTGGATGTGCCAGTGCAGCAGCGAGCTGCCCTCGATGATCGGCCACGTCATCTGGCGGATGTAGTCGCCCGCGGGCGGCTCGACCTTGATGACCTCGGCGCCGAGGTCGGCCAGGTGGGTGCCGACCGCTCCCGGTCCGAGCAGGGACACCTCGATGACCCGGACCCCGGCGAGGGGCGCGGCGCCGCTCGGGCTCGGTCGGACGGGTTCGGCTTCGGCGGGCATGGTTCCTCCGGACGCGCCGGCGCCGGCGCGGGATCTGACGGGTCGTCAGATCGTAGCGGAGGTCAACGGATGCGGTAGCTCCCGTCGGCGACCTTCATCGGCGTCGGGTCGACCACCTCGAACTGCCCGATCGTCAACGACCGCAGGCCGTCGAGGTCGGCGTCGTCCCAACGGACGTCGGGTTCGCCGGAGATCGCCGCGTGGGGCCCGGTGTCGACCAGGACCACACCGTGGTCCTTCATCGCCTGGGCGACGACCCGGGCCTGGGGGCGCAGGCCCGAGATGTCGACGTCGGCGCGCAGGCGGAACCACGTCCCCATCGGCGGCGCGGCCGGGTCGGTCGAACGTCCGTCGGAGCGGCTGGCCGGCCAGGTCGCGCCGGCGCCGATGTCGGGCAGCACCATGCTCAGCGCGTGGTCGACGCGACCCGAGGCGACCTCGTCGTAGCGGACGAGGCCCGCCAGCATCGACAGGCCCGACGCGGTCACCGTCCCCGTCGGGGGGATCGTGTTGGACGAGAGGTCGAGGCGGACGACCCGGTCCGCGTACCAGCTGCCCGGGTGCAGGAGCGCGGCGAAGACGTTCTCGCCGGGCGCCTGCGCGTTGATCAGCTCCCAGGACTCGCAGCGGTGGGTGTCGACGGTGAGCAGGTGCCGGTCCCACGCCCGGTTGGGCCACCCCTCGAAGCGGGGGTCGTCGGGCCACGGAACCGACTGGTTCTCCGACACCGACTGGTACATCGAGGCGACCGCGATGAAGGAGCGGGGAGCGGTGCGGGAGTCGATCAGGTTGGTCGGGTACCCGGAGCGCGAGCCCATCCACGCCTCGGCGCTGAAACCGGGGAGGATGGTCTCCGACGGTCCGATCGCCGCGATGGTCGCGGCGCTCCCGCTGCGCACCGGCAGCGATGCGATCGACGCGTGGAACGCGTGGTCGACCGGGAAGAGGTCGCACCCCCCGATCCCCGCTCGGGCACCTGCGGTGACGTAGGTCGTCGGACGGGTCGTGACGGGTGCAGCGGGAGCGGGCACCCGCGACGCGTCCAACGCCGGCGTCGAGCCGTGGCCCGACGAGTTCCGAGAAGCAGGGGCGCAGGCCGCGAGCAGGCCGGCGACTCCGATCAGGGTGAGCGCCCCGAGGGCGCGGCGGCCGGTCGGGGATCCGGATCGGGAGCGGCGGAGATGTCGGTCTCGTGACATGGAGATCGGGTCCTGGGGGGGCTGGGACGACGGGGTGCTGTGTCCGGGTATCGACGGAGGGTCCCCCATCCTTGAGCGGGCTTCGGGGTGCTGTCTCACGATCCGCGGGGGAAATGTTGCGCCCCCATTACGGAATGGACATCGTTTCGTCATCTCAGGTGCCGGTTCCGACGGTGCCGCGACACCCGTATGCTCCCGGCGTGCTCGGCGAGATCGTGCGGACCGCGGCCGACCGCTTCGGGGACCGAGAGGTGCTGCGCAGCGCGACCGACGCGCTGACCTACCGCGACCTCGACGCGGCGGCCGACCGCGTCGCTGCCGGCCTGACCCACCGGGGGATCGGTCCCGGCGACGTCGTGTCCGACGTGCTGCCGTCGTGTGCCGAGTGGGTGGTCCTCGCGGTCGCGCTCGACCGGATCGGCGCCGTCCACGCCCCGGTCAGCCCCAAGCTCACCGCGCCCGAGAGGGCCGAGCTGGTCGCCCTGGTCGCCCCTGACCTGGTGGTCACCGACCGTGCCGGCGTCGAGGGTCTGCCGTTGCGGTCCGACGTCGTGGTGGTGGAGCCCGGCGACCGGGCTGAGTCGCTGTGGCGCCCCGGCGGACCGACGACGCCCGACACCGGCGACCGGTCCGGTCCGACGACCGACGACCCCGGTCGTGTCACCACGATCTGCTTCACCTCCGGAACCACCGGGCGGGCCAAGGGCGCGGTGTTCACCGTCGCCCACCAGCGGGCGGTACAGGACCTCGACCTGGGCGAGGGCGCCGAACACCGTTGGGGCGGTGGCGCCGCCATGTTGGCCTCGACCCAGTTCGCCCACGTGGGCATGGCGTTGAAGCTGCCCTGGTACCTGCGGACCGGTTCGACCCTGCACGTCCTCGACACCTGGCGGGCCGACGACGCCCTGCGCCTGGTCGCCGAGCACCGGATGCCCACCATCGGCGTGGTCGCGCCCCAGCTCGCGCTCATGCTGCGCTCACCGCTGATGGAGTCCCTCGATCTGGGATCGGTCTCCGCGATCATCGCCGGCGGGGCCGCGTCACCGCCGGGGCTCGTGCACGAGGCCCGCGAGCGCTTCGGCGCGGCCTACTCGATCCGCTACTCCTCGACCGAGTCCGGCGGCGTCGGACTCGGCACCGCGTTCGACGCGGATGACGACGAGGCGCTGCACACGATCGGCCGACCCCGGGCGGGAGTCGAGGCGAGGGTCACCGACGAGGACGACCGTCCGCTGCCCGACGGCGAGGTCGGCGAGCTGCAGATCCGCTCCGCCGCGGTGATGGACCGCTACTGGAACGATCCCGATGCGACCGCGGCGGCGTTGACCGCGGACCGCTGGCTGCGCACCGGCGACCTGGCCGTGCGTCGCGACGACGGCTGCTACGTCCTGTCGGGTCGACGCACCGACATGTACATCCGCGGGGGCTACAACGTGTTCCCCGAAGAGGTGGAGGCCGCGCTGTCGGACCACCCGGCGGTGGCGGCGGTGGCCGTCGCGCCCCGACCCGACGAGGTCATGGGCGAGATCGGCGTCGCCGTCGTCGTGGCCCGGGACCCGGCGACCGCACCCTCGCTGCAGGACCTCCGCGACCACGCGGCGACGCGGCTGGCCCGCCACAAGCTGCCCGAGGACATCGTCGTGGTGCCGCGACTGCCGCTGACCACCGTGGCCAAGCTCGACCGGGCGGCCCTGGCCGGCATCGTCGCCGATCGGAGCCCCACGTGACCGACGACGTCTTCCCCGACCGCAACATGGAGCACCTGGACAAGCTGGCCTGGGTGATCGAGGACCAGGGCTGGGTCGCGGATCCGGTCGAGGCCGACGCCGGACCACCGCCGCGGCCGGGGTACACGTACACGATCGGCTTCGAGACCGCTTTCGACCGTCCCGAGGTCGTGATCTTCGGACTCCAGGCCGTGGCCGCCCGGGGGCTCCTCGGCATGATCGCTGACCAGCACCGGGGCGGCGTCGTGCTCCCGGTCGACGGCGTGTTCGTCGGGCTGCTCGAGTCCGATCTTCCGTGCGCCCTGCTCACCGTCGACCTCGCCCTGCACGCGGCGCTGTTCCCCGACGCGTCCGCGTTCCACGCGGGGCGTGGCGTGGGCGCCGACCGCTGGCGGATGCTGCAGTTCGTGTGGCCCGACCGCAACGGCCGGCTGCCGTGGGACCAGGACTACGACCCTCGCCTGCGGGTGGCCCAGCCGGTCATCGGCACCTGACGTCCGTGTGCGAGAACGACCGCCGTCGCGTCGATCCCACACGCGGACACCGGGAACGTCGACCCGGTGGGCCTCCCGACTCGCCGAAGCTTCAGGACCGTCCGCCGCCAGCCGATGGGAACCGGTGAACGCCGCGCTCCTGGTCCTGTCCGCCGTCATCGGCATCGTCGCCGGATGGCAGCTCACGGTGCCCGTGCACCGCTACAAGGAGCTCCGCCCGCTCACCCCCCGCGACGTCGCCGCCGAGGTCGGCACCGCCGACCAGCCACCGCCGGTCATCCGCGCCGAGTACCGCCAGGCCCGTTGCCCGCACTGCCACCACGTCTACCGGGCCGCCGACGTCGTCCCGGTCCTCAGCTGGTTCCGCGGCTGCCCCTCCTGCGGTGAGCGCCTGGCGTTCACCGTCCCGCTGCTGCAGGTCGTGGTCCCGGTCGCCATGGTCCTGACGGTGGCCACCACCAGCTCGGGTTGGGTCGCTCTCCCCTATCTGTGGCTGGTCGTCGTGTTGGCCGCGGTCGCGATCATCGACCTGCGCATCTGGCTCATCCCGTGGTGGATGCCGTGGGTCGGCGCCGCGGTCGGCTTCGTGCTGATCTGCGCCATGTCGCTGGTGATCGGGGCACCGGACGCCATCGTTCGCGCCGTCATCAGCGGCGTCGTGATGTTCGGCCTGTTCTTCGTCCTGTGGCTGGTCGCCCCGGGCAAGCTCGGCTTCGGCGACGTGCGCCTGATGTTCCTGCTCGGCCTGTTCCTCGGCTGGTTCAGCCTGGTGCTGCCGATCTACGGGCTCCTGTTCGGCAGCCTCATCGGACTGGCCATGGGGATCGGCTCGCTCGTCGCCCGCCGGGGGACGCGGTTCCCGTTCGGCCCGGCGCTGGCGCTGGGCGCCCTGATGGCCCTGTGGCTCAACGGTCCGCTGCTCAACAGCCTCGGGATGGGCTGAGGGGTCGCCGGGACCCGGGCGGTCAGGTGGTCCGGTAGAGCTCGCGCAGCGCCGGGACGAGCTCGGACATCGAGCGGTCCAGGCACTTCATGCTCAGGTGGACGCCGTCACCGGCGAAGCAGTGCACGGTCTGGCCGTCGGGGAACGTGACGTACTCCGAGAACGACCCGCCGGGTCCCGCCACCACCGACGCCAGGTCGAAGTAGGTGACCCACGGCCGACCGGCCGCCTCCTCCTGGATGATGTCGTTGACCTGCGACAGCGTGGCGTTGATCTTGGCGTTGCCGACCCGGGGTTGGCCGATCCACAGCAACCGGCGCGACCCGTCGTGGGCCAGGTCCATGATCCCCGCCACCTGACGGCGGTACGCGTCGGCCCAGCCCGGCGTGCCGTAGCGGGCCACCACGGTCCCGTCGGGAGCCATCACCGCCTGGGTGTCGTTGGCGCCGACCATGAAGACGACCACGTCGGGCGACAGGGTCTCCATGAGCTCCTTGGTCCGGGCGCCCCAGTTGAAGTAGTCGGAGCGCGTCAGGCCGGTCGCCACCTTGCCCTGCACGTCGACGGCCAGGGTCGGGTCGTCGTCGACGGCGACCTTGAGGCGGTCACCGACGCCGATGGCGGTCGAGTCGCCGGCCACGACGACCTTCAGGGGGTCGGCCGCGGTCGGTGTCCGCAGCGGCGGGAGGGTGGTGGTCGTGGCGGTGGTGTCGGCGGGAGCGGTCGTCGGGACGGGGAACTCGAAGTCCTGGTCGGCCTGGGTCCGACCGAGCTGCTCAGCAGCCCAGTCGTAGGGGCGGTTGAGCGAGACCAGGTTGACGGCGCGGTCCAGGGCTCCGGTCAGCGCCATGGCGACGTCGCGGGGCCACCCGAGCGGCATCCCCTCGGCGGACTCCCGCAGACCGCCGGAGCCGAGCACGGCGAACACGACCAGCGCGACCAGGTACGACTTCCAAGCGGTGGTGGCCGACATCGTCCGACGGACCCGACGCCGGGGTCGGCCCGGTCGGGACGCGGGTCGGCCCTTCGGCGCGTCCGGGCCCGATCGGGCGGCCCGGTCGGCTCCTCGGTCGTCGTCGGTCACGCGCATCGGTTCACGGTCGGC
>WBZL01002574.1_pt1 | contig 17543 bp, 26 predicted proteins | sample 5204291 | NCBI WGS metagenome assembly WBZL01 (sample SAMN12344345, study PRJNA552823) | activated sludge metagenome | biome: Activated sludge suspended growth; feature: Nitrification reactor; material: Wastewater; isolation source: activated sludge from nitrification reactor of wastewater...
AGAGCAGAAGGAAGCCGCCCGCCGCGCCGCGTACCAAGAGCAGGCTGAGGATGTGAAGCTAGAGAAATCCGTTGTTGATGCTTGGCAAACACTGACCCCGGAGAAGCAAGCGGTTCTGAACGAATCCATGCAGTTCTGGCCGTCGCTCAATCGGCACAGGAAGCCCCCAACGGGGTTTTTTTATTGAGCAACTTTTGACTGTCGGGATGACAGCCAAATCCGATAGCGCCGCAAGGCCCAAGGAGCTTTACCCATGTCTGACGAACTTCTCGACTCTACAGTTGAAGATGAGGCGGTAACCGAATCCACTGAAAAGAGCATGGATGACACGATCCGCGAAACCCTCGCGGCAATTGAGTCTCGTGGTGATGTAACGGAAGAAACGGAAGAACAGAAAGCCGACCGGGCCAGGGATGAAAAGGGCCGGTTTGCCAAGAATGCGGCACCGGATCAAACGCCCGAAGGTAGCGAACCCCCTCCCGCTGCCGAGGCTCAACCTGATCCGGTGGCCGCACCCTCTGTACCGCCCGACCTTCAGCGGTTGGGGCTACGGAAAGAAGAGGCAGAGGCCTTCGCCAAGGCTGATCCTGCCGTCCAGGCTGCGTTTATTCGCCGCTCTGATGAGATGCACAAGGGCATCGAGCAATTCCGCTCCAAAGCCCAATTCGGCCATGAGATGGAACAGGCGATCGCCCCCTTTTCGGCCACGATCCAAGCCCTCGGGGTTCATCCTGCAAAGGCTGTGAATAACCTGTTGGTGGCTGACCATGCCCTACGGTATGGCTCGCCGCAGCAAAAGATGGAAATGTTTAGCAAGATCGCCCGCGAGTATGGAATCGACCCCGCGACGATCCAGAAACCCGAACAGCAATATGTCGATCCTCAAGTTTCGCAATTGCAGACGCAACTACAGCAAATGCAATCGTGGATTCTTCAACGCAACGCCGCAGAGCAGCAACGGGAGCAGCAGACGCTTAACAGCGAAATTGCTGGTTTCGCCAGTGACCCTGCAAATAAGTACTTCCCCGAGGTCAAGCTCGACATGGCTGGCTTACTCCAGTCCGGTATGGCAAAAGACCTCAAGGATGCTTATGACAAGGCTATTTATGCGAACCCTTCGATCCGCGCTCGCGTACTTGCCGAACAGCAAGCGCAAGCCGACTCGCAAAGGAAAGCGCAACTAGCCACCAAGGCTCAAGCGGCCAAAACGTCTAGCGCGGTGAATATCCCCCGACGGGGAATTACGCCGGCAGCGGGGCGGGTTGGCAGCATGGACGAAACCATCAGGGCCACGGCAGAACGCCTCGGCCTCTTGTAAGCGTGTCGTGATGACACCCTAATCATCATAGGAGAATCAAATGGCCTCTCCCGGTCAAAGTACGCTTTTCACCACGTTCACCGAACTGGTGAGCACCACCTACCGCAACCACTCGAAAGAGATTGCCGATAACGTCAGTAACCACAATGCGCTGTTCCGCCGCCTGAGCGAGAAGGGCAAGATTCGCACGGAAGACGGCGGTCTGTCCATCGTCCAGCCGCTCGACTACGCGGCCAATAGCACCTATCAACGTTATTCCGGCTTTGATGTGCTGAACGTCGCAGCGTCTGATGTGATTTCTGCTGCTGAATTTCCGTGGCGTCAAGTGGCGGTGAACGTTGCCGCCTCCGGTCTGGAAATTCGCAACAATTCCGGATCGAATCGGATCATCAACTTCGTCAAGGCCAAGATTAAGAACGCCCAACGTTCGATGGCAAACGGTTTGTCTACTGATCTGTATTCGGATGGCACGGCAGCCAACCAAATGAACGGTATTCAAGCGTTGGTGGCGGACGCTGGCACGGGTACGGTAGGGGGTATCAATAGCTCCACGTTCTCGTTCTGGCAAAACCAAGTGCGTGACGCGTCCGATAACTCGGTTACTGTTTCGGCTTCGACCATTGAGGCTGGAATGATGCTGCCGCTGTGGTTGTCCTGTACTCGCGGCAATGACACGCCAGACTTGATCGTCATGGACCCGGTGTATTTCGCCTACTACGAAGGTTCCCAAACCTCGCTGAAGCGTTACGCCCCGAGCGATGAAGGCAAGGGCGGCATGATTTCGATGAAGTACAAGACCGCCGACGTGTTTTTTGATTCAACCGCCTCGGGTGTGCCGGCTTCGCATATGTATTTCCTGAATACGGACTTCCTTGAGCTGGTTGCTCACCAGGACGCGAACATGGAAATCATGCCGGAACTCAAGAGCGTCAACCAAGACGCAATTGTCATCCCGATCTTGTTCCAGGGGAATGTTGTCTGTTCCAACCGCGCCCGCCAAGGCGTCGGCAAGGCTTAATAAGGAGATTATCAAATGGCATTTAACACCATTCCTTTCTGTGGAGCCGATCTTACGGCTGTGGCCCCTTCCGGCACGACTGCGCCGTTCACTATTGGCGTAACTACCATTGGCAACGATGGCAAGACCTACGTCTATGGTCAGGCGAACGCCTCCATTTCCGCTTCGACGGCGGTATGTACCGTTAGCCCAACCACGTTCCTTGTAACCGCTTCGGGTGGGGCATATACGTCGCCCGCCACGGCGCTGGTGAGTGGCGACAAGGCTTGGTTCTCCAAGGCGCTGGTCTAGTGCCTGCCCCCGCTTCGGCGGGGGTTTTCTGTAGGGATTAGCCATAGTCTCTACAGCAAATCCTCACCTTAACAGGAGATAGTAATGATCGGTATCGCTCAGGCACGCCCCCCTTTTGTGGAATTTAAACAGATTGCACGGGAGGACAAAAAGAAGTCGATTGAGTTGGGATACCGCACCACGAAAAACGTGGACATGGCTTACATCATGCAACCAGGTAGCCGGGATCAGGTAGAAATTGAGGCGCAAGCGTGGCTGGATTCTCTCAAGTTGAAACATATTAACGGGTCGCCCGATGCGTACCCGTCAGAATGGATTGATTCGTTCCGTAAGAAGTTTGAGATGTGGAAAGAGGGGATGGAAGCCCCGCCCAATGGCACGTCCGTGCGGGAATGGCCGATGCTTTCCCCTGCTCAGGTGGAAAACTTCATTGCGACCCGCGTCCTAACGATTGAAGATGTTGCCGCGATGACCGAAGAGGCGATGGGACGCTTTGGCATGGGGGCGAGAGAACTGCGCGAGAAAGCCCGCGAATGGCTCGCCAAGCGCGAAGTAGCGAACAGCATGGCCCAGGAAAACGAACAATTGAAGGCGCAGTTAGCTGAGCTTACCGCTCGTCTGTCTGCGCTGGAAACTGACAAGCCGAAGCGTGGCCGGCCGGCAAAAACTGAATAGGAAACACTATGGCAACCTGTCTTTCGATTGTGCAAAGCGTCTGCAAGCGGGTGGGCCTGTCCCCGGTCTCATCTGCTTACAGTAACTCAGACGCAAAGATTCAGCAGATTGTCGAACTGTGCAACGAGTCGGGACAGGAAGTCGCTAGGCGGTATCCGTGGCAGGTACTCATTAACGAGGGCACATACACGACCGTTGCCACCGAGATTCAAGGGGCCATGAGTACGATTGCGCCCGCGTGTGACTACATCATCAATGACACAATCTGGAATCGCTCGCTCCGTCGCCCGGTCTTCGGCCCAAAGGTGTCCCAACAGTGGCAGCAGTCAAAAGCCTTCGCCCTGAATGGCCCGTGGTCAAGCTACCGCATCCAGGGGGACAGTCTGCGCATGTATCCGGTGCCGAGCGCGGGAGAGTCCTGCTATTTTGAGTACCTGACGAAGAATTGGGTTACAAAGTCGGTCGGTGGGGGTTCATCGGAATGGACGAACGACGCCGACGTTCCATTGCTGGACGATCAGATGCTTATTCTTGACACTATCTGGCGATGGAAAGCCGCAAAGGGCTTGGAGTATGCCGAGGACTTCGCCAAGGCAGAGCGGAGAATTCAAGACCTGATGACGCGGGATGCGGGTAAGGATTGGTTGAATACCACGAACACAAAATACGATGTCATGCCTGGGGTAGTTGTCCCGAGCGGGTCATGGAGCCTCTAATGAAAAAATCATTTATTGATAGGTTCAACTCTAAATGGAAACGTAATGAGGCTGGATGCCATATTTGGATGGCTCATACAAAAGGCGCTGGATACGGTTCAATGAGGTATTTAGGAAAGGATCAGTTGGCGCATAGGATTATTTGGCAGGAATTGCGCGGACCGATTCCAGCAGGCATGAGCGTTTGCCACTCTTGCGACACACCAGGATGCGTCAATATCAATCATTTGTTTCTCGGCACTCATGCGGACAACATGCAAGACATGGCAAGAAAAAAGCGCCACCCTTATAGGCTTGCTGAAAGTAATGTACGTGCGAAATTAACAAACGATCAAGTCAAGGAAATTAGGGCAAGGAAAGAATCTGCTAACGCTCTAGCCTCTGTTTATTCTGTTTCAAAGCGGACAATCCTTAATGTTCGCCATGGCTATACGTATGGAAGCGTTGTATGAGGCAAGCGCAACGCAAACTTAACCGGGGGCTAAAGGCTCATCCGGTGAGCCTGCCTGCGCCGGTCGGGGGATGGAATGCGCGGGATTCGTTGGGGGCTATGGCCGCCACGGATGCGGTCATGCTACAAAACTGGTTCCCGGCCACAACGGAATGCGTGGTTCGCAATGGTTACACGCAACACGCCACAGGTCTGCCGGGGTCGGTTGAAACGCTGATGGCCTATGCCGGTGGTGCGACAGATAAACTCTACGCGGTCTCGAATGGCTCCATCTATGACGTGACCAGCGCGGGCGCTGTGGGTGCGGCGAAGGTGTCCAGCCTGTCAAACTCTCGCTTTCAGCATATCAACTTCGCCACTGCTGGCGGGAACTTCCTGTTGGCCGTCAATGGCGCGAACAAAATGCGCTACTTCGACGGCACGACATGGAGCGCGGACGGTGGCACCTACACAGTCACCGGAGTGGATACCGCGACATGCTCCGATATCTGCGTCCATAAAAACAAGATTTGGCTCGTTCAAGACAACAGTCTGAAGGTCTGGTATCTGCCGACTTCATCGATTGCCGGCGCAGCGAACTACCTTGATTTTTCTGCGGTTGCGCAGTTGGGTGGGTACGTTGTCGCCATCGGCACTTGGACAATTGATGCCGGTACGGGCATTGATGATATGTTCGTCGCTGTCACCAACAAGGGTGAGGTCATCGTTTATCAAGGCACCGACCCATCATCTTCCACGACTTGGGCGCTCAAGGGTGTCTGGCGAGTGGGCGCTCCGGTGGGGAAACGATGTCTCTACAAGTTTGCCGGCGATCTGTTGCTCATCTCGCAAGACGGTCTGTTACCTTTGGCCTCCGCCCTTCAGTCCTCGCGTGTCAATCCACGGGTTGCTTTGACGGACAAGATTCAATCCGCTGTCAGCGAGGCGGTCACGGCTTGCGGATCGAACTTCGGGTGGGAACTGGTCTATTATGCCAAAGGCAATCAGCTTTGGCTGAATGTGCCATCGACCGATCCGCAAATCTTTGCCATGAACAGTATCAGTAAATCATGGTGTCATTACACCAACTGGCCGGCAAAGTGTTTTGAGCTATTCGGGGATGAACCGTATTTCGGTTCTTCTGGGGTGGTCTGCAAGGCTTGGGATGGGCACTATGATAACGGCAGCGCGATCAACGCGCTCGGACTGCAAGCCTTCAACACCTATGGCGCACAAGGGCAGATCAAGCAATTTACCATGATGCGGCCCGTATTCCGGGCGTCTGGTTCGCCTCCAGTCTCTGCGGCGATCAATGTCGATTTCGACACGACTAACAACACGACGGCTCTGTCGTTCGCTCCTGTCACGGTTGCGACTTGGGGTGTGAGTACCTGGGGCGCTGCGACTTGGGGTAGTTCCGTGAGTATCTATCAGGATTGGCAGAACGCTAGCGGTTATGGTTACTACGGTGCGCCGCAAGTTTCAGTCTCTTCCTACGGAGTGGACATCCGATGGGTCTCGACTGACATCGTAATGCAGAAGGGGCAGATTCTTTGATCGTCACGGGCAATGACGCATTCATCATGGAATGGGTTCGATCCCGTGCGCCTCACGCTTCGAAGGGATGGGATAAGTATGCTGCGATTGGCATTGCTGATGGCGGTCGCCTTATCGGCGGTGTGGTTTATCACGACTATCACGGGCATTGTATCTCCGCATCTATTGCCACAGAATCTCCTAAGTGGGCCACAAAGCACAATCTCCGTATCCTGTTTGCGTATCCCTTCGTGCAACTCGGATGCAAGAGACTGGGTGCGTTAACAGGTGAGAGTAACAAGAAAGCGCAAGACATGCTGGAACGGTTGGGCTTTACAGCCGAAGGACTGATCCGCTACGGGTTCCCCGATGAGCATTCCGTCAGCTACGGGATGCTCGCCAATGAATGCAAATGGATTAGGTGACAACATGAGCAAATCGTCCGGCAGTTCCCCGACCACCCCCGATTACGCCTCGCTGGCGAAGCAGCAATTCCAACAGAATTTACAACTGAACCGCTACGACCAGGTTAATCCACTCGGAGCGCAGACCTGGCAGCAAGATCCCTCCGGGAACTGGACAAGCATTAGCCAACTTTCTCCCGAGCAACAAACCCTGCTGAGTCAGCAACAGGACATCGGCACCCACATGAACGACATCGCCCTGAATCAATTGGGCACGATTGGCGATCAACTAGGTAAGGGTATCGACTTCTCTAGCCTTCCCGCTTCCCCGATCAACGCAGGGCAGACCGCGCAAGACGCGATCATGTCTCGTTTGACTCCGCAGTTTGATCGGGATCAAAACACATTGAATACGCAACTAGCCAATCAGGGTATTGGACTTGGGACAGAGGCATGGAACAACGCCCAAGACCAGTTCGGGCGCAACAAGAATGACGCCATGATCCAAGCCGGGTTGCAGGGCATCAATACGGGATTCAATGCCCGTAACCAGGGTATGCAGGAACTGGCTTTCCAGCAGAACCAGCCCATCAACGCCTTGAATGCTCTTCGCTCGGGTGGGCAGGTATCGATGCCAACATTTGCCAACCAAGGCTCTATCAGTGGCCCCGATCTGACCGGCGCAGCAATGAACACTTACAACGCCAATCTCGGCAATTACAACGCCACTACCGCAGGGAATAACAATACTTTGGCGGGACTGTTTGGGTTGGGTAGCACGGCCCTCCAATCCGGGTTTTGGAAATAATCATGGCTCAGATAAGTTATACGACGAAAGATGGTTTGCCCTACATCTCGATTGACGGGCAGGAATATCCAATCCTGAGCAATTGGGACACCAAAGAGCCGTCATCTGGCTATGAAGGGTTTGTGCCCACTGGAGATAACTCCGGGTACTATCTGAATGGCGCGTTTGCCAACTCTGGATTGCCTTGGATGGATGATCTAGCGTTATCCAAGCAAGACAATATGCAAGGCTTCATTGAAGCAGGCAAGCAGAACTTTTACGCTCAAGACAAAGCGAATGCTATTGCTGGTGCCTTGGCATTAGCGGCAATGGGGGGTGTGGCTGCTCCTGCCTTCGCAGGGGGCGGGGCGGCTTCTGCTGGTGTCGGGTCTGCAACCGATGCAGAAGAAGCGGCCCGCCTGATGGCTGAATATGGCGGGCAAGGCGCAAGCTATGGCGGTTCTGGCGTAGGCACAATGCAAGGAGTCGGCACGTCGGCTTATGATGCGGCAGCCAATGCCGCGTTTAATGCCGGTAACACACTTGGGGAAGGTGGCACAGCGGCCACACTCAGCCCTGATAGTTACTGGAACCCCGTAACCAACACGGAAATGCCCTATGGAGAGGTGGGCAGCGTAGGCGAGCCGGGGTTCATGTCTGCTGAAACGCCGTGGTATGAGAAGTTTGCAACCTCATTGATCGACAACCCTACCGCGGCTAGTTCGCTTGCAAATGCTCTCTATAATTTCACTAAAGAGCCGACTATTAGCGGTGGTGGCAGTGGAATGCCAAATCTAAGCGGCTTGACGGGTGGATCGGGCGGCTCAAGCGGTGGCGGTTCCGGTGTCTCGCAAAGTCAATCTATCACCCCGCAACAACTTGCCCTCCCAGAATTCACCAAATTCGACAACCCGCTCGGGGTGCAGTATCGCGGACTCGACATGCTGAATAACCCTTACGCTCAGGCACTGCGGAGCTACTAATGGCCGACACGATCAAGGCAGTCTCGTTCCAGTCCGCTTTGCCGGCGGATGATCAATTCCAGCTTGCCAAGCAACAGCGATTGGCTCAACTGCTCCAACAGCAAGCCGCGACCCCTATGGAGCCAAATCAAATGGTCTCCGGGCGTGTAGTGCCGATTGGCTGGGCGCAAGGATTGAACAAGTTGGCTCAAGGGTACTTCGCTGGGCAAGCTGAAGACAAGGCCGGCGCACTTGCGAAACAATTGGTCGGCAAACAACAAGCCGAGCGCAACGCCACCATTCAAGGTATGCAAGGGGTCGATCAGGATACTGCCATTAAGCTCGCCATGGCCTCTAACGATCCCGTCTTGCAGCAAATTGGGCTGTCCATGTGGCAGAAGAGGATGGAGCCGACCAAGTACGGCACCACGCCTCATTATGACCAGAACGGTAATGCTTACGTTACGGACGAGCGCGGCAACAAGAAACTGATCGAAGGCACCAAACAGCGCGAAGAAATGAGCGTCGGCCCTGCTGGTCAGGTGTACAACAAGTACGAACTAAAGCCCGGTCAGGTCTTGCAAGACCCGAATAAGCCGTTTGCCTTGGGTCAGAATGGCGGCGTTGTCTCGAATGATGCTTATCAGAATTACGAGAAGTCCAGGGCAAGAGCAGGCGCGGCGCAAGTGTCTGTAAATACCGCACAGCAGCCATTCTTGCAGGGACTTGGCAAGACCGCAGGCGAAGCCGTGCAGGCCGGGTACGATCAAGCGAAAGCCGCGCAAGATGTCCTGCGGAACGTGTCGCAAATTCGCTCCGCTGGTGACAAGATATATATTGGACCGGGGGCTAATGCTCGGGTCGCCTTGGCGCAGATTGGCGAAACGCTTGGCATCAATGGCAAGGACACCACCGAAAAGCTCGCCAATACCCGGAACGTGTTTCAAGGTCTCGCCCGTCAAGAACTGGCGGCGGCGAATCAGATGAAGGGGCAAGGCCAGATCACCGAAAACGAGCGGAAGATTCTACAAAAAGCTGAATCGGGCGACATCGCTAACATGAGCAAGATTGAACTAAATACGCTCATGGGCGCTTTGGAGAAGACCGCGAACTATCGCATCAACACGCATAACCAGACGCTGGAACGCTTGCAGAAAGACCCCAACGCAGCCCCGATGGTTCCTTACCTGACCCTGCCGGGAACATCTCAAGCGCCAGCCGCCCCAAGCGGTAATCGTCAAATCGTGGTGGACTACTAATGCCATACGATATCACTACCACAGATGGGATTACGCTGCGTAATATCCCGGATGATGTCGCGCCCGACTCGCCGCAGATCAAGAGCCGGATTTTGTCGATCCGAGGCGAACAGCCGAAGCAAGAAGGCGCGAAGATCGGCCCAGCGGGTTTCGGTGATGCGCTCCGCGAAGTGCTGAAAAACACGGATTGGGGCACCCGGAACATTGCCGGGGCTGGCACTGCATTGTCCAACCTGATGCAAGGCGCACGGCAATTGGTCGGCAAGGGTGACGATCAGCAAATCCAAGCCAATCGCATCATGGCCGAAGAAGCCCCGGTTGGTGCGGTTGCGGGCAATCTCGCTATGTTCGCTCCAACCGCAATGATTCCGGGCGCGAATACCATCGCGGGTGGCGCAGCGATTGGGGCTGTTACGGGCGCCTTGCAGCCGACCCAAGAAGGTGAGAGTCGCTTGCAAAATATAGGCTTTAATGCTGCCGGTGGTGCGGCGGTGCCTGCTGCGATCAGAACCGCCAAGATCGCTAAAGCGGCTTTGGTTGATCCATTTACGGAAGCTGGCCGCACCCGTATTGCCGGGAGTGTTTTGAATCGCTCTGCCGCTGATCCTGCTGCCGTATCGACTCGTTTGCAATCCGCCCAAGGTGCCGTGGCAGGCTTTGAGCCTAGCGTCGGTCAAGCGGCGGGTGATGCTGGTGTGGCCTCGCTTGAACGCACCGTCCGGGCGATCAACCCGCAAGCATTTGACGCACTGGACAAGACGCAACGGGCTGTGTTGGCGGATGAGCTTCGGGCATTGGCGGGTGATCCGATCAAGCGGCAAGCGTTGGTGGATGCGCGGGAAACTGCGGCAAATGCCCTTTACGGCAAAGCAATGCAGTCGGATGCTATGCGCAGGGATTTGGCTGCCACGGCAACGGCGCAACAGGCCAATACTTCTGGCGGTGGCATCCATCAAGTAGCGGGGCAATATCAAAAGGCCATTCCAGACCAATTGGCAACGCCAGGGCTTAGAGCATTGGCGGATAGGCCGATGTTCCAGCAGGCCATCAATGATGCCAAGACCCTCGCCGCTAACAAAGGGGTCAAGATTGACGATCCGCTAACCTCATTGGAAGGGCTGCATTACATCAAGTTAGCCCTCGATGATATGGCAAACCCTGGCGCAATGTCGGCTATGGGGCGCAATGCCAATGCGGCAGTCAATGATATGCGCACCCAATTAACAAATGAGTTGGCGAAGGTGTCGCCGCTGTATGGGAACGCTAGGAGTACGTTTGCCGACATGTCCAAGCCGATCAACCAAATGGACATCGGGCAAAACTTGGTTGAGCGGTTCATTCCTGCCCTCTATCGTGACATGCCATCGCCGGCACAATTGAACTCTGCCGCGCTTGCCAAAGCGATCACGGATCAGGGCGACGATATTGCCAAGTCAGTTACAGGCATGAAAGGCGCGACCCTGGCGGGAACGCTGGAGCCGGCACAGATGCAGTCATTGCGTAATGTGCTATCTGACGCACAGATGATGAAAAACGCAGAAATGCAGGGGCGTGGCGTCGGGTCTGACACGATCCAGAAAGCCGCGATGAGTCACCTTGCTGCCGAGGCCGGAATTCCTAACTGGATGGCGTCAATCGCTCGGGTGCCCGGTGGCTGGATGAAGCGGGCGGGAGATGTTCTATACGGGAACAGTGACGAACAGGTGCGACTTATGCTGGCAAACCTGTTGCAGAACCCGCAGCAAGCCTCCGCCGCAATGAATGCCGCAGGCGCGAAGCCGTCACAACTGGCTGAAATACTCAAGAAATTGGCGGTTGGTGCAGGGCAGTCGGTAGCCCCATCCGCGCCATCCCTAACGGCACAATGAATCTTTAGGACCGCCGCGATGCTTCAGGATGATATCTTTTGCCTTGCATTCCGGCATCCATTTGTTGATAGCCCAACGAATACCAAGGGCAAAGACGCCAAAGATTAGCAGGGCCGCAAAGGGCCGGAAGATCAGTCCGATAAGTGCGTATTCCATAAGCCGCGATTGTGCGGCTTTTTATTTCAAAGTCAAGGAGTCCAAATGGCTCGCAACGGAAGTGGTCAATATGTGAGAGTGTCGGGGACGCCATATGTCAATGGTGCTGTCATCTCCGAGGTGACAGTAAATTCGGAGATGGACGATATCGCCACCGCGCTCACGGGATCGCTAGCAAAGGATGGGCAGACTTCACCTTCTGCCAATCTCCCCATGGCGACGTATCGCCATACGGGTGTTGGATCGGCCTCCGCTCTCACAGATTATGCCCGCTATGACCAGGTACAAAACAGTGCGCCTCAGTGGCTGACGAGCGTATCAGGGGCGGATACCATTACCGCTTCTGCCTCACCGACTCCGGCAGCTTACGCTGCCGGTCAGACGTTCCGCTTTGTCTCTGCTGGGGCGAACACTGGCGCGGTCACACTGAATGTATCCAGTCTAGGCGCGAAATCAGTCACCAAAGACGGTACTACCGCATTGGTAGCTGGTGATATCCCCTCTGGAGCGGTCGTTTCGGTGGTTTATGACGGCACGCGTTTCCAACTACTTTCAAAGGCCGATGGAATGAAGATCAAATCTATCCAGCGCGGTACAATCTCCTTCACTACCAGCGGCGGTAGCTCGATATCGTCTTCGACCGCAACGATTACGTCAGTCGATACCGCAAAAGCCGTAATTGAATTCCTTGGCATGACAACGGCGTCGGCTGGTTCAGAAGGGTCGGCCCGTGTTGAGCTTACCAATGCGACCACAGTAACAGCCTATTGCTATCAATATGGCATAGCAGCGGCTGTCGTGGTTGGTTATCAAGTCGTGGAGTACCAATAATGCCCTACGCTCAACTAGACGGCGACAACATCGCCAAAGCGGTCACCGATCAACCTATCGGTATTCCTTGCGAATGGTCTGACATTGGCCGCAAGTGGAACGGCACGACATTCGAGGATGTTCCGCAACCTACCATCGTTCCCTCGCTCTCCCCTCGCCAGTTCCGCCAAGCTCTGACTGCCCTTGGCCTACGCGCTGCGGTAGAAGCCGCGATTGCTGCTGCCGACCAAGACACGAAGGACTGGTACGAGTACGCCACCAGTTTTGAGTGGAATCATTCCGTGCTGATAGCGATGGCAACCGCGCTTGGTAAGACTGATGCGGATATTGATGCGCTGTTTGCACTGGGGGCGACGCTGTGACCGGCTGGACCCCCCGAGGTCGCGACCTTTACTTCGATCCTCCAAGCATCGGCGGTTCCGTTCGCATCGGAGAAATTGATTGGGTTGAGGCGCTGTCTCTGAACTCGGCGGAGGGCTGCATTCATGTTTCCATCGGCAACAGCAACTATGCTCCGTATGGGGCATTCTCAGGCTCACGCACAAGTGATGGCGGCGGGATCGGCCACATGGCACTTGCCTATCAGGATAGCCGCAGCCATGGGGGTGGCGCATGGGGGCACTACGTCGAAGCGTTCGGCGCTGCCGATGCCCACCCTGACAATACCCTATTCGGCGTCGAGTACGGCATCGTCAATAAGCGCCCATCCTGCGCGGACATAACCCCGTACCAGATCAGCAATCCCGGTATTGTTGACGGAATCAGGGTAGGAGTAGGCAAGCCTGGCTGTGGTGGTCAGGAAATATCGAGCTTAATGACCTTTGCCAACGTCGAGAACACAGCAACGGCTATTGCGCGCAAGGGCTTGGTCTTTGCTAGCAACGTGCTGAAATTCGTCGGTGGCATCGCCAATGCGATTAACTTAGCTATGGGCCACGCGATTCGATGGTTTGACCAATACGGACGCCCCGGGCCGTCGATCTATTCCGAGGCGGGCAGCAACTCCGACTACGCCAGTCACATCAAATTCACCAATGGTGCGATCCACTTCGCGGACGCTGCCGGCGCGCACCAGTTCAGCTTCAATACGATGACGGGCAATCTCTATCTCGGCAATACCGGCTGGTCAGAAGCGCCGCTGAAAAAGTACGTTGGCTCGGTGAGCCTGTTTGTTGGCGGTCGTAAATTCCGCGTTCCACTTTACGAGGACTAATCATGACTTACACGAATCAGCCTGGCGTCGGCCTTGATGCCAACGGGAATCTATTACCCGGGTACAGGTACATGACCTATAGCAATGGTGTAGGTCAAGGGACTCCGATGTACATAGGCGATGTTGGTCTCGGTGGTCAAACAGTGACTTCTAACGCCCCCCCCGCCGCCGGAACGTACAACCCGAATATTACCGTTGGCCCGCAGCAACAGGCGTCCCCATCATGGGCAAATGCAGCCCCATCTGCTGCGAATTCGTCCAGCCAATTTAGCGGAAACCACTGGGCACCACCGGCAACGACAACAGGAAACCGGCAAGGAAGTTTTGCAATTGCAAACAGCCTATGGGATGCCAACTCACAGAACTATCGCAATCGTCTCGCGCAGATGTTGCGCAAGTGACCATGAGTCTAGATTTGGACCTCTACCGAGATGTGCTGGCTCCATCCTACACGTTGGGCGTCGGCACGGTCCATGTTCGCTACTTCCAGCCGGAGCGCACAGGCGAGTTTTGTCTGGAGTTCGTGGCGCAGAAGCGAGACTCCGCCCCGAAGGAGATTCAGTTGTGAGCGACGATTGGGTGACCGCGCATTTTCGGCTGTCTGATTTCTCCCGGAGCGAGTATGCCACCCGTCACGGACTCGACAACACCCCGCCTGCCGACGTGCTCGCGCGCATCCTGGTGTCTGCGGATGGGCTTGAGCGGGTGCGGGCTGTTCTCGGCGTGCCCATTTATATCCAGAGCGGCTATCGCAGCGGGAGCGTCAACGCCGGCATCGGCGGCGCCAGAAACAGCCAGCACTGTCTAGGCGAGGCGGTCGACTTCATCGCGCCGGCCTATGGCGATCCGCATGCGATTTGCGAGGCGATCATCGACCATGAGGATCTGATCGACTTCGATCAGTTGATCCAGGAGGGCGCGTGGGTCCATGTGTCATTCACGACTCGCAGCCAGCCGCGGCGCCAGGTATTGACGGCGCATTTCGACGGTGGGCACGTGACCTATTCGGAGGGGCTGAGGTGATGCCCGGATATCTCATTTACTGGCCGGATTTCAACATTGACGGCTGGACCGCTGCCCTTGTGGTGTGGATTGTCGCGGTCGTACTGATCGCCGCGATGAGCACGCCGCCGAAGGATTGGCCATGACGCTGGATCGAATGGCATGGTTGCGCGAAGCCGTGAGCGATGGCCGGTCTGGGCGCGTCTCGACAAAGCGCGTCGTGATGCTGGCTGCCGGCCTCTCGATGTCGATCAGCACGCTCGCTCTGGTGGTTGCGGTGTTCGTTGGGTGGGATGTGTCCGGGCCGCTGGTGGCGTTCGGCACCTCGTTGTCGGCCATGGCCGGGGCTGGATATGTCGGCGGCAAGGCGTTTGAGGCAAAGGTGACGGAGCGTGGAAAATGAAGAAGGCAGCCGCCCCGCAGCGGAGTACGACCCGCATTGCCTGCGCTGTGACATCAGCCAATGCGACGGGATCCCTCCCGCCGGACTTGAGGCGGCGTACATCGCCATTGCCGGGCACAAGCCGGAACGAGGGATTATGAAAAGCGCCTGGGAGCATGGCTACGCCATTGCCTGCCTCGTGTGGGATGCGTGCTTGCAGTGGCGGGCCGGGAGGATGAAATGATCCAGACCATGGTGCTGAAGCTGCTGGCCGGTGTCGTGGCGCTGATCTTGGCTGGTGGTGTCGGCTGGCACTACGGGGTAAAGATGGAGCGCGGTGAGGCCGCACTACGCGAAAACGCCACCGCGGTCGCCACGGCCAACGCCGCCCGCGAAGCCACGGAGGCGGAGGGGCGCGCCGCCTTGCTGGCTGCCCAGGCTGCCGCATCTCGGCGTGCTGCTGCCAGAGCCAAACAACATCAACTGGAAATGGAGCTTGCCCGCGATGAAACTGCCCGCAATTGTCGTGTCTCTGATGGCACTCTCGGGGTTTTAAGAGATGCGATCTCTAGTGCCAATGGTTTCAAGCTATCTGGAAACGGTGAGAAAGATGCGAAGTAAATACAACAGTACGCTTGAAAAATTAGAAGCTTTTAGTATCCCAGAACCAAATTCCGGATGTTGGTTGTGGATTGGCGCTTTACCTAGTAGCGGAAGATATGGGCATGTCCGGTCTGAGGGAAAGACAAAACTAGCCCATCGGGCTATGTACGAAGAGGCGGTTGGCGCTATCCCAGATGGTATGCACGTGCTTCACACATGTGACAACGCCGCGTGTATTAACCCAAAGCATTTGTTCATCGGCGATGCTCGCTCAAATATGCAGGATGCAGCAAGAAAAGGCCGTATCTCAGGGCAAAAACTTACCACTGAGGAAGTTAGGAAAATGAGAAATTTGAGTGATTGTTTTTCCTTGGGACAATTGTCCGAATATTTTGGCGTCTCTACTGGATCGGTGGCAACTATATGTGGAAACAAACGCTGGCAGCATGTTTGATATTGACATCAGGATGTTCAACGACGCCATCGCCCGTGCCAACGGTGCCAAGGCCGAAGCCAGCGGCCGAGATGGTGCCGTGCCAGCCGCTACCGTTGCTGGCGGGGCCGTCGGCCTCCGACCTGGCTCGCTGGATATTGGATTCGGCGGAAATCTATTCGGACTGCGCGGCCAATCACCGACGCCTCAAGGAGTGGATCGATGAGCGTTGAAGCCGAGAACCTGCGCGCCGAACTGCGGGCGGCCATCGCGGAATCCGATGACCCCCATGTCCGGGCCTTGCTGTTGCTGATGCAGGGGCTGTATTCAATTACGGTTGATGGCTTCCATGCCCTGAGCCTGAAGATCGACAACGTGCTGGCGAATGAGACCGAGCTGCGCGAGAAAGTGTTGAATGGGCATGCCCCGGACTTCGATGCCTCGATGAAGTGGGTCAAAGATGAAATGGCGTTTTCCAGCCGTCAAAAGGCGATCAACCGGTGGGTCGAAGAGCGCATACAGTCGGGCGGCTACTGCGATTACGCCGCCGCGAAAATCGCCGAAGAGAAGGACGACCAGCGGGATAACCGGAAGTCGCTTCGCCGATTCCGAAACTCAGTGTTGGAAAGGCTGTTCTGGCTTGTTCTGGGTGCGGCGGCGGTCGGGGCATGGCAAATGGCTGTCCAATCTTTGGGACGATAAGCATGGGACTACTCGACGCAATCGACATCATCCGCAAGCATGGCAACGGTTAATAGCTTGCCAAGTAACCAGCCCCTTTACCGCCGCTTCAAGCGCGGCGTATGCTTGTTCTGATGGGTGGCTGCCTTTCGCTTTAATGAAGTTCTGCGCGGCGTCGATGACTTGTTGTTGCTCGATGAGTTGAGCGCGTAATTTCTCGTTCTCTCTTTGTGCTGCTTTGAAAGCGCCATACCAATTGCCTTGATCTCCAGGGTGATTATTCTCACTAGGTAATAGGCTCATCACTTCTTCCCTTCTGCCATTCGGCGACCCCAAGCCATGAACTCTTCAAGGTCAATCCACTGCGTATCATCACATCGAATCGCGTGGCCCATAGCTAAGTTAATCGCATTGGCGATGCCACCGACGAATTTCAGCACGTTGCTAGCAAAGACCAAGCCCTTGCTCGAGAATTTCCTTAAAGACCTTCCGCCGAACCTCGGCATCGTGCGCGGCGAGGGCGGATAGATCGTCGGAATTGGTGAGCGCCTTATCGGCCACAGTGCCGTCATCGTTAGTGATGTGATAGAAGGACAGTGCCTCCCGCAATTCCGCAATTCGCGCCTGCTGTGCTAAGACGAACCGACGCAATTCATCGCGCTCAGCGGTAATGGCTTCGATCCGGTCGGCGGACGCCTTATTCTCTGCCTTCCTCCCGGCAGCGAAAGCCCGCTCAACATGACCAGCATCAATACCAGAAAACTCACCCACAGGTTCATTCCTCCACCACTTGTCAAAATCTGCGTCCCTGCTCATGTTCGCATTGGCAATATCCATGATGCTTTCCTCTTCCAGTTATTCATCCACAGGCTAGACTCCACCTGGGCTTCCGGGTGATTTCGCTGTTTTTGATGGATTGTTTTCCATCAATTAGGCGCCCTACTTGTAGTTCGGCGTCATCTGGGCGTCGATCAGCGC
>WBZL01002576.1_pt1 | contig 17531 bp, 9 predicted proteins | sample 5204291 | NCBI WGS metagenome assembly WBZL01 (sample SAMN12344345, study PRJNA552823) | activated sludge metagenome | biome: Activated sludge suspended growth; feature: Nitrification reactor; material: Wastewater; isolation source: activated sludge from nitrification reactor of wastewater treatment...
GTTCGTCGGGGAACAAGGCTGCCGTCGGGGTCATGAGCAGGGCGCAGTATGAAAATGATAGCGTCATTATACAGGATGCGCTACGCTGGCGGGCCGACTTGGCGGAATATTTTCACAGGCTCTATGTGCTGTGCGGCAACGGCGCGCGCCGTCTGCCCGAGGACAATCTGCGCCGTTTCCGCAACCGGCTGCGCGGCCTGCGTGACCGCTGGCGAGCGGGGTCGGGACGAGGCAGAGATCAAGCAGCGTGTATCGTCGTGGATCGCCCACGCCGAACACGTCGATACGTGGCGCCTGCCACGCCCTCTTTCACGGCGGGTGGTTCGACCCGTTGCGAGAGCCTGACGGCCCGCCTGTTGGGCGCGTGCTGCGCGGTGGTTCGTGGAACAACACCCCGCAGAACGCGCGCTCGGCCCAACGCAACAGGAACGACACGACGAACCGCAAGGACAACAACGGGTTTCGTCTCGCCAGTACGCTTCGCATCGCCGGATCCGTCGCATTCACGGATGCGCCGGATGTGCATGGAAGCATCCACGGGCCGTCATGAAAAGTGCCTCACTCCGCCCCTGTCTTGCCGGCGCAATCCGGAACAGGGGCGTGTGGGTTTCGAGCAAGAAAATGGCGCGAGGTTCACACCGAAGCGGGTTGGCGTGCGGCGCGGCAACTCGCGCGAGGGGGCAATAGACTCGGAAGGGAGAGGAAGCATCCGCATTCGGCGAAGGAAGGCAGGTGGCGCGCCATGGACAGCCACCAAAGGGGGGGCCAACAGTCACTTCAATAGCCGACGAGCAGCGTGTCAATCCCAAGCAGAAAGTCTGGTTGATGGACGCAGACAGCGGTTGCTGCCGGGAAAAACGGCTGGCGCCAGGAGTGTTGGACCGAAGGCTTGGCCGGTGCTTGTCGGGCCTGAACGACTTTCACATCGACCACCTGCGCCTGGATCCACGCCACCAACAGTTCGTTGGCAAGCACCCGGCCGGTGTGGCGGATCGCCAAGGTGCCGTTCGAGTGGGCACGGATTTCCTGCGCGGCACCGATCAGGCGACGCTTCCCGCCTGTGGGTGAGGACGCGCAGCCATTGCTGATGGTGTTGGCCGGTGGGTTGCCGGAACACCTTGCGGGTCTCCTTCAGGCTCAGAATGTTGGGCAAGCGTTCCGGTGGGTCAGCCGGGGCATGGACGTATTCCGGCTCACCAGGGGCTGAGCGAAAACGGATACGCACCACGTTTCCGCTTGAGATTCAATCCAGATGCCCGCAGCGAGAAGCGAGTTGATTCGTCATCGCTGCGAAAATTTGGCTGCCTGGGTCCGCTTCGCGCGCTGTCAATGCCCTCTGGCGGCGAAAACCCCGTCGAGCGAATCCGCGGTCAACAGCGCCTCGGCCCAGGCTTCCAGCTCGGACTCGCTGGCCTCGCCCAGACGTTCGGCGACCGCCGCCGGCAGCGGGCCGAAACGGCGTTCGAGCAGATGGGCAAGCAACTGCGCTTCGCCCTCCATCCGGCCCTCCATCCGCCCTCTGGCCTCGCCCTGAGCGAGGCCCTGTAAGACACCTTCACGGTGCGCTTCGGCAAACCAGGTTTCGATGCGTTCAGCGAGCATGGTGTCGTTCTCCAGGGGATCAATGAGGATTTCGATGGTACCGACCCCGGCCTTGCGACGCAACAGACGGCGGATCCAGAGGGTAAGAGTGCGGCGCAGCGGCGCTTGTGCCGGGTCGTTGAGCAACCGGGCGGTGGCGAGTACGACACGGCGTAGATCCTCCGGGCTGCGACTGTGTTCGAGCCGGAACAGGGCGTCGACCGCGGTGCGCACCGGTTCATCCGGATGCAACTGTAGACGGGCTTCGTCAATCAAGTGGTAGCGCAGCCGTGGCCGATAGGCGTCGAGCCCAGCCGGCACCGGGGCAAAGAGTTCGCTGACTTCGGTCGCCGCTGGCCAGGGTGGCAGCCCGTTATAGAGGACGAGCGGCAGGATCGGCGGCAAGCGGCCATCAGCCAGTTCATCCTGTTTGACCAGGTCCTGGGCGAGCAGACCGACATAGACGAGCAGGCGCAGTGCCATCCAGGGGTCGGGTTCGGACTGGAACTCGAGCACCAGGTAAAGCCACAGCCAGCGATCGCGCAGGCGCACGCGCCAGACCATGTCGTCGTGACGCTGCTTCTGGCTTTCGGCGACGTAGCTCGCGTTGATGCGTTCGAGCGTCGAGAAGTCGGCTTCGGCCACCCAGTCGCCGGGGACCCAGTCGCGGATCAGATCGCGCACCATTTCCGGGTGCGCGAAGAGCAGTTTATAGTCGCTATCGTGGTCGGGCATGGGTGGATTGTAAAGGGCGGCGTGGGATGACGACAGAGGTTCGCGTTTTCGATAGTGGCTGGCACCCTTCCATGCCCGACGGAGTTCGGAAGGCGCAGCGACCCACAACACTGGCAGCGAGGTCGACTCGTTCATCGCGCTGCGCGGCGAGGGGGCGTTGCCGCACATCTAGCACGGCCGCATTCGTTAGGCGCGCAGCTATCACCATTTCGCCAAGGGAACGCTCGACGGTCTGGTCAGCAACCAAGCGTTTCCGCAGTGACAGCAGGGGGTCTGGCTATTGCGGCGGTGCCGCCGGCGCCAACACCACCCACCCGATCACGGCGCTGACCGGCTTGATGAGCGGCAATCCGGCCAATCGACGGATCTTTCTCGACGCCTGCCTGAGCAACTCGCACGCCGTCACCCACGCGCTGCGCGTCTTGCCCGCCGACGCGGCGATCGTCATCGATCCCAGCTTGCGCGACTTCGTCGCCGGAATGACCGGCGACGACTCGACCGTTCTTGGCGCCAACGCGTCGTTCGCGCCGGCGCAAACGACTATCCTCCGGCCAAGCTCGACCGAGATCACGCTGAGCGTCCCTGGCGACCCCGATCTGGTTGCCGACAAACTGGCCTACCTCGAATTCGGCAGCGAGCCGACCGCTTGCCCGCGCGCCGTGCTCGAGTGTTGAGCGCGCGCTCAATTGGTGGGGACCACCCTTTGCCGCGACGCGATGCGGCAGGGGATTGGCGCTGGGCGATCGACGCAGGTGCCGGTGGCGGCAACCGACAGCCAACGCGAAAGCATCATCCAGACGATCTACCATCTGGCGGTGAACCACGACTGGGGTAGCGGCGAAGCGCTGCGTCAGCTCGGCAAATTCGGCGACGGGTACGCGATCGAGCAGCCAGGACGAACCGGGTTCGTCGCCAAATGTTAGGTGACCTTGGCACCTTGAGGGTCGATGACTTGCCCACGGGAATCGGCATGCGCGGTTGCAAGATTCCGCACGGTGAATGGCTCTGGCTACTCCCGCAGTTTGTAGTCTGTCCGCTGTTCAACGCGGCCCGCCATGGTTCCCAAAGCGCCGACGTTGCGACCCGCGCCATCCGGATGCCGGCTCCCCGGTTTGGCCGCGCGCCGGCCTGCCTAAACCCCCCTACTCCCCTACTCCTCGACCAGTTCCAGCATCGCTGCGCCATAGGTCCCGGACTCGCCTTCTTGCTGCGGCCGCCGCTGCAGGTTCCGGTTTTCCCCCTGACACTCGACGCGCTTCAGGTTGCGCATGGCGCAACCGGCTTCCTGCAGGGCGGCCGCATTGCCGAGCGTCGCCGGCACACTGCCCGTCTTGCCGAAGAGGCCGGAGAAGTCGCGCGGCGCATCGGCAACGATCGCCAGCACATGATTCGTCCCGGCCGGACCCATGGCAGTGAACTCGCCCGGAACGGCGAAGACCTCACCGGCGCGCACCCGGTTCGAACGGTCGCGCTGGTCGGGGTACAACTGGAGAAACTCCTTCTGGTCCGAGCCGACGTAGAGCAGGTACAGGTATCCCTCCTGACTGCTGGTTACCGACAGGCGAAACGCCTCCTGGTGGATTCTGGCCCGCTGCGGTTTGGCCGCGAGGTTGACCTGCCAGCGGCCGTCGGCGCCACTGGCCAGGTCGCGCAGCGTCGCCACCGCGTTGGCGGCGGAATTGGCGGCGCTATTGGTAGTCGCACTGCTGACACCGCTCGCCGGCACGGCGCTCGCCGCGGCAAGGATCGGCATATCCTGGTTCCCAGACAGCGTGAGATGGTGTGGACGATTGACCGGGTCATTCCGCAATTCCGCGTCGATCCTGCCCTGCGCGCAAAGCGCCAGCTCGCGGAAGGAAACGCTGCCACTGCGATCCGCATCCGCCAGTGACCCGCTCAGACAGTCCAGCAGCGAAGAGGTCGCCAGACCGCCCTTGTTCTCATCGTCGAAAGCCACTTCATCCCGCCGCGCGGCGGCGAGATACACATAATTGTTATCAAGCGAGAAGCCACGGGCGCTGCGGATTCCCTGGCGGATCTTCTCCTCGACGACGTTCACCGGCTTCGAACAGCGTTCGGCTGTGCTTTCCGGCTCGACGAACTTGGCGCGCAAGCGTCGCTGGCGGCCGTCGCCGCCACGATTCGACACAGTTTCGGTCACCCCGCCGGAATGGCAGGCATCGACCATCATCACCACCTTGCCGGCTTTATCCTTGATCCGCCCGAGGTAGTCGGCAATCGTCGTGGAGTCGATCGGCCGCATGTCCTGCGCCAGCAGCGACTGCTCACAGCGGCCATTGACCAGCCGGCTGGTCCCGTGTCCGGAGAAAAAAACATAGACCCGGTCGCCATTCTCGGTTTCGCGGACCAGACGCGCCAACTCGCGCTCAATGCCTTCGGCGGTCAACTCCCGATCGGCCACGGCACGATAATGCTCGCTGTCCAGCCCCAATAGCTGCACGATCCGCCGCACATTGTCGCGATCACGCCTGGCGCCGGGCAGGGGTTGGCGTTCGTAATCGCTGATCGTCATCGCCAGCACCCGATCGGCGGCCAGCACGTTCGTTGCCGTGGGCAGAACCAGACACAGCAAGCCCAGCAAGTACCACACACGGAAGATCATGGCTCCCCCCTTAAAAATTGACTCCGGTCATGGCCAGGGTATTCACCGCTCCCGCTGTTTAGTTTAGCATCAGAGGCGGGGAAGAGAGACGCATCGTGCGCGCTTCGGTGAACCGGCTTTCCTGGAAAAGCCGGCCGGGAACTGGAGCTTTGCCGCAGCGGACATTTTCCTGAGCAACTGAACCCGAAAGGTCTTCTGTCATGCACCGACATTTTCTCTCTCTGCTGATGCCTTTTCTGGCCATGGTCGCCCTGTCCCTTGGCGGCGCCCACGCCCAGGAGTCGTCCCCGGTCGGCAGTTTCTTCGAATCGCTCGGCAAACTGATTCAGGGCAAGGCCGAGGAAGCGCCGGCCGCGGCCATTGAGCCGGCCGACGCCCCGGCCGCGGGCCGCAACCTCCAGCGCCAGGGCGGGCAGGGCGGCCGGCGGGTGGCGCTGATCATCGGCAACGGCGCCTATCGCGCCGAAGGGCTCAAACCGCTGGCCAACCCGGCCAACGACGCCGAAGACATGGCCGCCGCCCTGCGCCGTTTCAACTTTGAAGTGCTCGCCTACAAGAACCTCGGTCGCAAGGCGATGAGGGACGTGATTGCCGAATTCGGCCGCAAGGCGACCAATGCCGACGCCGCGCTGTTCTATTTTGCCGGCCACGGCATCCAGATCAAGAACCAGAATTTCCTGATCCCGGTCGATGCGATGGTCCGCAGCGAAGCCGATGTCGCCGACGAAAGCATCAACGTCAACCTGCCGCTCGAAGAACTGGAGAACGCCCGCACCCGCGTCAATCTGGTGTTGCTCGACGCCTGCCGCAACAACGACTTCAGCGGCAAGTTCAGGAGCGGCAGCAGCCGTGGCCTGGCGGCGCCGGGCAGCCTGCCCAAGGGTACCGTCATCGTCTATGCCACCGACCCCGGCAACGTCGCTTCCGACGGCAGCGGTCGCAATGGGCTGTTCACCGCCGGTCTGCTCACCGCTTTCAAAGGAGACGATCTGAGCCTCGACGGCGTGCTCACCACGGCCAGCGCCGTCGTCGAAGAGAAGAGCGGCGGCAAGCAGACGCCCTACGTCAACGGCCCGCAGTTGGTGAAGAAGAACTTCTACTTCATCTTCAAAGGGCCGACGACGGTGCTGGTGCAACCGCCGCCCGCCGGCGGCGACCCGGAGAGCGAAGCCTGGAAAGCGGCGCAAGAAGCGGGCAGCGTCGAAGGCTACCAGGCGTACCTGGACAGCTACCCCAAGGGGCGCTACGCCGCAGCGGCGCGGGTGAAGCTCGCCGACCTGCGCAAGGCCGCCAAACTCAACGGCCCGGCGGCGCCCCCGCCAGCGCCGGTTGCTGTCGAAGACGGCGAGACGCAATTCTGGAACGAAGTCAAGGCAAGCGGCGCCAAGGAGTACTTTGAAGCCTACCTCAAGCAGTACCCGAGGGGCAAGTACATCGCCCTGGCCAGGATCGAACTGAAGAAGCTCGACGACCGCGAGCGTGAGCAGCGGCTCCGGGAGGGCGCCGAGAAACAGCAGGCGGCCGAACGCGAGCGGCAGGAAGCGCAGCGCGCCGAACAGACCGCGTGGGACGAAGCCAAGACCGGCGCCAGCGTCGCCGCCTATGCCGGCTACCTGGAGCGCTACCCGAAAGGCCGCTACGCCGCGCTGGCGCAGGCGGCGCAGCAGAAACTGCAGCGCGAAGCGGGCGAGCGAGAGAAACAGGACAGCGCGCAACGCCGGCAGGAAGAAGAGCGGCAGCGGAGCGAAGCCGAACGTCAGAAGCTCGCCGCCGAACGCGAACGGCGCGAAGCCGAAAAAGCGGCGGGCGACCAGCGCCCCGGCAAGACTTTCAGGGACTGCGCCGATTGCCCGGAGATGGTGGTGATACCGGCGGGGAGCTTCGAGATGGGCAACAATGGCTCTGCCAATGAATGGCCGGTACATCGCGTCAACCTCCGCAGTTTCGCGATCGGCAAGACCGAAGTCACGCAGGGACAGTGGCGTGCCGTGATGGGCAATAACCCGAGCTACTTCAAGAACTGCGGCGACGATTGTCCGGTGGAAAGCGTGAGTTGGAACGATGCGCAGGAATTCGTTCGCAAGCTGAATCAGAAGACCGGCAAGACCTATCGGCTACCCAGCGAAGCGGAGTGGGAATATGCCTGCCGGGCAGGAGGAAAGCAAGAATACTGCGGTGGCGAAAACATCGACAATGTTGCCTGGTATGAGAAAAATAGCGGCGGCAAGACGCATTCGGTGGCCGGGAAGCAGGCGAATGCCTGGGGTTTGTACGACATGAGCGGCAATGTCTGGGAATGGACGGAGGATTGTTGGAACAAGGACTATGTCGGAGCACCGAATGACGGATCTGCCTGGACGACGGGAGAATGTTCTGTTGGGCGCGTGCTGCGCGGTGGTTCGTGGAACGGCGATCCGCAGGACGCGCGCTCGGCCCAGCGCAGCAGGGTCGGCCCGGCGTACCGCAGCGTCATCTACGGGTTTCGTCTCGCCAGGATGCTTCCGTAGCGTCAGCGCAGGAAGCTTAGCCCTGGTTTCTTTACCCCTTTACCGCTTGAAAGATGAAAACACTCGATCGTAGCGATGGGTTTGAGCGCATTGGGGTGCAGGGGCGAAGCCCCTGCCCGCGAATTTTTTTGCCATGACGGAAACGGATCGCAGCCGCAGGAGCGGCGTCGCGCTGGAAAAGACCTACCGCTTCCTGCTGTGGCTGATTCCGGTCGTCGACAAATTTCCCCGCAGTCAGAAGTTCCTGCTCGGCGACCGCATCCAGACGCTGGCGCTCGACGTGCAGGAAAGCCTGATCGAGGCGACGTATTCGAAGAGCCCGACCCCGCATCTCCTGGCCTGCAACCTGCGGCTGGAGAAACTGCGCTTCCTGTTCCGCCTGGCGATGGATCTGCACTATCTGGACTTGAGCCGCTATGAATTCGCCGCGCGCGCGATTGACGAGATCGGCCGCCTGGTCGGCGGCTGGCTGAAAGCGAACCGTGCCACGCCGGCATGACGACCTTTTCCCGGCCATCGCCAGCTTTCGCGCCTTGCATGAAGCCGCCGAGCGGGCCATTCGCGGCAAGCGGCGGAAACCCGGCGCGGCGGCGTTCATGGCCAATCGCGAAAAGGAATTGCTGCGGATCGAGCGCCAGCTCAACGACGGCACCTGGCGGAGCGGCGGCTATACGCTGATCGAGGTGCGCGAGCCGAAACCGCGCCATGTCTCGGCCGCCCCTTTCCGCGACCGCGTCGTCCATCACGCGCTGTGCGCGGTGGTGGCGCCGATCTTCGAGCGCGGTTTCATCGCCGACAGCTACGCCAATCGCACTGGCTACGGAACGCACCGCGCGGTGGCGCGCTACGAGCACTATCGCGACAGATACCGTCACGTCCTGCGCGCCGACCTCTACCGCTACTTCCCGGCCATCGACCATGAAATCCTCAAGGCCGACTTTCGCCGCCGCATCGCCTGTCGGCAAACGCTGGCGCTGCTCGACGCCATCGTCGACGGATCGAATCCGCAGGAGCCGGTCAACCGGTATTTCCCCGGCGACGATCTGTTCTCGCCCTTCGCACGCCGGCGCGGCCTGCCGATCGGCAACCTCACCAGCCAGTGGTTCGCCAACCTCTATCTGGACGGATTCGATCACTACGTCAAGGAAGTGCTGCGCGCGCCGTACCTGCGCTACGTCGATGACTTCGCGCTGTTCGCCGACGATCCTGCGGTGCTGGCGCAGTGGCGGCAAGCGATCGCCCGCTATCTGGAAGGGCTGCGGCTGGTACTCCATCCGGCCAAGACCTTCGTCGCGCCGACCAGCGAAACCGCCACTTTTCTCGGTTATATGCTGTGCGGCAACGGCACGCGTCGCCTGCCCGAGGACAATCTCCGCCGTTTCCGCAACCGGTTGCGCGGCCTGCGTGACCGCTGGCGAGCGGGGTCGGTGGACGAGGTGGAGATCCAGCAGCGTGTCTCGTCGTGGATCGCCCACGCCGAACACGCCGATACGTGGCGCCTGCGCCACGCCCTCTTTCGCGGCGGGTGGTTCGACCCGTCGCGGGAGCCTGACGGCCCGCCTGTTGGGCGCGTGCTGCGCGGTGGTTCGTGGAACAACAAACCGCAGAACGCGCGCTCGGCCCAACGCAACAGGAACGACACGACGAACCGCAACGACAACAACGGGTTTCGTCTCGCCAGTACGCTTCGCATCGCCGGAGCCGTCGCATTCACGGATGCGCCGGGTGTGCAGGGAAGCATCCACGGGCCGTCATGATGAGTGCCGCACTCCGCCCCTGTCTTGCCGGTATCCACCGGGACAGGGGCGGATTTCTTGATCACTTGCGAAACACACTACTAAAGCGCTGCACACACGCCCCATGGCCCATGCACGCACTGAACCCCCTCGAATTCATTGCACGGGAGGAACCATGAGCAAGCATCCCCCGGCCAAGCCGGGGATGCTTGCTCGGCAGCGGCGCCTGACACAAAGGTAATCGATGATGGAGAATGCGATTCTGGTCTGGTTCAGGCGCGATCTGCGGGATTTTGATCACGCGGCGCTCTGTGAAGCGCTGCGGCGTGGACGCCGCGTCTATTGCGCTTTCGTCTTCGACCGCGAGATCCTCGACGCGCTGGAGCAGCGCTGCGATCGCCGCGTCGAGTTCATTCGCGAGTCACTGGTCGAGCTGGATCGGGCGCTGCGCGTTCGCGGCGGCGCCCTGATCGTACGCCATGGCTGGCCGGTCAGCGAGATTCCGGGCCTGGCAAAGGCGCTGGGCGTGACGGCGGTGTTTACCAATCGCGATTACGAACCGCAGGCGAAGAAACGCGATGCCGCGGTCAGGGCGGCCTTGCAGGCGGATGGAGTGGCCTTCGCGTCGTTCAAGGATCAGGCGCTGTTCGACGGCGACGAAGTATTGACCCAGGCCGGGCGGCCCTACACCGTGTTCACGCCTTACCGGAAAGCCTGGCTGAAGCGGCTCGGCGATGATGACTGGCAACCCCATACCGCCGGAGACGGGAGGCTGGCCGCGCTGCCTAGTGCCAGCGGTGTGCCGACGCTGGCGGAAATCGGCTTTGCCGGCAGCGATCTGCGAAAGCTGGGCATCGTGCCGGGGATGTCCGGTGGCCGGCAGCTCCTGGCCGATTTTCGTTTGCGGATGGCGCGCTACCATCAGCAGCGTGATTTTCCGGCGCTGCAAGGAGGCTCGCATCTCTCGGTTCATCTACGCTTCGGGACCGTCTCGATTCGCGATCTGGTGGCTCGGGCGATCACTGCCGGCGCCTTGGGCGATGGTGCCGAAGGGGCGGCGACCTGGCTTTCCGAACTCATCTGGCGCGACTTCTATTTCATGATTCTGGACCGCTTTCCGCAGGTCTGCGAGCGCGCGTTCAAGCCGGCGTACGATGCGATCCGCTGGGAACAGGGGCCATCGGCGGATGCGGCCTTTGCCGCCTGGTGTAGGGGACGCACCGGTTTTCCGCTGGTCGATGCGGCGATGCGGCAGCTCAACGGTACAGGCTACATGCATAACCGCCTGCGCATGCTGACCGCTTCGTTTCTGATCAAGGATCTGGGCATCGACTGGCGGCGCGGTGAGGCCTATTTTGCGCGCCAGCTCAACGATTTCGATCTGTCGGCCAACAACGGGGGCTGGCAATGGGTGGCGTCCAGCGGCTGCGATGCCCAACCCTATTTCCGCATCTTCAACCCGGTGACGCAATCGCAACGCTTTGACCCTGCCGGCAGGTTCATTCGCCGCCACCTGCCCGAGCTGGCCGCTGTCCCCGACCAGTTCCTGCATGCGCCCTGGCGGATGAGTCTGCCCGAGCAGGAGGCCTGTGGCGTGCGCATTGGACGCGATTTCCCGGCGCCGCTGGTCGAGCACGCGCAAGCGCGGCTGCGCACCCTGCAACGCTACGCCGTGGTCAGGCCTGGCGCTGCTCCCTGACATGTCCGGCCACCAGGCGCAGCAACTCCTCTTCCTGATAGGGTTTGCCGAGGTAGTGATTGACCCCCAGCTCGATGGCGTATTGGCGATGCTTGTCTGCAGTTCGCGAGGTGATCATGATGATCGGAACCGTGCTCAGGCGTTTGTCGGCACGCACGTTGCGGGTGAACTCGAAGCCGTCCATGCGCGGCATTTCAATATCGACCAGCAGCACGTCCGGGACCAGCGCGACCAGTTGTTCAAGCGCATCGACGCCGTCCTTGGCGGTCATCACCTGGTAGCCTTCACGTGCCAGCAGGCGACTGGTGATCTTGCGCACGGTCAGCGAGTCGTCCACGATCATGATCGTCGGCAAGGTCGCGGTGACGCTGTCCGTGGCGACCGGTTGTCGAACCGTTGGCACCGGCGAGACCGCGCCCGCCGTGCGATCGCGGCTGGCCAGGGCAATCGGGTTCAGGATCAGCACCACCTGACCATTACCGAGAACCGTTGCGCCATCGACGCCGATCACCCTCGCCAGTTGGGGTCCGATGTTCTTGACGACGATTTCCTGATTGCCCAGCAGCTCGTCAACCTGCATCGCGATTCGCTTGCTGCCGCTGCGTAGCAGCAGGACCCAGTACTGGGAATGCCTTTCCGGTAGCGCGCGGGTCTCGCCGAGAAGGTGAGGCAGGTAGCTGAACGGATAATGATTTCCGGTCCAGACGGCTTCCCTGGCTTCACGAATCCGGGTCAGCATCTGCTCCTTGAGATCCAGCACCTGCTCGATCATCGCCGACGGGATCGCGTACTGCCGGTTGCTGGAGCGTACCAGCAAGGCTTTGGTGACCGCCAGGGTGAGCGGCAGGTAAAGGCGGAACGTCGTCCCCTGGCCTGGACTCGAGAGCACTTCAATGCGGCCGCCCAGGCTGTTCACTTCGCTTTTCAGTACGTCCATTCCGATGCCACGCCCGGAAAGTCGTGACACCTCGCTGGCCGTCGATATGCCCGGCGCAAAAATCAGATCCACCACGCGCGTCGGATCACGGGCTTCGTCCTCGGTCAACAGGCCGGCACTCAGACCGCGCGTGCGCAGTCGGTCGAGGTTGAGGCCGGTACCGTCATCGGAGAGGGAGAGAATGATTTCGTTGCCTTCCTGTGCCAGCTTCAACGAGATCTCGCCAATCTCGGGCTTGCCCTTGGCCAGCCGCGTGGGTGCATCTTCGAGGCCATGCACGATGGCGTTGCGCAGCATGTGTTCAAGCGGCGCGACCATTTTTTCGAGCACCGTCCGGTCGAGTTCGAGTTGGGCGCCCTGGATTTCAAGGTTCGCCCGTTTGCCGATCTCCTTGCCGGCTTGCCGGACGATCCGGTAAAGACGATCGGCAATACTGACGAATGGCACCATGCGTACCGACATCAATTCCTGCTGCACTTCGCGGTTCAGACGCGCCTGCGCGACGATGGCTGCGTTGGCATCGTCAAGATTCTTGAGCAGATTCTGCTGGACCGTGGCGACGTCATTGACTGATTCGGCCATCATCCGTGTCAGTTCCTGGAAGCGCGTGAAGCGGTCGAATTCCAGGGGGTCGAAATCGGCATGCAGTTCAGAGCTCTGACCGACACGTGACTGCATCTGCAGTTCGGCCTGGATCTCGATGTCGCGCAACTGCCGACGCAGACGGATGACATTCTCGGTCAGGTCGAGCAGCGATCCCTTGATGGCTCGCATCTCGCCTTCAATCCGCGAGCGGGCGATCGACAATTCGCCAGCTTCGTTGACCAGCCGGTCGATCAAGTCAGCACGCACCCGTAGGGTGGCGCGTTGTGCGGCGACTTCGCCCTCGACTTCCTGCGGGCTGGTAGTCGTACTCTGTTCGGCGGCCAAGGCGGGGCCTTCGGCAGAGTGCTCAGCGGCCAGTTCCGACGCCGCCGCGTCGGATATCTCGACCGGTGCGTCTGCAGACTCGCCGTGCTGCAATCGCTCGACAATCTGCACGATCACGTCGAAAGCATTGTCGATGTCGTCGATCAGTTGCAATGGCGCACTGCTTGTCTCCTGCGCTTCCTGCATGCGCGTTTCAATGGCGTGCGTGAGTTCGCCAAGGTTCATCGCGCCGGCCATGCGCGCGCTACCCTTGAGCGTATGGAAGAGACGCGCCAGCCGGCGCACGGCTTCGCCATCAGAGGGATTGCTGCGCCAGGCGTGTAGCTGCGTGGCAATGTTCTGGTTGAGATCGAGCGCCTCTTCAAGAAACAGGGGAAGCAGTTGCTCGTCAAGTTCGTCATGCAGTGGCGGCGCTTCGACCGCAGTGGCCACCGGGATGTCGGCAGGTACGGCTGCGGCATCCTTCGCACCTTTCCCGGAGACAATCCGTTCTGGCTTGTCAGTCGTGGCCGGCGCCTCGGGTTTTTCGACAGCCGGCTCCGGGTAGAGCGTGTCGAGTATCTCGACCAGAGTGGGTGCTGCTTCAGGCTGGTGTTGACCTACCACATCCGAGAGCATCAAGGCGAGTGCGCCGATTGCCTGCTGGATGCAGGCAAATGCTTCGAGGCTATCGGGATGTTCGGCGTGATTGCGGCGCAACAGCGCCAGTTCGAGTGCGTGCGCCAGATCCTTGACCGCCACGATACCGACGGTTCCGGCGATGCCGGCAAGGGTATGCGCCGCTCGGTACATTTCGTGCGTTGTCGGAGCGGACTGGTCTTTTTCGAGGACCGCGAACTCGCGCTGCAGGGTGGCCAGGTGAGCGCCCGCTTCTTGGTTGAAGATTTCGGCCAGTTCCCGGTCGATCGAAAGCTGTGCGCGGGGGGGCTGTGCAACGGCGGTGACCTGAGTCAAGGTGTCGGCGCCTGCTTCCTCTGGAATGGCGGCTGTGGTCGCCGCCGGGTGTTCGCTCCGTGGCGTTTCGGCCTCGCCTGGCAGCACAGACAGGAGGCCGACCTCACTGCCGTCGCGAAGGGAATTGGCCAGAGCGACCATCCCCGTCACGTCAGGGGCATGGCCGCGCCTGGTCTTGAGATGCTCGACCCACGCGAGAAAAACGCGGTAAGCCTGTTCGAGCAGGTCGAAGAGAGCTGGCGTGACTTCCTGTTCCTGCCTTAACCAGAGGTTGAGAACCTGTTCAATCGACCACGCCGCTTCTCCGAAATCCTTGAGTCCGACCATCCGGCCGCTGCCCTTGAGGGTGTGCGCGGAACGACGGATGGCCGTCAGCAGTTCCGTGTCGTGCGGTTGCTCGTGCAGCAGGCGCAAGTGTTCATGAATGCTGGCCAGGACCTCGTCGGCTTCGTCAAGGAAGATCTCGACCAGCTCGGCGTCGACTTCTTCGGCGCTGGCCTGTGCGAGCTGAATGGTTTCTGCTGAGGGCGGGGGGGCTTCCGGCGTCTGCTGCTTGAGTGTCGCCATGGCCGCGTCGATCTGCTGCGCGGCATCGCCGCCGCCAGCCAGTGCCGACAGCACATGTTTGGTTTGCTGTCCGAGTTGCTTGTCGGCAATCAGGTCGGCATCCTTTTGCAGTGCCGTCAGATTTTGCCGGACCTCCTGGCGCAGCCCGGGATCGCTGGGCTGCTCCTTGAGGGCCACCAGCAAGGCGTGCGTATCGCGTTTTTGCTGCTCCAGCTCCTGTTCGACGCTTACCGCCGTGTCGTCCTGCTTGCGGGCCGCAGCCGTCTGCATCTTGTTGACGAATGTCGCAAAATCGGTCGTGCCGTGCTGCATGGCATCGACAAAGAAACCGACCAGCGAGAGTTGCTCGGCGACGTTTTCGAAGTCGGCCACCTGCGGAACATAGTCCGCTTCAGAGAAGGTCGCAATGTCTTTCGCACATTGCCTCAGAACGGCCACGGCATCATCGTGGCGCATCATGGTCAGCGCACCGATGACTTGTCGTAGCGGGGTCTCCAGTCCGTTCAGATCGGCACGTTTCTCGGCATCACGGAAAAAGCCATCGAGGACCTGTTCGATTTGTGCGAGGTTGCTGGTGATCTCCCGGGCGACCTGACCAACGACCATTTTTTCCTGTGCCAGGCGCGACATTTCGTCGAGCGACGGCAACTCCGATTCCGGGCGCGGTGGCGTGCCGGCAATACAGCCCTGGATCCGGTCGACCATCACATTGACCTGGTGCGCGAAACTGCTGTCCAGGTACTGGATGTTTTCCTGCGCGTTCTGGGCAAGCAGGATGGCCGTCGCGGTTTCCATGGCCAGGGCTTCGGTATGGCGAGACGGGTATTGCGTCAGCAGGCCGGCCACATCGGCAATAGCCTGCACCAGACGACGATAGTCAGAGTGGTCCAGCTCTTCGACCAGGGTCAACAGCGTACTGGTATGGGTCCTGAACAGGGGCAGAACCTGCATGGTACCGGCGCAGAACCGGCTCCAGGCCTCTTCGGTGGCTGCGATCGCTTCGCGCAAACGGCGGCGGACGGACTCCACTGCGACCGGAGCTGGGCTGGCAACACCGGGCATCAATGCGGCCAACTGGTAAGTATCCTGGACCCGGCGTACGAGCAGGTTGTCGCTGTTGGCCTTGCCGACCAGATACAGCGCATCGCGCATCAGGCGTTCGGCGACATTGTTCGAACCTTCGAGGAGCCGGCGAGTCTGCAGATCGATGCGACTGCAGAGTTGCCGGGCATCCGCATCCGCCGGCAAGGTCTGTTCGCCCAGAGCGGTCAGGAAAGCCGTGGCGACCCACCAGAACGCGCGTGCCGACGCGGTTTTCTGGAGGGCTGCAATCCGTTTGACGGCGTTGCGCATTTCGTCTATGCCCTGGGCATCCAGGGGTGCGCGCAACCACGACAGCAGGCCATGCTGGAAGTGTGCGCGCTGCTGATGGAGGCGGTGCTCAAATTCAACACGGCGAAGTTTTGGCGCCGGGCTGGTCAGGGGCGGCGGGACGCTGAGGTCGGGGAAGAACAGATCGGTTGGGAAGACACGTTCGAGTCCGCGTGCCGACTGCACTTCACGGTACAGCGGCAATAGCCGGAGTGGCTGGTTCGGTTGGCCGCTGATCAGATCATCGAGATAATGGCGAAGCGCTGCCAGTGCTCCTTGTACGAGTTTGACAGCCGTAGGGGTGGCAGGACGCTCCTGCAGTTCGAAGGCCCCCAGCAGCGACTCCAGCGCTTCGGCAAACTGGGTCACACCATCCAGACCGATGATCGTCAGGGCGCCCTGCACCTGGTGCAAATGGGTGCGGCAGAATCTGATTTGCGTGAGGTCGCCGCCGTTCCCATCGGCAGCGCTCGCAGTAAACTGTTGCAACGCCGCGTCGCCTCGCTCGAGGGCGAGGTCGATCTCGCTCTTGACCCAGGTCAGCGGGCCGATATCGAAGTCCGTCGGGGCATTCATCTAGATTTCAGGACACCTTGAAGCCGGCGACCGACCCCTTGAGCTCGGTCGCCAGACCAGCCAGTTCGCCGATTGCCGTGGCCGTTTTTTCCGTTCCAGCGGTGGTCTGCCCTGTGACCAGCAATATTTCCTGCATTTTTCGGGCCACCTTGGTTGCTGAGTCGGCCGCTTGGCGGGTTGCTCCCGAGATATTTTCAATCAGCGCCGTCAGTGTCCTTGAAACCTCGCCAATCTCGGCCAGCGCCTGGCCAGCCGCATCGGAAAGCCTGGCCCCTTCGACGACGCCACGGGTGGATTCTTCCATCGCCGAGACCGTGTCCTGGGTATCGGTCTGGATGGTTCTGACGATAGCTCCGATCTGTTTGGTCGCCTCGCCCGAACGCTCGGCAAGGCGTTGCACTTCCTCGGCCACGACCGTGAAGCCGCGTCCGGCTTCCCCGGCAGAGGCGGCCTGAATGGCAGCATTGAGCGCCAGTACGTTAGTCTGTTCGGTGATGTCCGAAATGAGTTCGACGATCTCGCCGATTTCCTGTGATGACTCACCGAGACGCTTGATTCGTTTCGAGGTCTCCTGGATCTGCTCGCGGATCTTGTTCATGCCCTTGATCGAGTCTTCCACCGCCTGCGCACCCTTGCCGGCAGCCATCAGTGACTGGCGCGCCACAGTTGCCGATTGCTTCGCATCGCCGGACACATTGGTCATCGAGCTGGCTACGGTCAGTACCGATTGGCCAGCCGCCTTGATCTCGGCGGCCTGGCGCTCGGCGGCAGCGAGCAACTCGGCAGACGTCTGTTGGGCCATTTCAGTCGCCTGCGTCACCCGCCCGGCTGCATCATTGATGCGTCCGACGAGTACCCGCAATTCCTCGATCGTATAGTTGATCGAATCGGCGATGGCGCCGGTGATGTCCTCGGATACCGTTGCGGTCACCGTCAGGTCGCCGTCGGCGAGGTCGCCGAGTTCGTTCATCAGACGCAGGATGGCATCCTGATTCTGGCGGTTGAGCAACTCGGTTTCCTGGCGGCGTTGTTCGGCCTGTTCGGTTTGACGCTGGCTCTCGGCGAGGTAGGTTTTGCCCAACAGAAACACCAGCGAGATGGCGAGCAGGATCAGGATCAGCAGTGCCATACCATAAGCGGTACGTTGCATGAAGCTGCCATGATAGGCCTGCGCCAGCTGGTAGGTGGCGTCAAGCAACTCTTCGCTGTCGCGGAAGATTTGCGAACCGGCCTGTTTGGCAATGATCAGTTTCTGCATGTTGCCGAGGATGCCACCCACGGCCTTACGATACTCGGCAAAGCTGCTATCGAGGGC
>WBZL01002577.1_pt1 | contig 17523 bp, 16 predicted proteins | sample 5204291 | NCBI WGS metagenome assembly WBZL01 (sample SAMN12344345, study PRJNA552823) | activated sludge metagenome | biome: Activated sludge suspended growth; feature: Nitrification reactor; material: Wastewater; isolation source: activated sludge from nitrification reactor of wastewater...
GATCGAGGATCAGATCGATCCCAGGCATCAAGTCTGTATCCGGAGGTTTCTCGAAGGATGATCACAGGCCCGCAGATCCGGGCAGCGCGTGCGCTCCTCGGGGTCGACCAGAAGGTCCTGGCCGAGATGGCCGGGCTCTCGGTGCCCACCATTCAGCGGATGGAGGCCAGCGACCGGACCGTGGGCGGCACGGTCGAGAGCCTGACGCGGGTCGTCGCGGCGATCGAGGCGGCAGGGGTGGAACTGATTGCAGAAGGGGCGACAAGCAGCGGCGGCGGCCGGGGAGTGCGTCTGCGGCATAGCCCGGCCGTCCGGGATGACGAGAGCGCCGCGGTTGGCCGTCGAGGCGAGAAATGATCGCCGCTGCGGCCGGAATCGCGCTCTGCCTGCTCGCGCTCTCGGTCGCCGCGACGGCCATGCGCGGTCTGACGGCGGCCTCGGCGGCGGTCTACGCGGCCAGCGCGGTCTTCTGTCTTGCCTTGGCACTCGTGGGCATATGGACGCTGGCGACGCAGGCGGATGCATCCGCGATGACGGTTCCCGTCGGCCTGCCCTGGCTTGGTGCGCATCTTCGCCTCGACGCGCTTTCGGCGGTGTTCCTGGTGATCCTTGGCACCGGCGGGGTCTCGGCCAGCGTCTTCGCCATCGGTTACGGTCGGCACGAGCACGAACCCCACCGGGTGTTGCCCTTCTTTCCCGGATTCCTTGCCGCGATGACGCTGGTCCTGCTTGCCGACGACGCCTTCACGTTCCTCGTGTCGTGGGAAGTGATGTCGCTCCTGTCCTGGGCGCTCGTGCTGACCCATCACCGCGACGAGGCGACGCGGACGGCGGGATATCTCTACCTCGTGATGGCGGGTTTCGGGACCATGGTCCTGTTGCTTGCCTTCGGTCTCATGGCGGGTGCCGAAGGCGGCTATGACTTCGCGGCGATCCGGGCCGTCACGCGAAGCCCCGGGCTGGCGGCTCTGGTCCTGGCGCTCATGATGGTTGGCGCGGGATCGAAGGCGGGCCTCATGCCGCTGCATGTCTGGCTGCCGGTCGCGCACCCGGCCGCACCGAGCCATGTCTCGGCGCTGATGAGCGGGGTCATGACCAAGGTCGCGCTTTACGGCTTCGTGCGGGTCGCCTTCGACCTCGTCGGCCCGGTGCCGTGGTGGATGAGCGTGCCGATGATCGTGATCGGCGCCGTCACGGCGGTGATGGGCATTCTGTTCGCCAATGTCGATGGCGACGGCAAGCGGGTCCTGGCCTATTCGACAATCGAGAACATCGGCGTGATCTTCGCCGCTTTCGGTCTTTCGCTGGCCTTCAGGGCGAACGGCATGGGCCCGCTCGCGGCGCTCGCGCTGACGGCGGGGCTCGTCCATGCGGTGAACCACATGCTCTTCAAGAGCCTCCTGTTCATGGTCGCGGGCGCCGTTCTGAACGCAACCGGGCGACGGGATCTCGACGGGCTCGGCGGGCTGATACATCGGATGCCGAAGACGGCCTTCCTGGCGCTGGTGGGTGCAACCGCGATCGCGGCGCTGCCGCCGCTGAACGGCTTCGTCTCGGAGTGGCTTCTGTTCCAGGCGGTGCTGCAGAGCCCCCAGTTGCCCCAGCCGGGCCTTCAGTTCCTTGTGCCGGCGGCCGGCGCGCTCCTCGCGCTGGCGGCGGCGTTGGCCGCCGCCTGTTTCGTGCGCTTCTACGGCGTGATCTTTCTCGGCCGTCCGCGCAGCGACGTGGCGCGGAACGCCGCCGATTCCGACGGCTGGTCGCTTGCCGCAATGGGCGGGCTGGCGCTCCTCTGCGTTCTGGCCGGGATCGTTCCCGGATTTCTCATCGACCTCGTCGCACCGGCGGTTGAGCTGGCGGTCGGCGCGCGCGTGCCGATGCAGGCCGGCAACTCCTGGTTCACAGTGGTCCCTGTCGCTGAGGTCCGCAGCAGCTACAGCGGCTTTCTCGTCATGACTTTCATCGCGATCTCGGGCGGGGCAAGTGCATGGCTGGTGCACCGCCTCGCCTCGCGCAGGCTCCGCCGGGCGCCGGCCTGGGACTGCGGCTTCCCCAATGCCGACCCGGTCACGCAGTATGGCGGCGGCAGCTTCGCCCAGCCGATACGCCGGGTCATGGCCCCCGTGCTGGCCGCCCGCGAGACGGTGACGATACCGCCCCCGGGCGACATGGCGGCGGCGCGACACCGCGCACGCACGGAAGATCTGGCCTGGACCCGAATCTACCTGCCCCTCGTCACCGCGGTCGGTTTCGTCGCGAGGCGTTTCAATGCGTTGCAGTTCCTGACGATCCGGCGCTACCTCGGCCTCGTCTTCGGCTCGCTCATCCTTCTCCTGACGGGGCTGACGATATGGAACTGACCGGAAACCTGGTCCTGCAGGCGATCGAGATGCTCGTCGTGCTGGCCCTCGCGCCCGGTCTGACGGGCCTGGTGCGCAAGGTCAAGGCGCGGCTCACGCGGCGGCGGGGGGCATCCGTCCTGCAACCTTACCGTGACCTTCTGCGGTTGCTGCGAAAGGAAGTTGTGCTGGCCGAAAACGCCTCGTGGCTCTTCCGGGTCTCGCCCTACATGATCTTCGCGGCCACCTGGGTTGCCGCCGCGCTGGTGCCGACATTCGCCATCGGGCTGCATTTCAACTGGACGGCCGACCTGATCGCCCTCGTGGCGCTTCTCGGCAGTGCTCGCTTCTTCCTGGCGCTTGCCGGCATGGACGTAGGCACGAGCTTTGGCGGGATCGGCTCTTCGCGCGAGATGATGATTGGCGCGCTTGCCGAACCCGCGATGCTGCTGATGGCCTTCACAGTCGCGCTGGTCGCCGGTTCGACGCAACTGTCGAACATCGTCGCCTTCATGGCCTCGGGCGAGGTCGGCATCCGCGTGTCCATGGGCATGGCCCTGATCGCGCTGATCATCGTGGCCATCGCCGAGAATGCGCGCATTCCCGTCGACAACCCGGCGACCCACCTCGAACTGACGATGGTGCACGAGGCGATGGTGCTCGAGTATTCCGGTCGCCACCTGGCGATGATCGAGATGGCCGCATCGCTGAAGTTGCTGCTCTACATGGCACTGATCGGCTGCGTGTTCGTGCCCTGGGGCATCGCCCCGGCCGACGCCGGAATCGCGGGCCTTGCCCTCGGTGCGGCGCTCTTCTTCATCAAGCTCGCCGTGGGCGGCACGATGCTTGCGGTGTTCGAGACGTCCATCGCCAAGATGCGCGTCTTCCGGGTGCCGGATTTCCTTGGCGCGGCGCTGATGCTCGGGCTGCTCGGGACCCTTCTGCTCTTCGTCTCAAGGAGCCTCTAGCGATGCATGGCCTTGAGTTCGACATCGCGCACCTTCTGGCCGGCAGCCTCGTCCTGGTCAGCTTCATGATGATCTATCAGGACCGGATCTACGCGCTCCTGAACACCTTTGCGCTTCAGGCGGTGCTTCTGGCTCTTGCCGTGGCCTGGCAGGCCTGGATTCAGGAGGCGCACCACCTCTATGCCTCCGCCGCGCTCGCCCTGGTGTTCAAGGGCGTGATCGTGCCCTGGGCGTTGCACCGCATCGTCCAGCGGCTCGGCATCCATCGCGAGGTCGAGACGGTCGCGGGGGTCGTGCCGACGATGCTTGCCGGGATGGGGCTCGTTGCCCTTTCGATCCTTCTGATGCTGCAGCTGACCGCGGCGGCAGAGAACCCCCTTGCGCGAGAGGACCTGGCCTTCGCGCTGTCGGTGATCCTCCTCGGCATGCTGATGATGGTCACGAGGCGCAACGCCGTGACGCAGGTCGTGGGCTTCATGTCGCTGGAAAACGGGCTCATCCTTGCGGCCGCGGGAGCGCAGGGCATGCCGCTCGTCGTTGAGATAAGCGTCGCCTTTTCAGTGCTGATCGCGATGATCGTGGTCGGGGTGTTCCTGTTCCGCATCCGCGAGCGGTTCGATTCCGTCGATCTCGAGTCCCTGGACGAATTCCGGGGAGAGCGGCGATGACCGGCGCCGACGCCCTCGCCGCCGTACTGGCCCTGCCCGCAGGCGGTGCGGTGCTGCTTGCGCTTCTGCCGGGCTACCGGACGAGTGCGTGGCTCAACGTGGCCACCTCCTTCATGACCTTCGCGGCCGCGGCCGGTCTTCTGGTGCTCGACCGGCCCCCGGCGGGGGACTTCCTGCAGGTGGACGATCTCAACATCGTCTTCATCGTGCTGAATACCTTCGTGGGATTCACGGCGGCCTTCTTTTCCGCCAGCTACATCGGCCACGAACTGGAGATCGGGCGGGTGACTCCGGCCAACCTCCGGTTCTACCACGCCATGTACCAGATGATGATGTTCGGCATGAACCTGGCGCTCCTGTCGAACAACATCGGCCTGATGTGGGTGGCGATCGAGCTTGCGACGCTGACCACGGTGCTCATGGTCGGCCTTTACCGGACCCACGAGGCGCTGGAGGCGGCGTGGAAATACTTCATCCTCGGTTCGGTCGGCATCGCACTTGCGCTCTTCGGGACCATCCTAGTCTATGTGGCCGCACAGCCGGTGCTTGGCGAGGGCATGCCGTCGATGGTCTGGAGCAACCTGATCGCGGCGGCCCCGCGCTTCGATCCGGCGATGCTGAACGTGGCCTTCGTGTTCCTGCTGGTGGGTTATGGCACCAAGGTAGGACTCGCGCCTTTCCATGCCTGGCTGCCCGACGCCCACGCCGAAGGACCGACGCCGATCTCGGCGGTGCTTTCCGGACTTCTCCTCAACGTGGCGCTCTATGCATTGCTGCGCTTCAAGCTCCTGATGGCCGCCAACGAGACGGCAGTCGCCCCGGGGCCGCTGATGATCGCGCTCGGGCTCCTGTCGCTCGTCTTCGCGGCGCTCATGCTCTACCACCGCCGCGACATAAAGCGGCTGTTCGCATATTCCTCGATCGAACACATGGGGATCATTGTCTTCGCCTTCGGGATAGGCGGCCCGCTCGCCAACTTCGCGGGCCTCCTGCACATGGTCATGCACTCCCTCACCAAGTCCGCGATCTTCTTCGCGGTCGGCAACGTGACCCAGATCAAGGGGACGCAGAAGCTCGCCGATATCCGGGGGCTGACGCAAAGCCATCCGGTGCTCGGCTGGGGACTCGTCCTTGCCGTGCTGTCGATCGCGGGAATGCCGCCTTCCGGCGTGTTCATGAGCGAATTCCTCGTCGTGACCACCAGTTTCGCCCGGATGCCGGCCCTGGCGCTGATCCTGGTTCTCGGCCTCCTTCTGGCGTTCGGTGCGCTTCTCATGCGGCTGAGCGGGATCGCGTTCGGTGCGCCCTCGGACGGGGACAGGCCGATGCACGGATCGCTCGCGCCGCTCTGGCTGCATCTGGCGCTCGTCTATCTGATCGGCCTGCACATGCCACAGGCGATGGTAAGCTGGTTCCAGACCGTCGCGGCGATGCTTGGATGAGACGCGCATGACCGACCTTCCCGACCTCGCCTGGACCCGTTCGCGCGATTTCCGCGCGAGCCCCTTCACGGCCACGCCGGTCAGTCGGCAGGAATGGGAAACCCTGACGCAGGCGCTTGCCGGCGGCATGTTCACGATGATGAGCCTGTGGGGCGAAGAAGGTGCGGCCTGCATGGCGCTGCACGACCCCTTGACGCGGCGCGTTGCAGTGGCGCGCCTGGCCGCGGCGAGCGGCGTATTTCCCTCCGTCGGCGTCCATCACGCCCCGGCACAGCGGCTGGAACGCGCCGCGGCCGACCTCTTCGGCCTCGTGCCCGAGGGGGCCGCGGACGCCCGCCCCTGGCTCGACCATGGCCGATGGGAAATCGCCCATCCCCTTGGCGCGGCGTCGGCAAATCCCGGTCAACCGACCTATCGCTTCCTTCCAGTCTACGGCGAAAGCCTGAACGAGGTTCCCGTCGGCCCAGTTCATGCCGGGATCATCGAGCCGGGGCATTTCCGGTTCACCGCGCAGGGCGAGACGGTGGTGCGGCTCGAAGAGCGTCTGGGATATGTGCACAAGGGCATCGACCGGCTGATGCGAGGGGCGAGCCTTGCGCGCGGCGCCGAGCTTGCGGCGCGCACATCCGGCGACAGCACGGTGGGTTATTCCTGGGCTTTCGCCCAGGCCGTCGAGGCGGCGCTTTGCGTCGCCGTACCCGAACGCGCGTTCCGTTTGCGCGGACTGATGGCCGAAGTTGAACGGCTCGCCAACCACCTCGGCGACATCGGCGCGATCTGCAACGATGCGGCGTTTGCGATGATGCAGGCCCAGATGAGCGTGCTGCGCGAGAAGGTCCTGCGCGCCGCGCAGGAAGCCTTCGGCCACCGCTTCATGCGCGATCGGATCGTGCCGGGAGGAGTCGCCTCTGACCTCGACGCCGAAGGCGAGGGCGTGCTGCGCGCGCTGGTGGCGGAGGTCCGCGACCGGTTTCCGCCCCTGGTGGATCTCTACGACAACACCGCCTCGCTCCTCGACCGGACCGTGGCCACGGGAAGCGTCAGCGCCGACCTGGTCCGTCGCTTCGGGGCGGGCGGATACGTCGGCCGCGCTTCGGGCCGCGACTTCGACACGCGCCGGGACCTGCGCTATGCGCCCTACGACATGCTGAAGCTGGACGTGCCGGTGCAGGCTGAGGGCGACGTGAACGCACGGGTCTGGATCCGCATCCGCGAGGTGGAGCAGAGCTGTTCGCTGATCACGCAGATGCTGAATGCCCTGCCCCGGGGCGCGCTGCGCACGGACGTCGCGCAGGCCGGCGAGCCGCGCGAGGGGCTGGGGCTGATAGAAGGCTTCCGCGGCGACATCCTCGTCTGGCTCTCGCTCGATGCCGAGGGGCGCATCCGCCGCTGCCACATGCGCGACCCTTCCTGGTTCCAGTGGCCGCTGCTGGAAGCCGCGATCGAGGGCAACATCATCGCGGACTTCCCGCTCTGCAACAAATCCTTCAACTGCTCCTATTCCGGGCACGATCTCTGAGAGGCGGACGCGATGCGACGGTTTCTGCTCGAAGGCCTGATCCGGCCGCCGCTGACCGAAGCCGCGCCCGAACCGGATGCCGCGGCGGTGGAGGCGCTCGGCCAGGCCTTCGCGCAGGCCGGGCGCGAGACGCTGGGCCGCAGCCTCGCGATCCGCCAGGTCGATGCCGGCTCGTGCAATGGCTGCGAGCTGGAGATTCAGGCGCTGAGCAACCCCTACTACGATCTGGAACGGTTCGGGCTGCATTTCGTCGCCTCGCCGCGCCATGCCGATGTGCTCCTCGTCACCGGGCCGGTGACGCGCAACATGGCCGAGGCGCTCCGGCGCACCTATGACGCCACGCCGGGGCCGAAATGGGTGATCGCCGTCGGCGACTGCGCGAAGGGCGGCGGCTGCTTTGCCGGCAGCTACGCGATCGCCGGAGGGGTCGCGGCCGTGGTGCCGGTCGATCTTCACATCCCCGGCTGCCCTCCGGATCCCGTGGCGCTTCTCAAGGGGTTGCTTGCCCTCGTCGAACGGATGCGCACCGGGACCGGGACAGGCTGAGGGGCGGCAGCGGTGCCGGAGGCGCGGACGCCTGCGGGCGCGCCGGACACCACGGCACGACGCACCTGACGACGGCGGCTATGGCCGCGATGCAGCGTTCGCGCCGATGACCACGTGTTCCCGCCGGATAAGAAGATCCTCGGACCGCGCGAGATGGGCGCGCCCGGCGCGGTGGCCGTCGTGGACGGCATGGGCGATCAGCCCCGGCGCCCGCGCGTCGCCGATCCGCGCGAGCGTTGCAAGCCCGGCGTCCTGGAGCGCCAGCCACAGCGCGTCGCAGGGTTCGCGCGAGGTGACGGGGACGAAGCCCGCACAGGCGATCTGCGACAGCTTTCCGGTGAAGGGGCAGGCGAGCTCGACCGCGTCTGGTTTCAGGCCCGTGACGATGGTCGATGTCATGATCCGCACCCCGCGCTCGATGAGCCGCGTCTGAAGGCGCGCCTGTTCCGTGGTAAAGATCGACCATTCCGCCGCAACCTTGCCGGGCGTGACGTAGGTTACGTCCAGACCTTCGCCCGCCAGCCTGTCGGCGAGCGCTGAAGCGAGGTGATACTCCTCGTCGTCGAAGATCACGACCGGGCCCTTCGGCCGCGCGCCGCGCAGGATATGGTCGGGCGTCATCGTGCGGGGGTCAGCGAAGCTTGCCACCCCGGCCGGATGACTGCGGCCCCGCCCGTCGGCCCGCCAGAGACTGCCGGTGGCGACGAGGACGTGCCGCGCACCTGTCTCCATTACAGCGGCGCGGTCCATCTCGGAGGCTCGGTAGAGTTCGACATTCCTGAGCTTGCCGATCTGGTGGACACGCCAGTCCCGGACCCGCGCCCATTCCGAAAGACCCGGCAGAGAGGATTCCAACGTCACGCGCCCGCCCGGTTCGTCCGCTGCCTCGGCGAGCATCACCGGCACGCCGCGCCGGCCGAGCGTCAGCGCGGCCTCGAGCCCCGCTGGCCCGGCACCGACGACCAGCACCGGATCGGCACGGCCCACCACCGCGGGAGCCTTCTCCGGGTGCCAGCCCCGCCGCCATTCCTCGCCCATCGTCGGGTTCTGGGTGCAGCGGATCGGGGCTCCCAGCCAGTCGTGCGCATAGCAGATGTTGCAGCCGATACATTCGCGGATGTCCTCGAGTCGCCCCTCGCGAATCTTCGCCGGCAGGAACGGATCGGCGATCGAGGGGCGCGCGGCGCCGACGAGGTCGAGGATCCCGCGGCGGACCTGGCCCAGCATCGTCTCGGGGCTGGTGAAGCGGCCGACGCTGACCACGGGCTTGCCGGTCACTGCCCGGACATGGGCCACATGGCTCTCCAGTGCCGCCTCCCTGACAAAGCGCGAGGGGCCCATCTCCTGCCCGTAGTCGGGCACCGTCACGTCGAAGAGGTCGACAAGGGGTGCCACCCGCGCCAGAAGCTCCGACCGTTCCTCGCGGCCTGCGCCCGCCTCGTCATAGACCTCGATCCGCGTGGCAAGCGCCGCGCGATCGCCAAGAACCTCCCGGGTTTCCTCCACGAGATCGAGATAGAGCCGCGCCCGACCCGCCGCATCGCCGCCGTATGCGTCCTTCCGCCGGTTGGTCGTGGAGTCGAGGAACTGGGTCAGAAGATAGGTGTGCGCGGCATAGACATAGACGAGGTCGAACCCGGCCGCGAGAGCACGCCGCGCCGCCGCCCGGTGCCAGTCGCGCAGGTTCGCGATGTCCTGCCGGTCCATCCGCTGGCACTGCCAGGGATTGCGCTCGGCCATCATGCTGTCCGGCCCGAGCGGCGCCTCGCGGCTGAGCGCGTTGGACGACCGCTGACCGCCGTGCCAGAGCTCCACTCCGGCAAGCGCGCCATGCGCATGGACCGCCTCGGTCATGGCGGCGTGGTTTCGCACGTCGCCGTCGTCCCAGAGCGAGGCATAGGGCGCGTGCGTGTCGTCCGATGTGGGATGGATCGAGCAGTATTCGGTGTTCACCACGCCCCAGCCGCCCTCGGCCTTGACGCCCCGCATGGCCGCGAGCGTGTGCGGGTGGAGGTTGCCCATGCCGGTGCAATGCGGCACCTGGTAGAAGCGGTTCGGCGCGGTGACGGGGCCGATCCGCACCGGCTCGAACAGGATGTCGAAGCGGTGATCCCGGGTCATCTGGTTGCCATCCTAGATTGCCGCATGATCGTCACGGATCAGCCGCAGCCGGGTGAGCAGGGCCTCGGGAAGCGGTTCCGGTCCCGGCGCCGTCAGTCGCTGCCTCAGGTCGCGGTCGATGCGCTGAAGGAGGGTCTCGTCGGGCCGGTCGGTCGTGGACAGGGGCTCCTTGCCACCGAAATAGCGGCTCGCCCAGAGGTTCGTGCGGCAATGCCTCGCGGTATGCTCGTGACCAAGGACGGTACCCGTCAGGCCGATCTCGCGCAGCAGATCGAGCGCCAGCGTGTCGTCGCTGACCTCGGTCCCCGCCCAGAGGGTGCGCAGCATCCCGGCATAATCGTCGCAGAGCAGGAGCGCGTGCAGCGAATAGGTAATCCCCTGATCGAGCGATCCGAGATAGTCGCAGGTCGCCGGCCGGGTGTGATAGATCTGGCCCATCATGGTGGCGATCTCGAAAACCGCGTCCTGGCCGAAGCGGCGCGACCGCGCCTCGCCGCCGAGTCCGGTCAGGGACGGCAGACCCAGGTGCCGACGCACCTGGCAGATGAGTTGCTCGGCCAGCATCGTCTGCGGCAGGTTGCCGATGCCGCCCGTCGCCGGCTCCATGAAGTAGGGGTTGGTGGAACCAATGCAGAAGGCGCCCTCGCGCGCCGCCTGGCCGAGAACCATGCCCGCGAAATCGGTGGCGAGGCACTGGACGACCGTGCCAGCCGTGGTGATCGGCGTCGAGGCTCCGCCGATGGCAATCGTGCCCACGCTGAGCGGCACGCCGGCGCGCGCGGCAATCATGATCTGCTCGACATGCCCCGCGGCGTAGCAGAGGGGCAAGGGGGTGACGATGTGCAGGAAATAGGGCTTTTCGGCCAGTTCCGCACGCCCGCCCCTGAGCGCCGCGGCCATCTCGATCGCGGCCTCCAGCGAGCGGGTCCATTCGCAGAGGTATTCAAGCGGCTTGGTCGTGTTCTCCATCATGCAGAGGAACTCGCCGATCTCGCCGCGGAGGGTCGAATTCGGTACGTCCTTGCAGGCCACGCAGACCGCGTCGATGTTGTCGAGCCCGTCGGCGATGCGGGTGATCGTGGCTAGGTCCGCGCGCGTGCTGTCGCGCGGCTCGCCGGTGACCTCGTCGTAGACCTTGATGCAGGTCATGCCGGGCATGAACCAGGTGTGGTGCGCGTCGATGTCGATGGCCCGCGTCGCGTCGCGGCTCCACAGCCGGACCGACTTTGCCACTGTCGCGAGCGCCCTCCTGACGACAAACGCAGGCATCCGCACCACGCCGTCAGGGGTGACGGTGCATCCGGCTTGCGTCAGCAGGGCCTCCGCTTCGGTCCCCGGCTCGAAGCGCAGGCCGATCTCGGCAAGAAGCGTCAGGGCGGCATCGACAATTCGCTCCGCGTCCGTGGGGGCGATCGTGTCATAGGGTCGGCTGGAAGCCGCGTGGGTACCACGAGGCTGCGGTGCCGCGGCTTCCGGCGCGGTGCGTTGGCGTTGCATGGCGCGGCGCATGGCTCATCCCTCAGGGTCGTTTGTTAAATATTGATTAACAGGTCAGTCAAAATCTGGCAACTGCCATCGCCGCCTGCAATCGCGGAGCGGCCCTTTCGGACGGCCACGCGGGAATCCGAGCCATGCTGCCATCATCGAGCGGCGGGCGATCGCGCTACTTCCGACCCGCACAAACGCTCGCAGGGTTCGCGTCGCGGCGATCGGGATCCGAGTCCCCGGGCCTCGGGACGCGACCGCGAGGACCCGTCTGGCGAAAGGCAAGCTCTTGCGAAAACCGGCTGTTGCATCCGATCGAGATGGAGCACCCGCGGCACCGGATGCCGGACGGTGCCCGGGACCCTCGGGCTCACGTCGCGGCGCCGGGCGCCGACAGCGGAACGGCGGTCAGATAGGTCTCCTTCATGAAGCCGATGAAGCTGTCGCGGAACTGACGTGTGTGGGCATGGGCGAGGGCGTCGGCGCGTTCCACGTCCCGCACCCGGATCGCCTCGAGCATTTCGTCATGCTCGTCGGTGAGAAGATAGCCGTCATGGGTGCGCTCCAGGTAGTCGAAATGAAGGTGGAGCATCCGTCGGCCGTGATCGAGCAGCCGCTGGTAGAAGGCCGCCAGGTAGGAGTTCCGGCCTGCGGCGGCGATGGCCATGTGAAACTGCTTGTTGGTCTCTGACATCGGCAGGTGCTTGCCGGATTTCACGGCACGTTCGAAGGCGCGCTGACGCTCGGCGATGGCCTTCAGGTCGGCGTCTGTCCGCAGTTCCGCCGCAAGCCGCGTGTTCATGCGCTGCGCGATGTCGAGCGCCTCGACATATTTCGGGAAGCTCGTGATCTCGATCGGGGCCACGATGGTGGACCGGTTGGGCAGCATCACCACCAGATCCTCGCCCGCTAGCCGGATCAACGCCTCGCGGACGGGCGAGCGCGACATTCCGAATCGTTCGGCCAGCGTCGTTTCGTCGAGGAGTTGCCCAGGCGCGAGGGCGAGGGACAGAATCTCGTCGTGGATCGTCTCGTATGCCAGGCGTGACCCTGCGCCACGGACACGCCTGATTTCCTGCTCGTCTTCCATGGCTGCATCTCCGGAACCTTTGGGCAGAGAGTAGCGCGGCCACCAATTCGTGTCGACACAGATTATGATCTATTGACTTGTCGTCACGCTGTCGGCATGAATGGCGAGGTCGACACCGCTCCGGCACCGGAATCAGGGACCGGCGCGAGTTGGCCGACAAGGCGCAGGGATGGGGGGCCGAATGTTCGCGAACGGGACCGGGAAGCTGTCCGCCATCATGCCGGCAGGTCCGTCGAGCGCGCTCCAGCCTTGCGAAGGACGGGCGATCACAACGGCTGTCGGGATGGTGAAGCGCATGTTCGCCGGCCAGAGCATCGCGCAGACCATGCGGTCGGATGTCGCGCTGGCGGTCGTGGCACCGGTCGGCTTCGTCATTGCATCCCAGCGGGAAGGGTGCGTCACACGGATCGAGCGGCAGATGCCCTGGAGACCCGCTGTCCGACAGCACGAGGAAAGGATTCACACATGCTGAAACTCTCTGGCGTCATGCCTGCGCTCGTCACCCCCTTTGACGGCAAGGGCCAGATCGACTTCGCCGCTTTCGAAAGGCACCTTCTGGCCCTGCGCGCAGCGGGCGTTTCGGGGTGGGTTCCCTGCGGATCGTCGGGCGAATACAACCTGATGAGCGATGACGAACGCGATTCCGTCCTGCGCTTCGTCAAGGAGTCCGCGCGTCCGGGCGAGACGCTGATCGCCGGGACCAACGCGCCCTCGACCGCCGGGGTGATCGCCAACACGCTGCGCGCCAAGGCGATGGGCTATCACGCCGTCCTTCTGGCCGTGCCCTTCTACACCAAGCCGACACAGGCCGAGATCGTCCGCCATTTCAACGCGGTGATCGACGCGACCGACATGAACATCGTGCTCTACTCCTATCCCGGCAAGGACGGGGTCGAGATCGAGTACGAGGCGCTCGACGCCCTTGCCGACAATCCCCGGATCATCGCCATCAAGGAATCCTCGGGCGTCCTGCAGCGCGCCATCGGTATCGCAACGCGCTATGCCGGCCGTATCCAGCTTGTCTCCGGCTCGGACGACATCGCCTGGGACTTCATGCACTGGGGCGCCGACAGCTGGATCTGCGGGCCGGCCAACTGCATGGCGAAACCCGTCTGCGAGATGGATGCCGCCTTCCGCAAGGGCGACCATGCCCGTGCGAAGGCGATCATGCAGGCGGTCTGGCCGGCGATGAACGTGCTGGAATCGGGCAAGTTCGTGCAGAAGCTGAAATACGGCTGCGAACTGCAGGGCAATCCGGTCGGCGAATGCCGCATGCCCTTCGGCCCGCTGACCGATGCGGAGAAGGCCGAGTTCGCGGCGGCGATGCAGCCGATCCTCAACTGGAAATGATCCGCATTCCGGGTGGCGAAAGGCCGCCCGGATCATCCGCCGGGAGAGCAGCATGACCACCATCGTCATCGGCGCGGGCATCATCGGCACCGCCATTGCCCATGATCTCCAGAAGCGCGGACGACAGGTCGTTCTGATCGACCGCGACGCGCCGGGGCGGGGTGCCTCCTTCGGCAACATGGCCAGCATCGCCGTGACGGAGTTCATGCCGGCCTCGCGCCCCTCCGTCTGGCGGCAAATCCCCGGCTGGATGCTGGACCCCGAAGGCCCGGTCCGGATCCGTCCCGGCTACATGCCGAAACTCGTCCCGTGGTTCCTGCGCTTCATCGCGGCCTCGCGCCCGTCCAAGCTGCGCGACCTCGAAGCACAGGGCGCCGCCCTCTGCGCCCGGTCGCTCGACGACACGCTGGACCTCTTGCGCGAGACGGGGCTTGAAGGCGAGATCACCGAGGAAGGCTGCCTCTCGCTCTACACGGACGAGGCCGAGTTCAAGGCCGACCGCGACCATATCGGGGTCCTCGAGCGTTTTGGCTTCCCGCACGAGGTCCTCGGGCGGCAGGCGATCCGGGCGCTTGAGCCGGAACTCTCCGACAGGATCGGCCTTGCCGTGCTCTTCCCGCAGAACCGCTCGGTGAAGGACCCCTACCGGCTCGTCCTTGCGCTGGCCGACCGTTTCACCGCGATGGGCGGGCGGATCGAGAAAGGCGAGGTGACGCGCTTCGTTCGCGGCGAAGGTATCCGCGAGGTGGTGCTGAGGGACGGCCGCCGCCTCGCCGCCGACGAGGTGGTGATCGCGGCCGGGGCCTTCTCGGCACGGCTGGCAAAGGACCTTGGCGAGCCGATCCCCCTGGAGACCGAGCGCGGCTATCACACCCAGATCATGGCGCCCGGAATTTCCATGCGCCATTCGATCATCTGGCCCGCCCGCGCCTTCATGGTCACCCCCACGGCGGGCGGCGTCCGTGTCGGCGGCACGGTGGAGATGGCGGGGCTCGATGCGCCGCCCGACTACCGCCGCGCGAAGATCACGGTGAAGCGCGCGAAGGAGGCTTTGCCAGCCCTGCGCTGCGAGGAGTTCACCGAGTGGATGGGCCACCGCCCGGCGCTGCCCGATACGGTGCCGATCCTCTCGGCCTCGGCCCGCACGAAGGGGGTATTCTATGCCACCGGACACGGCCATCTCGGGCTCACCTATGCCGCGACGACGGCGCGTCTGATGGGCGAACTGATCTCCGGCGCGACACCGTCGGTCGATCTTGCGCCCTATCGGGTGGACAGATTCTAGGGGGGAACCATGACGCTGGACGGCCAGACGATTCTTGTCACCGGAGCGACGGGTGACATCGGCCGGGCTATCTGCACCGCGCTGGTTGGGCAGGGCGCGCGCGTGGTTATCCATTATGGCCGCAGCCGCGATGCCGCCGAATCGCTGCTGGACGCCTTGGGCGGGCGGGGTTGGTGCCTTTGCGCCGATCTGGCCGACCCGCACGGCGCCACTGCGCTTTGGCAGTCGGCCGAAGAGGCGGCGGGGCGGATCACCGGTCTGGTCAACAACGCCGGCATCCGCAGCGAAGTGCCGCTGGAGGCCGCCTTGCCGGACTGGCAGGCCGTGTGGAACCGCGAGTTCCGGGTGAACTTCCTTGCGGCGGTCGATCTGTGCCGCAGCGCGGTGCTGCACTTTCGGGCCAATGGCGGCGGGCGGATCGTCAACATGGCCAGCCGGGCTGGGCAGCGCGGCTATGCGTCGAACGCCATGGCCTATGGGGCCACGAAAGCCGCGCTGATCAATCTGACCAAGTCGCTGGCCCAAAGCCACGGGCACGAAGGCATCGTCACCGTCGCCCTTGCGCCCGGCTGGGTACGCACCGGCATGGCCGAGGCCTACGTCGCCCAACACGGCCCGGCCGCGGCTCTGGCCGGCATTCCCGTCGGAGCCATGGCTACCACCGGCGAGATTGGCGATCTGGTCGCCTTCGTCTGCCGTACCGACCAGATTTCGTTGAACGGGGCGGTGCTGGATGTCAACGGCGGCAGCTATCTGCGCTAGGAGCTCGGGATGCGCTTTCAGGACAAGGTGGTCGTGGTCACGGGGGCGGCCGGGGGCATAGGTGCCGCCATCGTACAACGATTTGCGTCAGAAGGGGCGCGGGTCGTGGTGACGGATGTGAACGCCGAGGGTGTTGCGGCGACGGCGTCGGCGGTGCAGGTCGCGGGCGGGCGGGCCCGGGGGGTCGTCTCCGACATCTCGAAGGTCGACGGCTGCAGGGCGATCATCGCGGATACGCTTGCGCAAGAGGGCCGCATCGACGTGCTGTGCAACAATGCCGGCATCAACCGGCGCGGCCCCTTGCTGTCGCTGGCGCCCGAGGACTGGGACCTGTCCTTTGCGGTCAACCTGGATGCGATGTTCCACCTGTGCCAGGCGGCATTGCCGCCCATGATCGCGCAGGGCGGCGGTGCCATCGTCAACACCGCCTCGCAATGGGGGCTTCACCCCGCGCCGAACCACATTGCCTACAATGTGACCAAGGCCGCAGTGGCCAGCTTTACCCAGAACCTTGCCCGCGACTATGCACCCCAGAAGATCCGCGTGAACGCCGTGTGCCCCGGCGAAATCCATACGCCGATGCTGGAGGCAGGTGTCCGTCTGTCGGGGCGCACGATCGCCGACCTTGACAGGCTGGTGCCCTATGGCCGCATTGGTCGGCCCGAAGAGGTGGCCGCACTGATCGCCTTTCTTGCCTCGGACGAGGCCGCCTACATGTGCGGCTCGCTGGTCGAGATCACGGGCGCGCAGGCGGTGTGCTAGGGGAAAGGAAACAGGGTCATGCGCTGGAGTCGGACCGTCCAGACTGTGGATGTGCACTGCGCGGGCGAGATCGGCCGCGTGATCACCGGCGGCGTCCTGAACATCCCCGGCGCGACCATGGCCGAGAAGCTCGACCATCTGAACCGGGTCGACGACAGCCTGCGCCGGATGCTCTGTTCCGAACCCCGCTCTGCCCCGGCGGGGTCGTTCTGCCTGCTGGTCCCTGCGTGCGATCCGGCGGCGGACGTGGGGCTGATCATCCTGCAACCCGATCAGGCTCATGCGATGTCCGGGTCCAACGCCATGTGCGCGACGACGGCGCTACTGGAAACCGGCATGATCGCGATGGAGGAGCCGGTGAGCACGGTCACCTTCGACACCGCCGCAGGGCTGGTGAGGGCCACCGCCGCCTGTAAGGACGGCAAGGTGGTGAAGGTGACGCTGGACATGCCGCCCGCCTTCGTCGCGAAACAGGATGCGGTGATCGAAACGGCCGAATGGGGCAAGGTCCGCTATGACCTGTGCTTTGGCGGGGTGTTCTATGCGCTGGTGGATGTCGATCAGATCGGCCTGACCATCGCGCCGGAGAACGCCCGCCACTTGGCCACCGTCGGGGTCGCCCTGCGCAACCTGATCGCCGCGCAGGAACCCGCACCGCACCCGACCACGCCTGCGCTGGATGGCCTTGCCTATGTCATGTTCAAAAGTGACGAACCGGACGGCGGCTTGCGCACCTGCACCACCCTGCGCCCCGGCCGCGCGGATCGCTCGCCTTGTGGCACGGGGTCGAATTCCAACATGGCCGCCCGCCATGCGCGGGGGCGGGCGAAGCCGGGGGATATGGTCGTCTCCCGCTCCATCATCGGCGGCGAGTTCGTGACCGAGTTCGTCGAGGAAACCAGGATCGGGCCCTATGCCGCCACGCGCAATCGCGTGTCGGGCCAGTGCTGGATCTACGGCCTCAGCCAGATCGGGCTCGACCCGACGGACCCCTTTCCGCAGGGCTTCACCCTGTCGGACACCTGGGGCGGGTAAGGGGCCGACCGCGACACCGCGCGCGTACAGCGGGCCCTCCACCGTGCGGATCTACAGGTAGTGCCCCATCGGGTGGTGTAGGTTCTGGCTGAGGTGGTCACCGGCGATGTTCCGGTAGGGTCTGGTTGCTTACGCCAACCCAAGACCGAGAGGA
>WBZL01002578.1_pt1 | contig 17520 bp, 14 predicted proteins | sample 5204291 | NCBI WGS metagenome assembly WBZL01 (sample SAMN12344345, study PRJNA552823) | activated sludge metagenome | biome: Activated sludge suspended growth; feature: Nitrification reactor; material: Wastewater; isolation source: activated sludge from nitrification reactor of wastewater...
AGGCGGTGCTGCTGCGGCAGATGCCGCTGAACAACGCGACACAGATCACCGACGGCGAGCGCGAGCTGCTGCGCCGATGGTTCGAGCAGCGCTCGAAGTAGGCATGGGCGCGTCGCGTCCCCGCTTCACCTTCCGCTTGGCCCCGACAACCCTTGTCGGATGACGACCCGCGGTGGTGCAGGCATGATGCGCATCGAGATGAAGGGGCTGGCCGCACGACAGGACGGACACGCATGGCAACGGCGAGCACGGCGCCGCCTGACGGACCTCGCCCTGTCGCTGTCCGCTGCGGCCGCGTCGTTTCCGGTGCATGCCGTGCACCTGCGCATCGTCGGTGGCCTGGCCGACGTGCACCAGTACACGCGACACGAAGAGCCGTTCTGGAGCCGTGAACTGGCCCAGCTCAGCGGTGGGCGGCACAGCGCCGAGATCGTCCCGTTCGACCGCGCCGGCATCCGCGGCCAGGAGGTGCTGTCGTTGATCAAGCTCGGCGTGGTGCCCTTCGGCACCGTGCTGCTCAACCTCAGCAGTGCCGTCGAGCCCGAGGTGGGCGCCGCCGACCTGGCCGGCATGAACCCCGACGTGGACGCGATGCGGCGCAGCCTGGACGCGCTGCGCCCGCACCTCGAGGACATGCTGCGCCGCCGTCACGGCATCGAGGTGCTGGCCGCGTACGTTTATCCGGCCCAGGTGACCTTCTGCCAGGTGCCGATCACGTCGTTCGCCGATCTGGCCGGCAAGCGCGTGCGCACGGCCAACGTCGGGCTGTCGGACCTGATGCGCGGACTCGGCGCCACGCCGGTGAACACGCCGTTCGCGGAGGTCCTGCAGAGCCTGCGCTCGGGGCGCATCGACTGCGCCGTGACGGGCACCATGTCGGGCTTCACCATCGGCCTGCCCGCGGTGGCGACGCACCTGCATCCGCTGCCGCTCGGCTGGGGCGTGGCCATCTTCGCCGCCAACGGCGAAGCCTGGCAGGCCCTGCCCGCTGACCTGCGCGAGCTGCTGCGGCGCGAGCTGCCGCGTGTCGAACGCGCGGTGTGGGCCGAGGCCAAGGCCGAAACGGCCGAGGGCATCGCCTGCAACGTCGGCACCGCCGGCTGCCAGGCCGCGCGCAAGGGCCGCATGCAACTGGTGCCGGTGACCGACGCCGATCGGGCCCTGGTGCGGCGCCTGTTCACCGAGCACGTGCTGCCGCGCTGGATCCAGCGCTGCGGTGCGACCTGCGTCGACCTTTGGAACCAGGCCCTCGAGCCGGTGACCCACATCCGAGCCGTGCCCCGGCCGGGCGCTCGATGACGCCGCAGAGTCGGCAGGCGCTGGCGATCTGGGGGGCCGTGGGTCTGCTGGCGGTCTTCATCGGCGCGGCGGCGCTGGCGTTGGTGAAGGGGCTGCACGACGAGGCACTCGACGTCGCGCGGCAGCGCCTGGCCCTCACCTTGCGCGTCGTCGAGGCGGCGGTCAACCGCAACCTGGTGGCCGCCGACCTGTTGCTGTCCGCGGTGCCCGAGTTGCTGCGACCGAGCGTCGGCGCCGACGGCCGCTACGACCCGGCCGTCGCGCAGCGCCTATTGAGCCTGGCCGCCGATCGCAACCTCCAGGCCCAGGCCCTGGTGTTGCTGGCCGAGGATGGCCGCCCCCTGGCATCCGGCCTGTCGGATGCGCGCGGCCTCCTGGCCCGCGAGCAGGCCCACGACCTCGTCGAGCGGGCGCTCAAGCCGACGGTGCCGCAGATGGTGGTCGGCGCCCCGTCGATCAGCGAGCTGACCGGCGAGTGGGTCCTGCATCTGGCGCGCCGCGTGACGGCGGCCGATGCGCGACCCGCCGTGTCGGTGATCGAGATGCCGCTGGCGCTGGCCTTGCCCGACATCGTCGGTGGCGAGGAGGCTGCGGCCGTGCACGTCACGCTCGAGCGCCGCGACGGTGTGCTGCTGGCCAGCCTCCCGCCGCGCGACGAGCGGCTGGCGCAGCCACTCGAGTGGCCGCTTGCCGACGCCCAGCTGGGCGCTGCGGCCTTTCCCGGCCCGGGCCGGCTGTCGAGCCAGGCCGCATGGACGATGGCCAGGGCCACGCTGTACCGCGACATCCTGGTCGCGACCAGCCAGTCGGAGGCCGACGCGCTGCAGCACACCCGCCGGCTGCGCGACGCCGTGGTCGGCGTGGCGGCGGCGCTCTTCGCGGCCCTGCTGGTGATCGGCTCCCTGGCCCGGCAGCACCTCGGGCGGCTGCTGCACGCGCGGCTCGAGCTGAGCCGCTCGCAGGCGGTGCTGGACCAGGCGCTGGCCTCGATGGCCGATGCCTTCCTGCTGTGCGATGCAGCGGATTGCGTGGTGCGTTGGAATCAGCGCTACATCGAACTCTTCCCGTGGCAGGCCGCCGTGCTGGCGCCCGGCGTCGCCTACCACCGGCTGGCCGAGGCCGGCGCGGCCGCGCTGCTGCCCGAAGGCACGCCGGCCGAGCGTGACGCCTGGATCGAGCGCCGCATGAGCCTGCACCGGGCCGGCCACGAGGGCTGGGAACAGGTGCTGCCGGGGGGCACCCGCGTCAGCGCCATCGAGCGGCGCACGCCCGAGGGCGGTGTGGTCGGCGTCTACCGCAGCATCGGCGAGGCCGAGTGGCGGCTCGAGCAGGCGCGCCTGGCCGCCGAGGCGCAGAGCGAGGCCAAGTCGCGCTTCGTCGCGACGATGAGCCACGAGCTGCGCACCCCGCTCACCGCCATCCTGGGCCTGAACCGCCTGATGCTCGGCAGTGCGCTCGACGAGCGCCAGCGCCGCTGGGCCGAGCTGGTCCACAGTGCGGGCCAGACGCTGCTGGCGGTGATCAACGACGTGCTCGACCTGTCGCGCATCCAGGCCGGGCACTTGGCGTTGCGACCGGCGCCCTTCGACCCGGAGCGCACGCTGCGCGAGGTGGTCGATGCGATGGCCAGCCGGGCGACCGAAAAGGGGCTGGCCCTCGAGCTGGAGTTCGACGGCGGAACACCGCCGGCCCTGGTCGGCGACGCCAGCCGACTGGCGCAGGTGTTGTTCAACCTGGTCGGCAACGCGATCAAGTTCACCGAGTCCGGCCGGGTCGACGTGCGGGTGCACCATGAGCGGGTCGACGACGGACGGGTGGCGCTGAGCGTGACCGTGCAGGACACCGGGATCGGCATTCCCGCCGAACTGCTGCCCGAGGTCTTCGAGCGCTTCACCCAGGCCGACAACGGCATCGTGCGGCGCCACGGCGGCAGCGGGCTGGGCCTGGCCATCAGCCGCGAGATCGTCGACCTGATGGGCGGCACGATCGAGGTGGCGAGCGAACTCGGACGGGGCAGCCGCTTCCGCTTTGCCTTGACGCTGCCGGTGGCGCCCGCGGTGGAGCCGGGCGTCCCGGCGAGCGGGCCGGCCGCTGCGGCCACCGTCGCGGGCGACCGGGTACCGGCACAGGGCGCGCGGGTGCTGGTGGCCGAGGACAATCCGGTGAACCAGCTGCTCATCGCGGAGCTGCTCGGCGAGCAGGGCCACCGCTGCGTGATCGTCGACGACGGTGCCGCCGCCCTGCGGGTGCTGGACCAGCAGGATTTCGATCTCGTGTTGATGGACGTGCACATGCCCGAGCTGGACGGACTGAGCGCGACGCGTCGCATCCGGCAGTTGCCGGGGTCGGCTGCATGCCTGCCGGTGATCGCGATGACCGCCGACGCCACCACCGACGACCGGCGCGTCTGCCTCGAGGCCGGGATGGACGGCTATGTCAGCAAGCCGATCGATCCGGACGCCCTCCACGAGGCCATCGCCCAGGTCTGGCCGCGGCAGACGGCGACGGGCTGACGGGCCGAGCCGGGGCGCGGCGCGACCCGGCACTCGAGGCTGGCCCATCAAAAGGTCCACTATGTGAACCCATTTGGGATGTCGCAAGGGCTAACCCTGTGCGTCTTCGTGGAGAGGCGACATTAGGATGGTCGCCGATCGATCCCGATAGGTTCATCAAGTGATCCAGATATCGCCTGACGTGCCCGAGTCGCTGCGCCTCGGGCTGTACCGCACGATGCGCCGCATCCGCTGCTTCGAGGAGGCCGCCGAGCGGCTCAGCCTGGGTGGCGTGGCGGCCTGGGGTCTGGCCGCGTCGTCCGAACCGGCGCTCGTCAAGGGTCCGCTGCACCTGTCGATCGGCCAGGAGGCGGTGGCCGCCGGCGTCTGCGCGCACCTGCTGCGCGAGGACCTGCTGACCTCCACCCACCGCGGCCACGGCCACACGCTGGCCAAGGGGGCCTCGGTCGATCGCATGATGGCCGAGCTGTTCGGCCGCGCCACCGGCTGCAACGGCGGCAAGGGCGGGTCGATGCACATCGCCGACTTCTCGGTGGGCATGCTCGGCGCCAATGGCGTCGTGGCCGCCGGCATCCCCATCGCCACCGGCGCGGCGCACGCGCTCAAGCTCGGCGGACGGCCGCACGTGGTGGCCTGCTTCTTCGGCGACGGGGCGGCCAACCGCGGCCCCTTCCTCGAAGGGCTGAACTGGGCCCGGGTGTACCGGCTGCCGGTGCTCTTCGTCTGCGAGGACAACCGCATCTCGGCGACCACCGCCACCGCGCCGATGACCGCCGGCAGCGGCGTGTCGGCGCGCGCGCAGGCGCTCGGCATCGAGTCGGTCACCGTCGACGGCATGGACGTGATGGCCGTGCACCGCGCCGCCGGCGAGCTGCTGCAGTCCGTGCGCGGCGGTGGCGGGCCGCGCCTGCTGCACGCGCTGACCTACCGTTTCAAGGGCCATGTCTCGGTGGACCCCGGCAGCTACCGCGACCCGGCCGAGGTGCGCGCCGCCGAGGAACGCTGCCCGCTCAAACTGGCCCGCCTGGCCCTGCTCGAGGCCGGCGTCGGCGCCGCCGCGCTCGATGCGATCGACGCCGCCGCGCAGGCCGAGGTCGATGCCGCGGTCGAGGGTGCCAAGGCCGCACCCTGGCCGGCGGTGTCGGCGGCCTACACCGACGTGATGACCACCGGCGCGGGGGTGTGGCGATGAATCCGTCGGGCGTTCCCGGCTCCGTGCAGGAGCTCAGTTATGCCGAGGCCGCCGCGCTGGCGCTGCAGCGTGCGATGGCCGCCGACCCGCGCGTCGTGGCGCTCGGCGAGGACCTCGGCCGCGGCGGCGTGTTCGGCCAGTACCGCGGGCTGCAGCAGGCCTTCGGGCCCGAGCGCGTGATCGACACGCCGATCTCCGAAGCCAACATCATGGGCGCGGCCGTCGGCATGGCGCTGGCCGGGCTGCGCCCGGTGGTCGAGCTGCGCGTCATCGACTTCGCGCTGTGCGCGATGGACGAGATCGTCAACCAGGCGGCCAAGAACCGCTTCATGTTCGGCGGCCAGGGCCGCGTGGGCCTGGTGGCGCGCATGCCGGTGGGTATCTGGACCGCCTCGGCGGCGCAGCACTCGCAGTCGCTCGAGGCCTGGTTCGCGCACCTGCCCGGGCTGGTGGTGCTGACGCCGGCCACCGCACAGGACAACTTCTCGCTGCTCGAGGCCGCGCTGGCCAGCGGCGACCCGGTGATCTACCTCGAGCACAAGGAGCTGTGGCCCGAGCGCGGCCCGGTGGACGTGACCCAGGCGGTGCCGATCGGCTCGGCCGCCACCCTGCAGCCGGGCGACGACCTGACGGTGGTCACCTGGTCGCGCGGCGTGGCCGCCTGCCGCGCCGCGCTGGCGCACGAGTCGCTGCGCGGCGCGCGCATCGAGCTGATCGACCTGCGCAGCCTGTGGCCCTGGGACCAGTCCACCGTGCACGCATCGGCGGCGCGCACCGGCCGGCTGCTGGTCGTTCACGAGGCGGTGCAGGTGGCCGGCTTCGGCGCCGAGGTGGCCGCCAGCACCGCCGAGGCCACCGGCTGCCGCGTCGCCCGGCTGGGCGCACCGCGCATCCCGGTCGGCTATGCCGGCGTGCTGGAGGCCGAGTCGCGCCTGCAGCCCGAGCGCATCGCCGCCGCCGCGCGCTCGCTGATCGACCGGCGTTGAGCCAGCCCCCGCCAAGCTCCATTCGACCTCACCCACCCATCCCACAACGAGCCACGGAGACGCAGCCATGAGCCACATCCCCTCGATCCCCCGCCGCCACCTGCTGACCGTCGGCGCCTCGGCAGCCACCCTGGCCACGCTGGGGGCGCCGCTGCGCGTGGGCGCCCAGTCGACGCTGACCTTCAAGTGGGCCAACAACATCCCGCTGACGCACCCGTCGAACATCCGCGTCAAGGAGGCTGCCGACGCCATCAAGGCGGCCAGCGGCGGCAAGGTCGAGATCCAGATCTTCCCCAACAACCAGCTCGGCGGCGACACCGACATGCTGAGCCAGGTGCGCTCGGGGGCGATCGACATCTTCCCGCTCTCGGGCCTGATCCTGCAGACGCTGGTGCCGCTGGCCGGCATCAACGGCCTGGCCTTCGCGTTCAAGGACTACCCCACGGTGTGGTCGGCGATGGACGGCGAGCTCGGCGCCTTCATCCGCCAGGCCATCGAGAAGGTCGGCCTGCACTGCTTCGACCGCATCCTGGACAACGGCTTCCGCAACATCACCACCAGCACCAAGCCGATCAACAGCGCGGCCGACCTGCAGGGCTTCAAGATCCGCGTGCCGGTGAGCCCGCTCTGGACCAGCATGTTCAAGGCCTTCGGTGCGGCGCCCACCGGCATCAACTTCAGCGAGGTGTATTCGGCGCTGCAGACCAAGGTGGTCGAGGGCCAGGAGAACCCGCTGGCGATCATCGAGATCGCCAAGCTCTACGAGGTGCAGAAGTACGTCTCGATGACCGGCCACATGTGGGACGGCCAGTGGATCCTGGCCAACGGCCGCCGCTGGAACAGCACGCCGGCCGACGTGCAGCAGCTCATCACCAAGCATGTCACCGAGGCGGTGCTCAAGCAGCGCGACGACATCCGGCGCCTGAACAACGGGCTGGAGGCGCAGCTCAAGGCCAAGGGCATGATCTTCAACACGCCCGACCCCAAGAGCTTCCGCGACGCGCTGGCCAAGGCCGGCTTCTACGCCGAGTGGCGCGGCAAGTTCGGCGCCGACGCGATGGCCAAGCTCGAGAAGTACTCGGGCAAGCTCGGCTGAGCTCGGCCCGGCACCCATGACCTCGGTGCACCACACCGCGCGCCCGATGCGCGCGGTGCAGGCTTTGTCGGCCGTGCTGCTGGCCGTGATCGTCGCGCTGCTGCTGGTGGGCGTGGCGGCGCGCTACGTCTTCAACCTGCCGATGGTCTGGGTCGACGAGGTGGTGTCGACCTCGTTCCTGTGGCTGGCGATGCTGGGCTCGGTGGTGGCGATGCACCGCAACGAGCACCTGCGGCTGACGCTGGTGGTCGAGCGGGTGCCCGAGCGCTGGCGCGGCACCGTGCAGGCCGCCGCGCTGGCCGCGGTGGCCGCCACGCTGCTGCTGCTGCTGACGCCGTCGCTGGAGTACGCCCGCGACGAGTGGCCGATCCGCTCGCCCGAGCTGGGCATGCCCAACGCCTTCCGCGTGGGGGCCATCGCGGTCGGCGTGGCGGGCATGCTGGTGCTGCTGGCCGCCTACGCCTGGCGCACCGTGCGGCCGCGCGAGCTGGTCGCCGGCGTGCTGCTGGTGGCCACCCTGGCCGTGGTCGGCGTGCTGGCCCGGCCGTGGCTGGCCACGCTCGGCAACCTGAACCTGCTGATCTTCCTGGTCGGCGGCGTCACGCTGACCCTGGTGGCCGGCGTGCCGATCGGCTTCTGCTTCGGGCTGGCCACGCTGGCCTACCTGGGGCTGGCGACGACGGTGCCGCTGACCGTGGTGGTCAGCCGCATGGACGAGGGCATGAGCAGCATCGTGCTGGTGTCGGTGCCGATCTTCGTGCTGCTGGGCTGCGTGCTCGACAGCACCGGCATGGGCAAGGCCATCGTCGACGTGCTCGGTGCGCTGCTGGGGCACATCCGCGCCGGCATGTCCTACGTGCTGCTGGGCTCGCTGTTCATCGTCTCGGGCATCTCCGGCTCCAAGGTGTCGGACATGGCCACCGTCGCGCCGGCGCTGTTCCCCGAGATGAAGCGGCGCGGCCACCAGCCGCGCGAGATGATCGCGCTGCTGGCCACCGGCGCGGCGATGGCCGACACCGTGCCGCCGAGCATCGTGCTGATCGTGCTGGGCTCGGTGGCCGGGGTGTCGATCGCCGGGCTGTTCCAGAGCGGCTTCGTGATCGCGATGGTGCTGCTGGCGGCGCTGCTGGTGCTGGCGCGCTGGAAGGCGCGCCACGAGGCGATGGAGGGCGTGAAGCGCGCGCCCTGGGCGCTGGTGGGGCGGCTGACGCTGCTGGCTGCACCGGCGCTGGTGCTGCCGTTCCTGATCCGCAGCGCGGTCGGCGGGGGCGTGGCCACCGCCACCGAGGTCAGCACCATCGCCGTGCTGTACGCGCTGATCACCGGCAAGTGGCTCTACGGCGGGCTGTCGGGGCGGCAGGTCTACACGATGCTGGTCGAGGCCGCGGCATTGAGCGGCGCGATCCTGCTGATCCTCGGCACCGCGTCCAGCATGGCCTGGGCGATCGCGCAGAGCGGCTTCGTGCAGCAGCTCTCGACCTTCCTGACCACGCTGCCCGGCGGCACCTGGACCTACCTGGTGGTGACGATTCTCGTCTTCGTCACGCTGGGCTGCGTGCTCGAGGGCCTGCCCGCGGTGCTGCTGCTGGCGCCGATCATGTTCCCGATCGCCAAGAAGCTGGGCCTGCACGACATCCACTATTCGATGGTGGTGGTGACGGCAATGAACATCGGCCTGATGCTGCCGCCCGTGGGCGTGGGCTTCTACGTCGCCTGTCGCATCGGCGGCGATTCGCCGGACGCGGTGATGCCGGCGATCTGGCCCTACATCGGGGCGCTGCTGGTCGGCCTGGCCGTGATCGCGGCGGTGCCCTGGCTGTCGACCGTGGCGCTGTGATCGCCGACTGCAGGAGACCGGAATGAACACGAACGCATCCGACACGCCGGTGGCATTGGTCACCGGCGGCGCGCGCGGCATCGGCCTGGCCATCGGCCGCTGGTTCCTCGAGCGCGGCCATCGTGTCGTGCTGCTCGACATCGATGCCCCCGAGCTGGCCCGCGCCGAGGCCACGCTGGCCGATCCGCGCGTGCTGGCGGTGGTGGCCGATGTGTCGCAGCCCGACCAGGTCGCGCAGGCCGTGGCGCGCATCGATGCCGCCTTCGGCCGCATCGACGCGCTGGTCAACAACGCCGGCGTGGCGGTGTTCAAGCACATCGGCGCCACCAGCTTCGACGAGTGGCGCTACGTGATGGGCACCAACCTCGACGGCCCCTTCCTGTGCACGCAGGCGGTGGCGCCGATCATGCGGCGCGGCGGGCGTGGCGGTGCGGTGGTCAACATCGTCAGCATCTCGGGACTGCGCGCGAGCACCATGCGCGTGGCCTACGGCACCAGCAAGGCGGCGTTGATCCACCTGACGCGCCAGCAGGCCGTGGAGCTGGGCAACGAGGGCATCCGTGTCAATGCCGTGGCGCCGGGCCCGGTGGACACCGAGATGGCCAAGCAGGTGCACACCGCGGCGATCCGCGCCGACTACCACGACGCGATCCCACTGGCCCGCTACGGCAGCCCCGAGGAGATCGCCGAATGCGTGGGCTGGCTGTGCAGCCCGGCGGCGAGCTACGTCAACGGCCAGACGATCGCCGCCGACGGCGGCTTCGACGCCGCCGGCATCGGCCTGCCGACGCTGCGGCGCGGCGCGGTGTAGGCCGTCCCGCCATGGGCGTGCCTTCGGGTCGCTGCGCGGGTGCCTGCATCGGGGGCACCGGGCCGGCCGGATGCAGGGCGCCGGCATGAGCGATGCCGCCTCGGCCCAGACGCTGCGCCGCGGCCTGGTGGTGCTGCGCCTGCTGACCCGTGTCGGCCCGGGCGGGCTGCGCATGAGCGACATCTGCCGCCAGGTCGACCTCAGCAAGGCCACCGCGGTGCGCCTGACGCGCACGCTGGTCGACGAGGGCTTCGTGCTGCACGACCGCCGCTCGGGACGCTACCGGCTCGGCCCCGAGGCCACTGCGGCCGGCGGTCCTGCCCAGGCGAGCCTGGACCTGCAGCGCCGTGCCGCGCCGACGCTGCGCGCCTTGGCCGAGGAGACCGAGGACACCGTCTTCCTGAGCGTGCCGCACGGCTACGAGACGGTGTGCCTGAGCCGCGACGAGGGCGCGTTCCCGATCCGCAACCAGCTGCTCAATCCGGGCGATCACGTGCCGCTGGGCGTGGGCTCGGCCGGGGTGGCGCTGCTGGCCGAGATGGCCGACGAGGACGTCGCCGCGGTGCTGGCGCACACGCGCGCCGCGCGTGCCGAGCGCTACCCCGGATGCACCGATGCGGCCATCGAGGCCCTGCTGGCCCAGACGCGCGCCGACGGCTGGTGCGTGTTTCCCGGGCTGCTGCTGCCCGACAGCTGGGCCGTGGCCCGCGCCGTGCGCGACCGGCAGGGCCAGGCCGTCGCGGCGGTCACCGTGGCGGCCATCCGCTCGCGCCTGCTGCCCGAGCGCAGCGCCGCCATCGGCCGGCGGCTGGCCGACCTATGCGCAGTGCTGGGCGACGCGAGCGGGACGGCCGCCGGCGCAGCCCTGCCGGCGGGGGCGGGCCGCGGGCTCGTCAAGCCTGGTGCCGCATCCGGGTTCGCGGCGGCCCCGTAGCACAATCGACGCGACCTGCCATCACCCCCTCACGAGGAGACGCCATGCTCGGCCAGATGATGCAGCAACCGCTGCTGATCTCGTCCCTGATCGTCCACGCCGAACGCCACCACGGCGAGCGCGAGATCGTTTCTCGCCGTGTCGAGGGCGACATCCACCGCACCACCTACCGCGAACTGGCCGCGCGCTCGCGGCGCATGGCCAAGGCGCTGGCCGGACTGGGTGTGAAGATGTCCGACCGCGTGGCCACGCTGGCCTGGAACGGTTACCGCCACATGGAGCTGTACTACGCGGTCTCGGGCTCGGGTGCGGTGCTGCACACCATCAACCCGCGCCTGCACCCCGACCAGATCGTCTACATCGCCGACCACGCCGAAGACCAGGTGCTGTTCTTCGACCTGACCTTCCTGCCGCTGATCGCGGCGGTGGCCGGCCGCACGAAGACCGTGCGCCACTGGGTGGCGATGACAGACCGCGCGCACCTGCCGCCCGAGGCCGCGAAGATTCCCAACCTGCTGGTCTACGAGGACCTGATCGGCGCCCAGGACGACCGCTACGACTGGCCCGAGTTCGACGAGAACAGCGCCAGCTCGCTGTGCTACACCTCGGGCACCACCGGCAACCCCAAGGGCGTGCTGTACAGCCACCGCTCGACGGTGCTGCACGCCTACGGCGGCGCGCTGCCGGACGCGCTGAACTGCTCGGCCAACGACGTGATCCTGCCCGTGGTGCCGATGTTCCACGTCAACGCCTGGAGCCTGCCGTACGTGGGCTGCATGGTCGGTGCCAAGCTGGTCTACCCCGGGCCGGCGCTCGACGGCAAGTCGCTCTACGAGCTGTTCGAGAGCGAACGGGTGACGCTGTCGGCCGGCGTGCCCACGGTGTGGCAAGGCCTGCTGGCCCACGTCGAGGCCGGCGGGCTGACGTTCAGCACCATGAAGCGCACCGTCATCGGCGGCTCGGCCTGCCCGCCGGCGATGCTGCGCGCCTTCGGCGAGAAGTACGGCGTGCACGTGCTGCACGCCTGGGGCATGACCGAGATGAGCCCGCTGGGCACGGTGTGCAGCTTCAAGCCGGCGCACCTGTCGCTGTCCAAGGAGGACCGCTACGCGGTGATGGCCAAGCAGGGTCGCGTGGTCTTCGGCGTCGACATGAAGGTCGTCGACGAGGCCGGCCACGAGCTGCCCTTCGGCAGCGAGACCTCGGGCGACCTGCTGGTGCGCGGACCGTGGATCCTGTCGCGCTACTTCAAGGACGAGGGCGGCGACCCGTTGAAGACCGACGCGGCGGGCCATGGCTGGTTCCCGACCGGCGACGTGGCCCGGATCGATGCCGACGGCTACATGCAGATCACCGACCGCAGCAAGGACGTCATCAAGTCCGGCGGCGAATGGATCGGCTCGATCGACCTCGAGAACATCGCGATGGCCCACCCCGCGGTGGCGATGGCGGCGTGCATCGCGGCCCGGCACCCGAAGTGGGACGAGCGTCCGTTGCTGGTGGTGATGAAGAAGCCGGGCGCCGAGCTGACCAAGGCCGAGCTGCTGGCCTTCTTCGAGGGCAAGATCGCCAAGTGGTGGACGCCCGACGACGTGGTCTTCGTCGACGCCATCCCGCTGGGCGCCACCGGCAAGATGCAGAAGAACAAGCTGCGCGAGCAGTTCAAGGACCACCAGCTGCCGACCGCCTGACCCCGGCGCGCCGGGCCCGCCGCGCGGGCTGCAGGCGGCGCGCGGTCAGAAGAAGGTCACCTCGTCGGCGGCCGGGCTGGCGGCTGCGGCGGGTCGCGCGGGTCCGCCGGCCCCGGGCTCTGCCGCGACCGGCCGGCCCGCGGATGCCGCGGGCGCAAGCGCCCCTGCGGCTGCGGCCGGTGGTGGCCCGTCAGGTGTCGCGCCGGCTGCGCCCAGCTTGAACGAGGCCAGCACCGCCTCGAGCTGCTGGCCCTGGTCGAGCAACTGCGCCGCGATGCGCTGCGAGGTCTCGGCGACCGCCACGTTCTGGCGGGTCACCTCGTCGAGGCTGGCGACCGCCCGCGTCACCGCCTCGATGCTGCCGGCATGCTCCTGGGTGTCGGCCGACAGGTGTCCGAAGACCTGGCCCACGCGCTCGACGGACTCGACGATGCGCGCCAGCGTCCCGCCGGCGGCATCGACCAGGCGCGTGCCGTTGCGCACCGTGTCCGTGGCCGTGCCGATCAGCTGCTTGATCTCGGCGGCCGAGGTGCGCGCACGTTGGGCCAGCTGGCGCACCTCGGCGGCGACGACTGCGAAGCCGCGGCCCTGCTCGCCGGCACGCGCGGCCTCGACGGCGGCGTTCAAGGCCAGCAGATTGGTCTGGAAGGCGATGCCCTCGATGACCCCGATGACGTCGGTGATGCGGCGCGACGCGTTGTCGATCTCCTGCATGCGCTGGGTCACCTGGGCAAACAGCGCGCCGCCGTCGCGAGCCTCGACGGTGGCCTTGTCGGCCATCGCCCGGGCTTCGGTGGCCGCCTCGGCGCTGGCCTGGACGATGACCGTGATCTGCTCCAGCGTCATCGCCGCGTCGCGCAGGCCGGCGGCGGTGGACTCGGTGCGTTCGCGCAGGGTCGTGCCGGAGCCGTTGAGCTCCTCGGAGGCGGCGCGCACGCCGCGCGCGGCGCGACTCACGCGTCGCATCGAGTCGGCGATGCGACCCTGCACCTGCTGCAGCCGCATGCCGAGCGCCGAGTCGGCGCGCACGGCCTCCAGACCCAGGCGGATCGGACCGTCCTGGCCCATCGCACGCAGCAGGAAGTCGATGTCGAAGCGCTCGCGAGCGCCCTCGCGGTTGCGGTGGGCCGCCCGCGCCAGCAGGGCGGTCTGAGCGGCCAGCAGCGCGGCGGCAGCGGCGCCGACCGGCCAGGCACCCGGCAGGCCCAGGCCGCCGATGGTGGCGAGGACGGTCACGGCGCCGGTGAAGACGACGCCGGCAACGGCCACCGGCCAGGGGCGCTGCAAGGTCGGCAGCACGCTCATGACCAGCATCGCGTCGAGCAGCACCGGACCGTGGTGGGGTGTCAGGGCCAGCAGACCGAGCACCAGCCCGACGAGGGCCAGCGTGGGCAAGGCCACGGCTTGCCAGCGATCGAGCGACGCCAGCCGCGCCGCGGCGGTGGCACCCACCCCGAACAGCGCGGCCGCGGCACCCAGGGCCCACTGGTCGGCGGTGGCGCACAGCACCGCCACCGCCGCGGTGTTCAGCCCGAGCACGAGGGCGAGCGCCGGATCGGCGGTTCGACGGTGCACGGCGTTCGAAGAGGGCATGGCGGCTGGGCGTCGACGGCGGGTCGATCACCGGGTCGATGACAGGGCCGACGTCGGTGTCGACGGAGGGGGGGGGGCTGCTCCCACAGGCTAGGCGCACCACGCGGCCGCGATCGGCCGAGCAAGGCCTGCTTCGGCGTGCTGCTCGGGGCATCGGCGGCGCCGGCCTGCGGCATGCTGCCTCGAGGCTGCCGCGCGGCGTTGTGCTGCGTGGCGTTGGCGCGGCGGCCGACAGCGTCCGGAATCCCCATGAAGCGCATATTGATCGTCGACGACCAGGAAGACATCCGCGAGCTGGTCCGCATGACCCTGGAGATCGATGGCCACGAGGTGCACGAGGCCGCGGATGGCGCCGGCGCCTTGCAGATGGCCGCCCGCTGCCGGCCCGACCTGGTGCTGCTGGACATCATGATGCCGGGTGGCATCGACGGCCTGGGGGTGTGCCGGACCTTGCGCCAGCAGGGCACCGGCGGCCGGCCGCGCGTGGTGATGCTGTCGGCGCGCGGACAGAAGAACGACCAGCAGGCCGGCCTGCAGGCCGGCGCCGACGCCTACCTCGTCAAGCCCTTCAGCCCGCGCGAGCTGCTGCAGATGGTCACGCGCCTGGCCTGACCGGCACAGCCCGCGGGCCCGCTCAGCTGCAGTCGACGACCTTGACCTCGACGCGACGGTCCAGCGCGTCGGAGATGTCGTCGCGGCCGTTGCCCACCAAGGTCTCGCGCGAGCCCACGCCAGTGGACTCGAGCCGCTTCTTCAGCGACGGCGCCAGCATTTCCAGCGACTTGCGCACCTGCTCGGCGCGCAGCACCGACAGGCGCTCGTTGATCGGCTCGGCACCCGTCGGGCTGGTGTGGCCCACCAGCTCCAGGCAGGCCTGGCGCACCGCGGTACGCGATGCGATCTGGCTCAGCCACAACGGGTAGGGCACCGGCCCGGCCTTGGGATCGGTCCACAGCGCCGCGGTGCCCGGGCGGAACAGGAACTTCACGCCCATGCGCTTGGCGGTCAAACCCTGGTCGACGATCTTGCCGAAGGCCTCGGCGGCGTCCTTCTGGCGGCCCAGGCGCAGGTTGGTCAGGTACAGGCCCGAGTAGACCCGCAGCTGTTCGCCGCCCGGGCTGGCCTGGGCAGTCTCGTAGAGCTTCAGCGCGTCGGCGTACTGCCCGGCGCCGTAGGCCTCGGTGGCCTCGGCGATGGTGGCGGCGGTGACGATCTTGTCCAGGTACTGCGGGTTGATCGAGTCCCCGGCCCGGGTGCCCTGGCAGGTGCGGATGTAGCCGGTGGTGGCCGGGTCGTCCACCCAGGCCGGTGCGTCGCGGAAGAAGGGCAACGGCGTCGGATCCACCCCCTCGGGTGCCGCGAAGGCCAGGCCCTTGCTGACCAGCTTTCCGGTCTTCAGGTCGGCCAGCGCCAGGCACACCCGGTAGGCCTCGCGCTTGCCTTCGGTCTTGCGCTCGCCGTTGACCCCGGTGAAGGTCCCCACCAGGATCAGCGGACCGCGCTGGACGTTGGTGGTGTTGAAGGGCTGCACCGCATAGCGCGGGTAGCTGTCCTGGATCAGCTTGACGATGCGGGATCCCATCGCCTGCGTAGCCACCGACTGGGCACCGGTGACGCCGTCGATCAACGGGTCGATGACGACGTTGTAGCGGGTGTTGGGCGGCAGTTGCGCCCGTCCCAGCAGGGCATTGGCCGCGCTGAGCACCGCCTCGTCGAAGGGCAGGATCGGCGGCGGGGCCGCCGGCGGTGGCGGCGGCGCGGGTGCGGCCACGACCGGGGGCGGCGGCGCCGGCGTGGCCGCCACCGTCGGCGCCGGCGCCGGCGCGGGGGGTGGGGGCGGCGGTGGCGGGGGTGTCGCACACCCGGCGAGCCACACGAGGCATGCGGACGCTGCCCAGCGAGCGGTGTTGTCGGACGGGCGGCGGGCGCGGTCGGGCTTCATCGCTTCTCCTGCGGTCGGATGGGGGAGGGAGGCGGCCGAGTATGCCCCCATGCGTTTCGGTCGCACACCCCTACCCGGACCGATGCCCGTGCGTGGGAGTCTGGCGGGCGGCGCGGCCTTCTACCGGCGGGTGCCCGTCTGCCACCGGCAGCGGGCCGGCCTTGGCCGCGTGGGGGGACACCTGCCCGGGGCTGCCTCCCGCCTGCGCAAGTGGGCGCTAACGTGTGCAGCGCGTCTGGAAGAACTGGGTCTGTTCAGGCATCAGGGGTTCGCCCAGCTGCATGCGTTGCAGCAGGTCGCTGCAGCGCGCCTCGGTCGAGCGGGACGGCGCTGGCGTGGCCGGGGACGAGCGATCGGTGCTGCCGGCGGTCTCGCGACGGGAGCCGGTGGGGGTGGCAGCCGGCGGTGACGGGCGTGGCGCGGCGGGACGCGTGGCCGCGGGCGGCTTGCGGGCGGCGGTGCGGGTCGTTTCGGCGGCCGCCCCGGTGGAGGGGGCGGTCGTCGTCGACTCGGCGGCCGTCGAGCGGGTGGCCGGCGCGGCCGGGGGTTCGACGGGCTTGGTCGGTGCATCGGCCAGGGTCGACCCGCTGGATGCCGAGGCTACAGACGCCGACGGCTCTGCCGGGCTCGACAGCGATGGCGACGTGACGGCCGCGGCCGGCTTGGCATCGCCCGTGGCCGCCGTGGAGTCCGACGGGTAGCTCGACGCCGCCGTGCTCGCCGGACGGCTGAGGGCCAGCCAGACGCCGAAGACGACCGCAGCAATGCCGGCCCCCAGCAGCAGCGGCAACAGCGCGCGCAGCAGGGGCGATCCGTCCTTGGGCCGTGCCGACGCCGGCGCAGGCAGGGGGATCGAGCGGGTCGATCCGGCGGCCGGCGGCGGCGTGGGTGCCGCGCGCGGCTGCGGCGACGGCGCGAGCAAGGTGATGTCGGGGGCCAGCGGGCGCGCCGTGGAGGCTGTCTCTCCGGCGCGCGACGGCGGCGCGGCGACCGGCGGCGAGAACGGCGCCGCAGCGGGGCGGGACGGCGCCGGCCCCGAGGCCGGCGCAATCGGCCGCGTCATCGGCGACGCGCCGGCCGACGAGCGGGCGGCGATCACGGGAGGCGGCGCGACCGGCGCAGGCGGCATCGGCTCGCCGCGCGGGCCTGGCGGGCGGCCTGGCGGTGCAGCAGCCGGCCCGGGTGCGAGGCGCGGTGACGCCGACGTGGCCAGCGGCGACGGTGCGTGCGCCGGTGGCACTGCGTGAGGGGGCGATGCCCACTGCGATGCCGGCGGCGCCCCGGCAGGCGCGGGCGCGCGCGGTGGCGCCGGTGGCTGCTGCTGCGGCGTCGACGGCGACGCCGAGGGGGCAGCCGGCGGACCGGGCTGCGCGCGAGCCGTCGTCGCCGGCGACGGGACGGACGTGGCAGCCGGCGTGGCCACCGTCCCGGTCGGGGTGCCGCCGCGCGCGGCACCAGACGGCAGCGGCGGCCGCACCATGATCACCGTCGCCTCGGGGTCGAACGGGGGCGGTGTCGACTCGGCGAAGGTCGGTGGGCGGCTGTCCACGCGGCTGCCGAGGTCCGTGCCGCCGCTGGCGGGGAACGGCAGCGGCGTGATCTCGGTGGGCGCAGCCGGATCGACCG
>WBZL01002579.1_pt1 | contig 17517 bp, 10 predicted proteins | sample 5204291 | NCBI WGS metagenome assembly WBZL01 (sample SAMN12344345, study PRJNA552823) | activated sludge metagenome | biome: Activated sludge suspended growth; feature: Nitrification reactor; material: Wastewater; isolation source: activated sludge from nitrification reactor of wastewater...
ATGCGGCCTTCCACAAGGCCGCGCACTATTTCGGTGTAGAGCCCCGGATCGTGCCTGTCGGGGCCGACTTCCGAGCCGACCCGCAGGCAATGGCCGCGGCCTCAGACGCCAACACGGTGCTCTTCGTCGGCAGCGCTCCGTCATACGCCCACGGCGTGATCGATCCGATCACCGAGATCGCAGCCATCGCTGCCGAGCGCGGAGTCCGCTGCCATGTAGATGCCTGCATCGGCGGGTGGGTGTTGCCCTGGAAGGCACGGCTCGGGCACGTCGTACGCCCGTGGACCTTCGCGGTCGATGGGGTCACCAGCATCTCGGTCGACCTGCACAAATATGGCTACACGCCCAAAGGCGCCTCGCTCTTGCTGCATCGCAGCCCTGAGCTGCGCAAGTCTCAGATCTTCGCCAGCGCCGACTGGCCTGGCTACACAATGCTCAACACCACCATGCAGTCGACAAAATCCGGCGGGCCTCTAGCGGGGGCTTGGGCGGTGCTCAACACGATCGGCGAAGAAGGCTATTTGCGGTTGACCGAGAAGGTGCTCGCCGGGGTCGACGCACTCGTCGAGGGCGTCAACGCCATCCCCGTGCTCTCGCTGGTGGCCCAACCCGACTCGACGCTGGTGGCCTTCACAACCGACGACTCCTGCGATGTCTTCACCATCGCCGACGAGCTGCACCGGGCCGGCTGGTGGACCCAACCCCAACTCTCCTTCGCCGGGCAACCAGCCAACCTCCACCTCACCTTGTCGGCCGCCACCGACGTCGATGACTTCTTGCAAGCGCTGGGACAGTCCGTGCAGACAGCCGTGACCAGTGGGCCAGTCGTCATTGATGAAGGCATTCGCGAGTTCGTCGCCTCACTTGACCCCAGCGCCCTGAGTGACGCCGACTTCGACGGGCTCCTCGCGGCGGTAGGGATGGGCGGGGCAGCGGCGGATGGATCGGTCGGCGTACCGGACTCGATGGCCGAGATCAACGCCCTGCTCGACCTCGCCGAGCCCCGCCTGCGCGAAGCGCTGCTGTCGGCATACCTCGACCGCCTGCTGCGCCCGACCCGCTGAGCGCTCCTTGCGGCTGGGGGCTTGCGTCATACGTTGCGTGCGGCTGGGGGCTTGCGTCATACGTTGCGAGGCCATATGGCCACCACCCGTATGACGCAAAGCAGCATCAGCACCATCCGTATGACGCTAGGGCGCCCGCCAGCACCATCCGTATGACGCAAGCCCAGAGCCGCGGGGTCAATCGAGGTCGATCGTGATGGTGCCTTCGAGTACGACGTGATGCGCGTCGGCCTCACGCACGCGCAGGTCGCTGGTCACCGTCGCCCCCGCTCGTGGCATCTGGCCAGACGCAAGGGCTACCCGCACCTGCCCGGACGAGACGTCTTCCTGATCAGCCAACACGACCTCATCGCCATACGCCGGCACGATCGCTTCGGCGCCCAAGTTGCGGCGTACTCTCGTGGCCAGCGCCTGGGCCGAGCGCGGCTCACCATGGGTGACAAAGACGGTTTTGGGGGCCGGGGCGAGCCCGGCCAGCCAGGTGTCGAGGTCGGCAGCATCGGCGTGCACAGAAAACTCATTGTCAGACACGATCTCGGCATGCACCGGCACGAGTTCACCGAAGATCTTCACGTGATCGGCCCCTTCGACCAGCGAACGCCCGCGAGTGCCAATGCCTTGATAACCAGTCAGCACCACGGTGTTGCGTGGGTCGGGCAACATCTCCTTGAGGTGATGCAGCACCCGTCCACCTGAAGCCATCCCCGATGACGACAGCACGATATGTGAGCTGCGCCGCCGATCCGTGAGCGCACGCGAGTCCTGCGAAGAGCGCACCATGTGCAGATTGTTGAGCCGAGCAAAGGCATCCGATGAGATGTCGGGGCGCAACTCCAGGCCCGCCCGCTTGTAGACCTCGAGCGCAGCCACTGCCATTGGGGAGTTGACGTAGATCGGGATCTCCGGGATCCGCTCCTGCTTGCGCATCTGAGACAACGCGCGCAGCACCACCTCGACCCGGTCGACCGCAAATGCCGGCACCAGCACCGAGCCGCCTCGCTGCGCCGTACGCCGAATCGCATCAGCCATGGCCTCGTGCGGGAGGTTGACGGGGCGCGGATGCTCGCGGTCGCCGTAGGTCGACTCGACCACGACGTACGCCGCACCCGGCGGCTGCTCCAACGGTCTCAACACCGGATGATCGCGGCGCCCGAGGTCACCGGAGAAGAGCACGCTCGTGTCGGGGGTGGTCACGGTGATTGAAGCCGAGCCGAGGATGTGCCCGGCCCGGGTGAAGACCGCGGTGATGCCGTCGCCGAGGTCGAGGTGACCGTCGTATTCAACGGTGGTCAGCAGCGGCAGGGTGTCTTCAACATCGTCGGTCGTATAGATCGGCAGCGGAGGGTGGTGCTTTGACCATCCACCAGCCGCGGCCTCCTCGGCGTCACGCTCGGCGAGATAGGCCGCGTCGCGCATCACGATCTCACCGAGTTCGCGAGTGCCGCGGGTGCACCACACCGGGCCACTGAAGCCGCGTCTGACCAACGCCGGCAAATAGGCACAGTGGTCGGCGTGTGCGTGGGTCAACAAAATGTCGGTGATCGTCTCGGGCGGCACCGGGAAGTCTTCCCAGTTGCGCAGCCGCCACTTTTTCTCCCCTTGAAACATGCCGGCATCGATCAGGATGCGGCGCTCATTGACGGTGAGCAGGTACTTCGATCCCGTCACCGTGCCAGCAGCACCCAAGAAGCTCAGCGTGGTCGTCATGGCTCCACTCTTGCAGGTTTGACCTCGGCCGGCTGGAGCGTGGCTGATTCATTTGCCTGCGGCGTACCCGCTTGCGTCATACGTTGCGTGCGGCTGGGGGCTTGCGTCATACGTTGCGTGCGGCTGGGGGCTTGCGTCATACGTTGCGAGGCCATATGGCCACCATCCGTACGACGCAAAGCAGCATCAGCACCATCCGTATGACGCACCACCGCGACCAAAAGCAACCCCCCAATTAGCCCACTACTACATGCCGTAATAGATGTCTCAGTCGGACATGTGGACAGGCAGGTCTACTGGTGAGTAGCGTCGTTATCAGCAACACTTAGATGCCACTTCTAGCCAGCAAGATCTGCTGTTGAGGAGCCCAAATGTCAGACCCGATCGGTAGGACAAGCAAGCAGGCAACGGCCCCAGACTCTCCCCCCGACCGCTCGGGGGGACGCAGAGTCCTGACTCTGTCAACCATCGGCTTCACCTTGATGTTTGCGGTCTGGTTGATGTTTGGCATCCTCGGCAAACCGATCAGCGCCGAGTTTGGTCTCACTGAAGTCCAACTCTCCTGGATCATCGCAGCCGCCGTACTCAACGGCTCGATGTGGCGCCTACCCACCGGCATGATCACCGACCGCATCGGCGGTCGCAAGGTGATGACCATCTTGCTGCTCGCCTCTGCCGTGCCCGCATATCTGGTGTCCAAGGCTGACTCCTACGCGATGTTGTTGGTCTTGGCCTTCCTGGTCGGCTTTGCCGGCAACTCCTTCTCCGCCGGCATCGCCTGGAACTCCGCCTGGCAGCCGCGCGAGCATCAAGGCTTCGCCCTGGGCGTGTTCGGCGCGGGCAATGTCGGCGCCTCGGTCACCAAGTTCGTCGGCCCACCCCTGATCGCAGGCACCACGGTCGGCGCGACGTACCTCGGGATCTTCCCGGGCGGCTGGCGCTTCATCCCAGTGCTGTACGCCGTACTTCTCGTGCTGATGGCGCTGGCCACGTGGTTCTTGGCCCCGCACAAAGACCGTGCACCCGGCCAATCGATGCCGCTGTCCCACCAGCTTGCGCCGCTCAAGCAGTTGCGCGTGTGGAGATTCAGCTTGTACTACGTCGCCTTCTTCGGCGCATATGTCGCACTGTCGGCTTGGCTTCCGACCTACTACATGGACAACTTCGACGTCTCCTTGCAAAAGGCCGCGATCTTGACCGCGACCTATATCTTCCCGGCGTCACTGCTGCGGCCCTTGGGTGGCTGGATGTCAGACAAGCTGGGCGCACGTCGAGTCATGTACTTCTCCTTGGTGCTGATGCTCGCGGCTACCGCCTTGCTGATGATGCCCAACGGCCACCTGGTGATCGACCACGCAGACGGCACCCATAGTGAGCACCTCCCCTACGCCATTGGCCTAGTGCCCTTCGCGCTTGTCGTCTTCGTGCTCGGCTGCGCCATGGGAGTGGGCAAGGCAGCGGTCTACAAGCACATCCCCGACTATTTCCCCGACAACGTGGGCCCGGTCGGCGGCTTGGTCGGCATGCTCGGCGGCCTGGGTGGCTTCTTCCTGCCCCCACTTTTTGCCTACACAAAGGCCTGGTCGGGCTTCCCGTCGAGCACCTTCTTCGTGCTCTTCATCTTGACCGCGATCTGCCTGGCCTGGATGCACTGGACCGTCGTACACATGTTGCACGCCGACTCCCCTGAGCTAGCCCGTCACATCGAACGACCCACCAAAGCCCCTGAGGAGGCAAAGTCATGAGCACAAATGCGCCGACGCGCTCCGGAGAATGGTTGGAGGAGTGGGATCCCGAAGACCCCAAGAAATGGGACTCCCACATCGCCTGGCGGACTCTTTGGATCACCACCTTTTGCTTGACCTTGGCCTTCGCGGCTTGGTTTTTGCCCAGCGCGGTCATCCCCAAGCTAAACGCGCTTGGCTACACCTTCTCGATGACCCAGCTCTACTGGATGGCGGCCATGCCGGGCCTGTCGGCCGGTCTCTTCAGGCTGGTATGGATGGTGCTCCCGCCGATCATGGGCACCCGCAAGATGGTCTCGCTGACCACCTTGCTGCTGATCGCCTCCACCCTTGGCTGGGGCGTGCGGGTGATCACCCCGACCGCCCCCTACTGGGAGCTGATGGTGTTGGCCTTCTTGGCCGGCATCGGCGGCGGCGCCTTCTCCGGCTTCATGCCGAGTACGTCGTACTTCTTCCCCCGCGCCAAGCAGGGCACGGCCCTGGGTCTGCAAGCCGGCTTGGGCAACTTCGGTGTCTCGCTGGTGCAGCTGCTCACGCCGTATTTCATCGGCTTGTCATTCTTCGCCTTCTTGGGCAGTAGCCAACAACTCGCCATCCCCGGCAAGCCGCCCAAAGAAGTGTGGTACCAAAACGCTGCTTTCGTGTGGATCCCACTGATGGTGATCGGCGCGGCCCTGGCTTGGACGATGCTCAAGTCGGTGCCAGTCAAGGCCAATATCCGCCAGCAGTTCGACATCTTCAAAAACACCGACACTTGGCTGATGACCCTGCTCTACATCATGACCTTCGGCACCTTCTCGGGCCTGGCCGCGCAGTTCGGGCTCTTGATGAGCAACCTGTACGGCGCCGGAAACGACCAGATCGTCAAGGGTGCCGGGGCCACCGCAACCCTGCTCATCAACGGGTACGACGTGCCCGACCCGGTGAAGTTTGTCTTCCTCGGCCCCCTCGTGGGCGCCGCGGCTCGAGTGGTCTTTTCTCCATTGACCGACCGGATGGGTGGCGCGATCTGGACCCTGATCTCGGGCCTGGGGCTGATCGTCGCAATCGGCTACACCATCCCCGCGCTCACGCCCGATCTGAGCTCTGCGGGCGCGTTGAAGTCTGACTTCAACCAGTTCTTGTGGGGCATGCTCGCGATCTTCCTCTTCGCCGGCATCGGCAATGCCTCGACCTTCAAGCAGATGCCGATGATCTTCGAGCGTCGTCAGGCTGGCGGCGTGATCGGCTGGACCGCCGCGATCGCTGCCTTCGGCCCCTTCTTCTTCGGGGTCGGCATCACCACCATCGGAGCGACCGCCTTCTACTCGGTCGGCATCGCTTGGGCAGTGATGTGCGTGGCGATCACTTGGGTGCGTTACGCCCGCAAGGGAGCGCCCCGACCCGGCTGAGCCTCAGCAGACAAAGAGCCCTGGACACCGATCTCCAGGGCTCTTTGTCGTTGTGTGGTGGCAAGATGACGCCATGACAGATCTTGCTCACTATGGCCCCTGGGCGGTGATCGCCGGCGGCTCCGAGGGAGTGGGCGCGCAGTTCGCACTCCAGTTGGCCGATGCTGGCCTCAATCTCGTGTTGATCGCCCGCAAACCCGGGCCTTTGGAGGAGACCGCCCAAGCGGCGCGGGCCAAGGGGGTCGAGGTGCGCACGCTCGCCGTCGATCTGACTTCGGCGCAGGCGATCAGCGAGATCACCCAAGCCACGAGTGATCTCGAAGTGGGCCTGCTGATCTACAACGCTGGCGCCAACAGCTACGGCCAAAACTTCACTGAAGGTGAGTTGGCTGGCTTCATGGGCGTGCTCGACCTCAACATCAACGCCATGCTCGCGCTCACCCACCACTTCGCGATGCCCATGAAGCAGCGCCGTCGCGGCGGCATCCTGCTGGTCGGCTCACTGGCCGGATATGTCGGCACCGCCACCGAGGCGATCTACGGCGGCGCCAAGGCCTTCGGCCGCATCTTCGCCGAGGGCCTGTGGTCGGAGCTGCGCGACTACGACGTACACGTCTTGGAGCTCGTGCTGGGCGTCACCCGCACCCCGGCCATGGAGCGGGCCGGGCTGCGTTTCGACATCCCCGGCATCACTGTGGGTGAGCCTGCCGACGTGGCTCACGAGGGCTTGGCGGCCCTGCCCGATGGCCCGGTCCACGTGATCAGTGGCAACGAGCCGATCGTGAAGATGCGGGCAACGAGTGAGCGTGCGAAGTTGGTCTTGGGCACCGAGCGCGCGATCAAGGCGCTGCTGCCATGAGGGCGTTCAGGTCGGCGCTGACCGGCGTACTCGTGGTGATTGCTGTGGCCCTGCTGCCAGTGGCCCTGCTGGCTCGCTTCATCACCCATGACATCACCGACACCGAACGCTACTTGGCCACCGTCAAACCCCTCGCCGAAAACCCGGTGATCAAAAAGGCAGTCGTCACCGGGGCAACCGAGCGGATCATGGAGCGGATCCCCCTCGATCTGATCGCGAGCCTGCCCGGGCTGCCACCGGTGTTGGCCGATGCAGCGACCACGGTGGCCGACCAGTTGGAGCAGGAGACCGAAAAGCTGGTGCGCGGCGCAGTCACTGACTTCGTCGACTCCAAGACCTTCGTCAACATGTGGGTCACCGCCAACCGCTCCGCCCACCCCCAAGTGGTCGCGCTGCTCACCGGGCAAGACACCGAGCGACTGCGGGTCAACGACGGCCAAGTGGCCGCCGACTTGACACCGGTGATCGCCGACGTCAAGCAGAGCCTGCTCGACGACAACCAGATCTGGGCGTCATTGATCCCCGAAGTGTCGGTCAAGATCGTGCTCTTGCAGTCTGACTATCTGCTCAAGACCCAAGAGATCAGCCGGTTGCTCACCAAGACATCCGACTGGCTTCCGGTGATGGTGATCGTGCTGCTGGTGGTGGCGCTGGCCCTGAGCCGCTCTCGTCGTACTCTCATCACCAAGGCAGCCCTCGGGGCGGCCTTGTCGATGGTGCTGTTTGCGCTGCTGTTGGGTTGGTGGCGCGCTGACTACATCGACGATCTGCCGATCAAGGCCCGGGCCGTGCCGGCAGCCGAAGAGGTGATCAATGCCTTGATGAGCCCACTGCAGGCTTCATTGTGGACGCTCTTCGCGATCTCGCTCGTCATCGCCTTGGCCTCGTGGGTGCTACGCCCGCGCAAGGGCCGCCAGGCCACGTCGTAGGTTTGGGTCATGAGCCAGATCAGCACCGCCGACCAACCCGAGCAGCTCCGCTTCATCGCCCAGCGTGATGGCGTGCAGGTTGGGCACATCGAATACGAAGTCGCAGACGAGGTCTTGACTTTGACCCACACGATCGTGCCCGAGGAGTACGCCGGTCAAGGGGTCGCCACCGCGATGGCCCGCGGCGTACTCGACGAGATCAGGAGCCGGGGGCTCAAGGTCGTGCCGGAGTGCTCGTTTGTGGCCGGCTGGATCACCAAGCATCCTGACTATGCCGACCTGGTCGCGACCCAAGCATGAGATTCAAACCCGCCGACCTACCCGACCTGACTGGCAAGACCGCGATCGTCACCGGCGCCAACTCCGGCATCGGCTGGCACACCGCCAATGTGCTGGCCGCGCATGGAGCCGAGGTGGTGCTGGCTTGCCGCAATGTCGAGCTGGCCGAGCAGGCCGCCGCCCGCATCAGCGGCAACACCCGAGTCGTCGAGCTCGACCTGGCTTCGCTTGAGTCCGTACGCCGCTTCGCCGACGACTGGTCAGGCCCACTCGACCTGCTGATCAACAACGCAGGCGTGATGTGGCCACCCCACTACCGCGAGACCGCCGACGGACATGAGCTGCAGTTCGGCACCAACCACCTCGGCCATTTCGCGCTGACGGGACGACTCCTGCCTGCCCTGTTGGAGGCCCCGCACCCCCGCGTGGTCACGGTCGCCTCGATCGCCCACCACGACGGCAGCCCCAAGCTGCTCGAGCAAAACCCAAAAGAGGGCTATCGCAGCACGGAGTACTACGGCAACAGCAAGCTCGCCAACCTGCTCTTCGGGCTCGAGTTACACCGCCGCTCCAGCGCCGCTGGTTCGAAGCTCACCTCCACACTCGCCCACCCTGGCGTGTCGAGCACCAACTTGTTCACCTCGCGTGACGGCCGCGGCAGCCACTGGCTCGTGCGCACCTTCGCGCCCGCGGTGATGCCCGTCGTACTCCAATCAGCGGCGCGGGGCGCCGACGCCACCTTGTATGCCGCCACCCTCGCCGAGCCCGGCTCCTACACCGGCCCGACCGGGCGGATGGAGTTTCGTGGCCCAATCGGGCCCGCCAAGCTGAGTCGCCATGCTCGCGATGAGGGCTTGGCCGCCGACCTTTGGGCATTGAGCGAGCAGGTGACTGGGGTCAGTTTCACCCTTTGACTCATGCCTGGGTGAGGGCATGCTCTAGGTTTATCCGCATGCTTATCCTCGCCCTGCTCGTCTTTGGCATCTTCGTCGGCGGCATCGCCCAACTCATCCTCGGCACCCCGATGCGCGAGATCAACTGGGGCTTCGCGATCATCGCTGGCCTCCTCGGCTCCTTCGTCGGCGGCCTTCTGATCAGCTTCATCAGCGGCGACGGCCTCAACCTTCGCGCCTCCGGCCTGATCGGCTCCCTCGTCGGCGCCCTAATCATCAGCGTCGCCTACGGCGCTTGGGAGAAGCGCAAGTAGGTCTGCTTAGCGTTGGTTTACCAAGCGCGCTTGGGGTACATGTACGTTCAACGGTGTGCAACCCATTGAACGTACATGTACCCCGTTGGACGTGAAGGGCTTGGTACGCCGTACAGATGCGCACCAGCGCTGTTCGTCGTACGCCGTGGCTCGGAGCGATCGTCCCCCAAGACACGGGCACCCCTGCGAGTTGATGTCACACCCAATGGGAAACCTGCACATTCAACGGTGTGCAACCCATTGAACGTGCAGGTTTACCGTTGAACGTGACCTGTGTACGACGCTCCACCCACGCCGTACGACGCTCGCGCCGCTGCTATCCCTGCCTGCGGCGCTTGGTGAGTACGAGCCCGCCTGCCGTGACCAGCCCCAGCGCCAGCAGCAGCATGCCCAGGGTGACGGATGCGCCGGTGTCGGGCAGCTTGTGCGGGATCGGCTTCTTCGTGGTTGGGGGTGGCGGGTCGTCACCAGGCGGATCTGCCGGCGGGTCCACAGCCTTGGGTTGCTCTGGTGTGCTGTGGGTGGTCTGACAGGGCCGCGACACCATGCACTGGGCCGGTTCGACCGCCCCAGAGCCGTAGGCCTTGTTGAGCACGGTCTTCTTCCAGGCATGGTCATCGATCTTCACGGTGTAGCTGATCGACATCGACTGGCCCGGCCCCAACAGCGGCACATTCCAAAACAGAGTCGTGCCCGAGCGCTGCACCCCATCAGGCAAGTCGCCCTTCATCGCAGCCTGGTTCAACACCTGCGACAAATCGTCGGTAACCATCAAGTCCGACAGATTCAAATCACCAGTGTTGGTGACCTGCAGCGTGTAGGTGATGTCCGAGCCGGGTTTCACTTCGGTGCCCGAGGCCGGATCAGAGGTCTTCGACATAGTCCACGAAGCCGCCCCATTGGTCACCGCCTGCCAACGATCAGAAGCAGCCACCGGCGTACCCGAGACCGTCCCCACACCAGTCACGGTGAACTCATCTTCATGGCTTGCGCCCAAGTCCATGCTGGGCAGGGTGCCGACACAGTCCACGCTCTCCCCGACGGGAAGCACGGTCGTCTGGTCGATCGGGGAGCCGGCGTACTCACACGTGATCCCGGTGAGGTCTGGCCCCACAAAGGTGGTGTCTTCCCAGCCGAGGTCACGGAGGGGCTCACTGCCTTCGTTGGTCCAGGTCATGGTGACCGGGGTCGGCGCCGTGGTGCCATCGGGGCGCACCTGCAGGGTCGCTGGGTCTCCGGCGGTCGAGGTCTTCACCACCGACAGGCCAGCATTGGCCAAGACCACACCTGCATTCAGGTGCTGAGTCTGCGCGCCGGCGCTCACAGTCACCGGCCAGGTGCGCTGGGTGCTCGGATGGGCACAGGAGAGATTCAGTGAGCAGCTGGCAGCGCGAGTCGTGTAGCCATATGACCAGGTCTTGTCGGTGTCCAGCCCAAGGGCATTGAGTACGGCGTTGCTCGGCGCAAGGCCTTGGATCCCGAAGGCCACTTGATAGCCGCTGCGCGGCGGCACATTGACAAACAGGTAGCCGCCGTTGGCATCGGTGATGGACTCACCCACCAAGGTGTCACCGTCATACAGCGACACGGGCACTTGACTGATCGTCTGCTCGCCCACGCCCTTGGTGCCGTCACCATTGGCATCGGCCCAGACCGTGCCCGACACCGACCCGGGCATCACGGCGCCCTGCGCGACCTGCACGGGCACTTGGTCGCAGGAGTCTGCGACGGCTTGTCCGCCGGGGTCAGCATCGGTGTTGCAGGTCGGGTTGCCTGGGATGCCCAAGGGGTTGAGTGCGCCACCGGGGTTCGTGGGCCCGGTTGGCTTGAGCAGTCCACCGGGCAGGAGCCCGGCGATCGGCGTACTCGATGAGGTGAACCAGGCTTGGTTCAAGACATTGATCGGCACATACGACTGGTTGATCCTGCCGCGCAACTCCACCGTCACGGTCTGCCCAGCCGGGATCAACCCAACCGCATAGGTGCGATCTGTCAGGGTGCCTTGATTGGTGACGCTCGTGGGCGCAACTGCTGTTGCTGGCACATATTTGGTGGTGTCTTCACCCAGTACGCCGAATGGCCCAATGCTGGGGGGGATGATCGAGCTGCTCAACACCGCGTCAGCAAACAGATTGTCGGCAACACCGCCATTCCCGTTACCCAATTGCGAGCCTTGACCCCAAGCTTGGACGATCCCATCTGTGGTCAAGGCCAGGCCACCTGTGCCCCGGTTGACCACTTCTCGCACCCCGGTCAGCGGGGTGTTGGTCGCGGTGAGCACGGGCTGGGCATATTCGTTGTTGGTCACGTCGCCATTGCCATTGGCTCCGTAGTCGCCGCGCCCCCAGGAATAGACCCGCCCATCGGTCATTACAGCCGAGGTCAATTCCTGGCTGGGGAAGCCAATGGTGGAAAAGTGGTCAACTCCTGTCAGTGGGGTGCTGGCAGCGGTGAGCACTTCTGCGGCGTAGAGATTGTCGCCGGTGCCGCCATTGCCGTTGGCGCCATAATCTCCGCTTCCCCAGGAGTAGACCCGGCCATCGTTGATCAGGGCCACCCCTCCATTGATCAGTCGCCCTGCCACATCGACCACACCGGTCAAGGGAGTGCTGGCAGCGGTCAGCACGGGCTGTGCGTAGAGGTTGTGACTTGTGCCGCCATTGCCATTGGCTCCGTCATTGCCCCGACCCCAAGAATAGAGCGATCCGTCTGCCAGTACGGCGTGACCACCGGAGGCCCGAGAAGCCATCTTGGTCACGCCTGTCAGGGGCGTGTTGGCTGCGGTCAGCACCGGTTGGGCGTACCAGCTGTCAAGGGTCGGGCCACTGCCATTGGCTCCGCTACTGACCCCGGATCCCCAGGAGTACACCTGCCCGTCGGTCATCAACGCGGCTCCACCATAGATATAGCGGCCGAAGAGTTGCTTGACGCCGGTGAGTTGGGTGCTCGCGGAGGTCATGATCGGCTGTGCGTAGAGGTTGTCACTCTGGCTCCCATTGCCGTTCAGGCCATTCACACCCCAACCCCAGGCATAGGCGCTGCCATCCTGGAGCAGCGCATAGCCTCCCGAATGGTGTGCAACCACGTCGACGGCGCCAGTCAGCGGGGTGTTGGCCGCGGTGAGCACTGGCTTTGCATAGAGGTTGGCGGCACTGGCGCCGCTGGCATAACCATTGCCATTGGCTCCGTAGTTGCCACTCCCCCAGGAGTAGACCCGGCCATCTTGCATGAGGGCAAAGCCGCCTACACCGTGTTGTCGCACCACCTTTTGCGCCCCAGTGAGCGGGGTGCCCGCTGCAGTCAAGACTTGCCTGGCCACCAAATTGTGATAGCTACCTCCATTACCTTGGTGGCCGCCAGTACCTAGCCCCCACGAGTAGACGCTGCCATCCGACATCAGGGCGAGCCCCTCATCAATCTGGGTCACCTTCAGGACCTGGTGTTCACCGAAGAAGGCCCGTACGTCGTACACCGAGCTGCTCATCGTGTCGGTGAGCGTGCCGGCCGCGATGTCGTCTTTGCTGAGATTCTTCAGATCGACCGACCAGACCAATTCGCAGACCCCGTCGGCACAGACCGAGGAGACATTCTTCTTGTCCACATCGACCTTGGGATTGGGTTGGAAGAAGCCGAAGTCAACATCTGCTTGGGTGCCTTCGACGGGCAGATTGATCCGCGAGGAGGTGTTGCTTGATCGGGAGTGGGTCTTGCCCTTGAAGGAATAGGTCTGCTTCAGGTCAATGGAGTCGTTGTAATAGGAGACCAACGAATCAGGCAGATTCGGCCCACGATCAAGGATCCTGGTCACGTAGCTCCCAGCGCGAAGTTCGGTGAACTCGTAGTACCCATCTGAGTCAGTAGTTGTGGTCCGCAATGGCATTTCACCCGGAGTCCCGTCAGGGTGCAAACCAAACAGTCCAACCTCAACGTCGGCAATCCGGGGCTCCTCGGCACCCATGGCAGCGTTGTTGTCTTCGTCGCGCCAGATCGTGCCGGTGATTGAAGAGGAAACCACCTCCACCTGTGCCGGCCACGGGCTGGGGGCACCAAGTCCGTTGCCGGGGCCGCTGAATTTCGTCTGGCTTCCCCACAACAGGTAGACATCATCGGTGGTGTTGCCAGTTGGTTGCATCGACACCCGCAACTTGGCATTCGAGCGACCCGCCTGTGCTTGGAATTCGACCTTCAGGGCAGTCGCATTGGCCAACTGCGCCGGAGTCGCACCAGCCACCGGCAACCAGACCTCAGCCTGGCTGTCTGGATCCAATGCCGGAGAGGCTGCAGTCGTGTATGACAGCACCGCATTGTTTGTAGTGTCATCGAGCTCAAAGGACGCATCGGTCAGCACAACATTGCCGCTGAAGGCCGAGCTCTGTGCTCCCGGATAGGAGCCAGGATTGTCAACGAGGGAGAAGTAGTCGGCACCATCGCCCAGGCGAGGCAAGGCGATCACGGTCGCTGCGCTTTGAGTGGCATCCATCGCGGCCACCAAATCGACTGTCCAGTGCAGCGAATCATCGATCTCGACCTTCTTGGGGTCAGACTCGATCTTCGCCGATGATGCGCTCGCGGCCACGATATTGCTGCTCGCATCCGCGGAGGCCGGGTTGACTTCACTCCCGAGTCCAGCCACTTCGAAGAGCCCGTTGTTGACGACCGCATTCTGCGCAGCCAAGCGACTCTGCGCCTTGTAGGCGATCGTGGGCAGGGTGGCTACTCGAGTGTTCGGATTGAAGCCGCTGGCATAGATATTGCCCCCGCTCATCGGCGTGAAGGTCAGCACACCAGGCGTCGAATCAGGGTCACCACAGACTCGACCGGTTGGTCCGGGGATTGGCGGGGTGTAAGACATGGCCCACTGCGAAGAGGTGCTGACGGGGGCAAACACGCAGCGATCTAAGGTCACAGTCACGGTGGCATCAAAGCCATTGGCCACCACATTCGGATCCGTGATCGTCGGCTTGACCGTGTAGCTCAACGGTTTGCCGGCGAAGTCAAACCCAGGCGTGACTGTGTGGGTGAGGCCTAGGACCGGCGTACTCGGCCAAACCATCATCACCGCGTTGTCTTGCAAGAAGCTTCCCTGCCCGCCGGTGACATAGACATAGCCACGATCAACGATCAGCGGCTGGGCGGTCTTTGGCAGGTCAAGGGTGCGAAGCGGCACCGTGACTCGATAGACCCCAGCACCTGACTGGCTTCCGGTCATGATGGCTCCGGTCTTGAAGACCACCTTGACCCCAGAAGCATCGACCGGCGGCTGCGCCAACTGCACCCATCCGCTCAGGTCATTGGGGTCGGCCACATTGGTGTTGACCTTGGTCGCGGTCGTGCTCCAGTAGACGGTGTACTGGCTCGGATGCACCAAGGAGCCGTCCGGCGCGCTCACCCACACATTGCCATCGGGCACTTGCTGGGCAGGGTTCCACACATCAGCCACGGCGAGCTGGGCCGGGTTGCCCGTGATCGCGGGCGAGTTGATGACCAGGTCGGCTCGCAATTGGGTGGTCGGCGCGACCTTCTGCGGATTGCCCAGGCTCGACCAGCCGGGCCCAGAAGACGCACCCCAATACATGTTGCCCGACTCAAACAGGGTCCGATTTGAGGTGTACGGACGTGCCAACTGCTTTGAGAAGATCGAGCCCGGGATCTGCGCATTGCGATAGAGCGAGATCCTGGTCCAGTCGTTGTTTGGATAGGGGCTTCCCGACTTGGAGCCCAACGCCGCGTCATAGGTCGAGTGAGCAGAGCCCTTGCCATCTCCTGGCTGCCAACCGGTGCCGTTGTTGAGGAAGTCGTCGGTCGAAAACGCCGTACTCGGCACGATCAGGCGAAGATCCCATGAGACCGCCTCGCCTGGGGCCAAAGGTGGTGGCGCGTAGCCCGGGAAGGTGAAGGCGATGGTGGTGTCACCCGAGATCGGGCCCACCTCGATCTTGCCGTCATTGACCGGGAGATTGGTCGGGCCGATCCGCCAAGTGGTGCCCGCCGGGAAGCTCGACACGTCAACTTGCGCCGTCCACGGGGTGAGCGCTGAGGCGCCCTTCGTCGGGGAGAAGCCCGGTCGGCTGAGTGAGTCGACAACGATCTTCACCGTACCCCCCGTCGCAGAGGCATAGTTGAGCTGAGCAGGCTGCACCAGGCGCAGGTCGGCGGTGGGAGCTGACACCACAGTCACCGGCTCAGATGCCACGGTCGCGTACTTCGTCTGAGACTCCAGGCCCACATCGACCCGCAGCCGCTGACCACTGAGCGCCAGGCCGGAGGAGTCCTTGGCAGTCAAGATCACCGTCCGGGTGATCTGGGCCGTTGCCCCCTGGGCGACCAGGAAGAGGCACTGGTCATTGGCGGAGTCGAGGGTGCCCGAGACGCCGGGCAGGTCAGCGCAGAAGCCAGCTCGATCGGTCTTCCACTCCAGCCCCGGATCAGTGGCGATCTTGACGGCCACCGTGCGTGCCGGGCCAGCTTCCACCCGGAGCGACACTTCATAACCAACCGTGTCCTGGGATGAAACCACCCCATCGGTGGACGTGTCATCTCCCGGGGTAAAGCCATTGATGGTGTTGACGAAGGTCTGGCCGGGAGTGCCGTGACCGGTGCCATCGAAGGTCTTGACGACCTTGAGCGAAGCATGAGGATTGGGCCCGATCTCGGCCTGAGCCGGGGGAGCCAAAGTCAAAGCCACCAACAGGCCCGGGACGAGCAAGCCCAGCACCGTCAAGATACCCACGAGCTTGCGCTTCGCCGTACTCTTCGCCATGTTGCCTGCCCCCGCCTGTAGTGGACCGCCTGTAGTGAATGCCTCCACACAAGATAAGGAATCAACAGGGCATTAGTTATGGATATGCCCAAACTGCTCTAATATGGCGTTTGGTTAGCTAATATGCCGGGTTTCGGGGTACGCCGCTAGACCTTCGCCCTGCGATAGCCAGCCGCCCGAGCTGCGGACTCCGATGCAAAGCACTCTTCGGGATTGGTGTTGGCGTAGTACGCCTGGCCTGGCAGGTGATAGATCCAACCGTTGGACCCCTGGTTGCCCTTGATCGGCGCACTGCGCGGGCAATTCCAGCCAACCGGCGACTGGCTCCCGGTGCCAGCAAAGAAGGTCGGCTTCTCGCACCCCTTCAACGAGTGGCGCGCATCGAGGCGGATGTACTTCGCCTGCTTCGGATGCCAGTCATATCCAGTGCGCGAGTCATAGCGGGCCTGCGCGCCAAGCTTGATCAAGCGCGTGCCTAGGTCTCGTTTGCCACGTACGACGTACCTCAAGAGCCGGTCATAGCGGTCGGTGTCTTGCACACTCGACGGATCCACCAGTCGCACTTGCGACCCGGTGGGCGCAAACTTGCGCGCACGAGACTTCATCAGGCCGGCTCCACACTCGTATTTCTCCGGGGTGTCGACGCCGATCAGCCGCACTGTGCCAGCTGTGGTCACGACCGTGTCTCCGTCGAGCCAGTAGAGCACCCGCGCACTCTGCGTCGCCGCGGGCGCGGCCATCGCTTCGAGCGGCGCCACGATACCCACCGCCAACACCGCCCCCAAGCTCACGGCGAGCACTCGCCACCAAAACTGTGCCCTCACGGCCCTCAACTCCTTCGACCCGCCAGTGCCACCCGCGACCGGCGCGTTTCGCCAACCCCCTCTGGCCGACTGCCCAATGATAGACCGGTATCAAAGTATTTGTCGCTTTTGTGGCTTTGGCTTTGGGGTGGGCTGCAAATGTCGGTTTCCCAAGCGCGCTTGGGGTACCTGCACGTTCAACGGTGTGCAACCCATTGAACGTGCATGTTTACCGTTGAGCGTGAAGGGTCTGGTACGCCGCAGAGGCCTGCGGCCACGCGGTACGACGTACGCAGCGGCTAGGAGCGCTCGGTGCCCAAGACACGGGGCAAGCCAGCGGGTTGACGTCACACCCAATGGAAAACCAGCACGTTCAACGGTGTACAACCCATTGAACGTGCATGTACCCCAAGTGCGCTTGGGGTACATGCACCCTCACCACACGTACGCCGAACAGTACGCAGCAAGCACCGGGCTAGGGTCGGGGGCATGGGTGAGGACAGGCGCCAGCTGGTGCTCGACGTACTCGAGGGCAGGCCGGCGGCTCGAGTGCCAGTCGGCTTCTGGTGGCACTACTACTCAGTGCCGGGGCCGTTGAAGGCCGTGCAAGACCGGATGACGGGCCCCTCACGCGTCCCGCCTGAGGTGATCTGGAAGATCGTGCCCAACAACCCCTTCCGCGGTTATGCCAGCGAGCGGATCAGGCGCGCCAACCTCGAAGGCCACCGACGTGACTATCTCGCGCTCAAGCCTGATTTCGTCAAGATCATGTC